>OCHO01001190.1_pt1 | contig 17363 bp, 15 predicted proteins | sample 1538441 | NCBI WGS metagenome assembly OCHO01 (sample SAMN04571691, study PRJEB22368) | human gut metagenome | biome: human gut; material: stool | host: Homo sapiens | place: Luxembourg | collected 2012-06-29
CACCGTATACGCCAGCGCCGCATAGCTGCGCAGCCGCCTGCGGTACTGCTGTTCCAACATCGGGACGCGAAGATCCACATAATCGTACAGCAAAACTTCCCGCTTGCCGGGCGCGGCACGGTGCAGGCGGCCGGTGTACTGGGTCAGCGTGCCTTTCCAAACGACAGGCATCGTTAGGAGCAGGGCATCCAGCCGGGGCAGATCAAAGCCTTCCCCGGCATATTTGCCGATGGCCAGCGGCTGCCCGACGGGTACGGCGGCCAGCGCATCCAGCAGCGCGCGTTTCTCTTTGGCGGTTCCGCGGCCGGAGAGCAAAAACACATGCGGGCAGCAGGGCAGCAGCGCAGCAGCCAGTGTTTTGGCGTGATCCAGCCGCTCAGTCAGCAGCAACGGCGTGCGCCCCTGCGCCAGCAGGTCACAGGCGTCATGGACGATTCGGTCATTGCGCAGCTTGTCCCGCGCCAGCGCCTCGCAGATTTTCCCGTAGGTCGCCTTTTCGGTGGTCAGCGGCAGCGCAAAGCGGGTAAAGCGCGGCACCACGACACGCGCAAAGCCCTGCCGCTCGGCCTGCTCTTTGGCGCTGACTTGGTAACGGATCGGCCCGCACTGCATCGTGATGATTGGCCCGTGCCCGTCGGCGCGCGCCGGGGTGGCAGTCAGGCCGTACACATACCGGGCGGGCACGGCTCGCAGCACCTGCTCGAACCCGGCGGCCGATACATGGTGGCATTCGTCCACAATGACCACCCCGTATTCCCGCACCCGCGGATCGACCTCGCCGCCGTGGACCAACGATTGCAGCATCGCTATATCCACAAATCCCGCAGCTGTGTGTTTGCCGCCGCCGATCTGCCCGATCAGGCAGCGTTTGCGCTGCCGGCCTCGGCGCTTGGGCTGCGGCGGCAGCTGTTCGTCGATCTGCAAGAACTGTGAGAGCGCCGCCTGCCACTGGTTGAGCAATGCCTGCGTGTGGACCAAAATCAGCGTGTTGACACCGCGTTGTGCGATCAGCCAGGCCGCGACCACCGTCTTGCCGAAGGCTGTCGTAGCGCTGAGAACTCCATTACGGTGCGCCAGCAGAGCGTCCACCGCGGGCTGCTGGTCGGGGCGCAGCGTGCTGGTAAAGGCGATGTGCAACGGGCGGCCTAGGCAGGTTTCGTCTTGGATGGCGCAGGCAGCCCCGACACCTTCTAAAAGTGCGCAAAGAGGTTCTTCGCAGCCGCGTGGCAACACTAAATATCCATCTGTCTCCACCGCTGTCGAAATAATGCGCGGGACGTTGTGGGTGGAAAAGTGCATGGCCTGTTTTTTGTAAAAGTCAGGGTTGCGAAAGGCCGCCAACCGAATTAGCCGGTTGCGGGCCACCGGTGTCAGATGCTCCAGAAGTATATGCAACCCGTTGGCGCGAACGATGGGCAGCGGTAGTTGTTTGAAATCCTGGGCGGACAAGGCAGGTGAAGGTTGGGGCTTCCAGGGGGTGTGGGAGTTGGTCGCTGTCTGGGTGGTATCTGCGCGTGAAGCGTGGGTGCCTGCCATTTCCGCCGGTTCGGTCAGTACCCCAAGCGGCGGACGGCCGGGGCTCAATGCTGCCGGCAAATCGTCGGCCTGGCCGGGCAGCAGCGTGCGCACAGTAGAAAGAAACGCCCACGGGTCCGGGTAGGGCGTGAGCGAATCGTTCAGAAATATACTGTTGCCCTGCCGTCGGGCCTGACCTTGCAACGGCAAGGCAATCAGGTTGCCGAACCCGCCCGCGGGCAGTGTGTCCTGGTTGGGAAACATCCGGTCGTAGGCGGTGAAGGAAATACCACCGCAAGTGTCCATAGCGGCAGTCAGCAGCGCATCGCCAAGCCGGCGCGCCTTAGCGCAGGGAATGGCCTCGGCAAAAAACAGCCAAACATGCGCGCCTTGACCGGAGCGAGACCGCTCCAGTGCGAACGGGATACTGTGTGCGCGGCAGACGTCCGCGATGGCGCGAGCGCAGTCTTGCCAGTTGGCGTCGTCGAAGTCCAGCGCCAGCAGATAGCAGGTCTCGTCCGACAGCATCGGGTACAAGCCGACGACGTCGCGCCCCTGCGCGTCCCGCCCGGCCAGGTGACGGTAGATGGCTGCGTCGTCCAGCGGGCGCAGCACGCGGTTCGGACATTTGGCGCAGGGAACGCGCCCTTTTTCGCACAGGCCGGGCCGCCATTCATTCGCGCAAACGGGACTGTAACCGCTCTTCTGTGCCTTTTCGCTGTGCCAGCGCAGGGCGTAAACATCGGTGCGGCCGCGAAACAGGGAACGAAAGAGACGGATCTTTTCGGCGGGAGAACTGGTGCGGGCGACAGACAATGGGGCGGATTGGGCAGGCGGTATACTTTGACGGTTGTGAGAGGGTGTGACCGTATTGGGGGCGGGCGCGTCCAGTGTAGCCGCCGTGTTAGAGGGCATTTGTGCCGCAGAAAGAACGGTATCTCCAGCCTTGCCCTGCGCAGAACTGCTCAAACCAAACGCCGCCAGCTGTGCCCGCAATTCAGCATTTTCTTGTTCGAGCTCTTGTACTCTGCGCTGTAGGCGTCGGATCTCCAACTCTGCATCCATACAAACGACCTCCCTATCGCAAATGAGCAATCAAATCATGTGAGGCAACGATTCGGGATTCCTTATTTCTTTTAGAATAGCACATGAATAAAAGGCAAGCAAGAATAGAAGGATATGCGTCGGCGGCAATGTCAGAATTTACGGGAAAGAACCAAAAAGCACAGAGGTCGTTTATCAAGAGTGGTTTGGAATCGTGTAATATGATTGAAAAAAATAAATGAAATATCGATATATATTTGGCTCGAAAGAATATGGTCACACCAAGCGCTTTAGGTAATAGCGTGGTTGGACGTAGTCGTCTGGTCGGAGAACTGTGACGGGCAGGAAAATACAATGAACCAGCGCCGGAAATTGTGCAGTGTGCACAACTTTCGGCGTTGTTTGTGGTGGTTATAAAAGAATGTTGGAGCGTACAAACGATAAGTGGAACAGGCTGGGGAGAAGAAGTGGTCAGATGGTGGTCAAACCCTACCTCTCTAGCCACTCTGTTGCCGTCCGATTGGTTTGCTTGGGACAGTGGGGGCACTGGAGTATGGATGTAGTAGAAGAGATAAAAGGAGAGAAAAAACTGCTTTTTACAAGGACCGGCAATTAGTTTGCGATTATTTGACAAAAACTGGATGGATTTTTCGGTTTTCATACATAAAGAGTTTTGGTAAACAGCAAGGTTTTACCAAAGCTTTTCCCGGGCATGGTGGAAAGAAAAGGAACGAGAGTGATAACATTGATTTCGCGCCAAGAACGAAATCATCAAAAAGATACAGGGGCAAACAATGCCCCAAGGGGAAACCGGAATGAAAATAACCATCGAGCATCTGACGAAACAATACGGAGATTTCAAGGCGGTGGACGACCTGAATCTGGAAATTCAGGATGGGGAACTGGTGGGCCTTCTGGGGCCTTCCGGCTGCGGAAAATCCACCACGCTGTTCATGCTTTCGGGCCTGACCGAACCCAGCGGGGGCCGCATCCTGTTCGGGGATAACGACGTGACCACCATCCCCCCGGAGGACCGGGAGATCGGGCTTGTGTTCCAGAACTACGCCCTGTACCCCCACATGACCGTGCTGGAAAACATTATGTTCCCGCTGATCAACCGCAAGGTCCCCAAGGCCGAAGCCCGGGACCGGGCGGAAAAGATGGCCGAGGTGGTCCATCTGGAAGGTCTGCTGCACCGCAAACCCAAAGCCCTTTCCGGCGGGCAGCAGCAGCGTGTGGCCATTGCCCGCGCCCTGGTCAAGCGGCCCAAGGTGCTGCTGCTGGACGAACCCCTTTCCAACCTGGACGCCAAACTGCGGGTGGAGACCCGGGAGGAGATCCGCCGCATCCAGCAGGAAGTGAAGATCACCACCATCTTCGTCACCCATGACCAGGAGGAGGCCATGAGCATCTCCGACCGCATCGCGGTGATGGACAAGGGGGTGCTGCAGCAGTACGAAAAGCCCCAGGAGATGTACCTGAACCCGGTGAACGAGTTCGTGGCCAACTTTTTGGGTATGCCCCAGATCAATATGTTCGAGGGGGACATCACCACCGACGGCGTCTGGCTCAACGGGCACCTGCTGCGCCCCCGCCAGGAGATGGCCGCCGGGCAGGACCTGCCCAACGGGCGGTACCGCATGGGCATCCGGCCGGAAAACTTTGAGCTGACGGAGCAGGGGCTGGCGCAGACCGCCTCCCATGTTCGGATGACCGGCCGCGACCTGCTGGTCTTCTTCCGTATGGACAATACCGAAATGCGGCTGCTGGCCCACTCCGACCGTCAGCTGCAGCGGGACAGCAACTTTGCCGTGCGGGTCCGTCCCGGGCAGCTGTGCGTGTTCGGGGCCGACGGTAAAACCCTGGCCAAAGTGTGAACGGGGGCGGTACTATGCAACACAACCAGACCGTCCGCCGCCGCCTGCAAAACGGCAAGGGGTATCTGTACCTGGCGCCGTCCCTCATCATTCTGCTGGTCTTTACCATCTACCCGCTCATCAAGGCGTTCATGATGAGCTTCTGCGAAGATTACAGCATCATCAACGGCAGCTTCAAGGGCGTCAACCTGCAGAACTACCAGGACCTGTTTGCCGACGACGTCTTTCTCAAGGCGCTGAGTAACACCAGCATCTATGTGGTGTTCGTGGTGCCGGTTTCCATCCTGCTGTCCCTGGTCATTGCTGTACTTATCCACAACGCCGCCCGGGGCAAGGCCATCTTCCAGACCCTGTACTTCCTGCCCTACGTCACCAGCGTCATCGCCATCGGCATCGTGTGGAGCTGGATCTTCAACAGCAACTACGGCCTGCTGAACTACTTCCTCAGCCTCTTCGGCATCGACGCCATTCCCTGGCTCAACGATCCCCAGTATGCCCTGGCGGCGCTGATCATCTTCAGCATCTGGAAGAGCCTGGCCTTCAACATCCTGATCTTTCTGTCCGGCCTGTCCTCCATTTCCCAGGACATCTACCAGGCTGCCCGGATCGATTCCACCCCCCAGATGCGGGTGTTCTTCAAGATCACGGTGCCCCAGCTGCGGCCCATCATCGTTTACGCCTTCCTCATGGGGCTGATCAACGCCTTCAAGGTCTACAACGAGGTGTTCTCCCTGTTCCAGAGCAAGGCGGGGCCCGCCAACAGTGCCATTACGGTGGTCTACTACATCTACGACAAATTCTACAACAGCGGCGATTACGGCGTGGCTTCGGCGGCGGCCGTGGTGCTGTTCATCATCATTCTGGTGCTGACAATGGTCCAGAAATTCATTGCCAAGGAAAAGGAGGCGGCCTGATGAAATCCCGCAAACCGTCGGCCGTTGCGGCCCGCGTTGCCCAGTATGCGGTGCTGTGCCTGGGCGCGTTCTTTACCCTGCTGCCCTTTCTGTGGATGATCAGTTCCTCTCTCAAGACCCCCGCTGAGATCGTCAGGATCCCGCCGGTGATGATCCCCGAAACGGCACAGTTTTCCAACTATGCCGAAGCCTGGGCGGCGGCGCCTTTCGGCCGGTATCTGATCAACACCGTCATTGTCACCATCCTGACTACTGCCGGGGTGCTGGTCACCTCGGTGCTGTCGGCCTTCGCCTTTTCCCGGCTGAAATTCCCCGGCAAGGACCTGGTGTTCTCCCTCTTCATGGCCACCCTGATGATCCCCGGCGAGATGCTCATCATCACCAACTTCATGACCATCACCAAGCTGAAGTGGATCGATACCTACCAGGCCATGGTCATCCCCTGGATCTCCAACGTCTTTTACATCTACCTGCTGACCCAGTTCTTCATGCAGGTGCCGGATACCCTGTACCTGGCCGCCAAGGTGGATAAATGCAGCGACCTGAAATTCATGCTCAGGATCATGGTGCCCATGAACAAGAGCGCCATCACCACCATTGCCATCCTGAACATCATCGGTTCCTGGAACTCCTTCCTGTGGCCGCTGCTGGTCACCAACAGCCAGGAGATGCGGGTGCTTTCCACCGGCCTGATCCGCTTCCAGACCGAAGCGGGCACCTCCTACGAGCTGATCATGGCGGCGTCCTGCATCCTGGTGCTGCCCATTGTGATCATCTTCCTTTTCCTGCGCAAGTATGTACTCGAAGGCGTGGCGTTTAACGGCGTCAAAGGCTGAGCCGCCCATTCGATTACACATATACAGACTCTCACCATCCAAGATACAAAACGGTAAGGAGAAGAAACAACATGAAACGTAAATCCATCCTCTGTGTCACCCTGGCCGCGGCTCTGGCCGCCGGTTCCCTGGCAGGCTGCGGCACCCCCGCTTCCGAAAGCAGCGCCGCTTCCGCCGATACCACCTCGGCCCAGGCTTCCGCTGAGAACGGCGCCGCCATCCAGCCCTGTGAAGTGACCTTCTGGCATGCCATGACCGGCCAGCAGGAGACTACCCTCACCGAGCTCACCGACCAGTTCAACGCCGAAAACGAATACGGCATCCAGGTGACCCTGGTCAACCAGGGCAGCTACAACGACCTGTCCACCAAGCTGACCGCCAACGCCGCCGCCGACACCCTGCCGGACCTGTCCCAGGCATACAACAGCTGGCTCATCCCTTACCTGGACAAGGTAGTCCATCTGGACGATTTCGTGGCCAACGATTATGATAACTATGAGGATATCATGGAGGGCTACCGGGAAGAGACCAGCCAGTTCGGCTTCATCAACGCCATGCCCTTCAACAAGAGCACCTACGTCTACTTCTACAACAAGACCATGTTCGACGAACTGGGCCTGGAAGCCCCCGAAACCTGGGACGACCTGCTGAACATCGGCAAGACCTTCCAGGAAGAGAAGGGGATGGTCTCCCTGGGCTTTGACGACATGGCCGGTATGCTGGAAGCCACTCTGCGCCAGAACGGCAGCGACTATGTGAACGAGGAAGGCGCCCAGTTCAACACCGAGGCCGGTCAGCAGGCCCTGGATTTCATCATGGAAATGTACAACAACGACTATGCCCGTCTGGTGGGTGAGGACAACTACTTCTCCGGACCCTTCAGCAACCAGCTGATCCCCGCTTACGTGGGTTCTTCCACCGGTGTTTCCTACATCACCCATGAAGGCTGGGAACTGGGTGTGGCACCTCTGCCCGGCAACACCGAAAAGGCTGCCAACACCGCCGGCACCAACATCGTCATGTTCTCCAAGGACGAAAACCAGCAGAAGGCTGCCTGGGAATACCTGAAATTCCTGACCAGCACCGATGCCACCGTGAAATGGGCCATGGACACCGGCTACCTGCCTGTGCGCACCTCCGCCTATGAGTCCGAGACCTACCAGGAATTCATGGCCGGCGACGCCACCGCCACCGCTTCCTACGCCCAGACCGACGCCTTCTTCTCCTCTCCCGCCTTTGACGGCAGCTACGACATCCAGAACGCCGTCAACGCCAAGCTGGAAGAGCTGATCCTGAACAAGGCGGACAGCACCACCGCCATGCAGGAACTGGTGGACGCCGTCAACGGTGCACTGTAAAACAAACTGAAACATCCGATGGAAAAGCGGGGGAGCGCAGCCGCGGGGCGGCCTGCCTCTCCTCTTTTCCTTCACCGAACAATGAGGGGTGCACAATGACAAAAATCACGTTTTATAAGGGGCTGCGGGTGATCGGCGGCACATTTGTGTCGGTGGAGACCGACCGGGCCGTCTGCATGTTCGACTTCGGCTTCACCGTCAGCGACCGGGCGGACGAGTCCATCCGCCTGCGCCCGGACCACATCCCCCAGGACTATGTCCGGGCGGGGATGCTGCCCGCGGCCGACGGCATCTATGAACCCCAGGCGGCCGCCGACCTGGGACTGGTGCCTTACGGCGAGACAGAAAAGCCCCATTTCTTCCTGATTTCCCACATGCACATCGACCACATGGGCGGGCTGGATATGCTGGACCCCCGCATCCCGGTGTACATGACCGAGGAATCTGAAACCCTCTACCGCCGTCTGGCGGCGCAGAGCGACCTGACCTTCCGGGAACATCCCTCCTGCATCGGCGTGCCCGACGGGCAGTCCTTCTCGGTGGAAGACATCACCGTGCAGGTCCTGCTCATCGACCATGACTGCGTGGGGGCCTGCGGCTTCCTCATCCGCACCCCCGACGGCACCATCTGCTATACGGGGGATTACCGCTTCCACGGCTACCACCCCGACCGCACCGCCGCCTTCGGCGAAGCCTGCCGGGGGGCAGATGTGCTCATCACCGAGGGGGTCACCGTCAGCTTCGGGGATGTGGATATGCTGTCCCTGACCGCCCCCGACCCCCATGATCGCACCGAGGCCGACCTGCTGGAAGAGACCGCCGCCTTCTGCGCCGAAGCGCCGGGGCTGGTGGTCGTCAACCCCTACAACCGCAATGTGGAGCGCATCCACAACCTCACCGAACGGCTGGCCCGGCAGAACCGCCGCCTGGTCCTGGATGCGGTGCAGGCCGATTACCTGGCCGCCTTCTACCCCCAGGACCCCATGTGCGTGTATGCCGAAACGGTGTGCGGCCACGCCGTGCCCGAAAGGGCGGTGCTCATCGGCCGGGACGAGCTGCTGCGCCGTCCCGGGGCCTATGTGCTGCAGCTGGATTACCGGGATTTCTACGAGCTGTTTGACCTGAAGCCGGTGGTCAGCGGGTATCTGCATATGGACGGCGCGCCCCTGGGGGCCTATGATCCGTCCTACGGCAAGATGCTGCTGCAGCTGGAAGCCATGGGCATCCCCTTCCGGTCCATGGGCCTGGGCGGCCATGCCCGGCCCTACTACCTCAAGCAGATGGTGGATCTCATCGCCCCTAAGGTGCTGGTGCCGCTGCACAGCCAGCGCCCTGAGCAGGTGGCCTCCCGGTGTGCGGGACGGCGCATCCTGCCGGAGGAAGGCCAGACCCTGATCCTGGAGAAGGGAGAGGTGAAAGCATGAAGATCCTGGTAGCAAACGATGACGGCATCCGCTCCCCCGGGCTGGAACACCTGGTGCGGATGGCCAGGAACCTGGGCGAAGTCTGGGTGGTGGCGCCTTCTGGCCAGTGCAGCGCCATGTCTCAGCGGATCTCGGTGTTCGGCACCCTGGACCTGCAGCCGGTGCCGGATTACCCGGTGGAAGGGGTCCGGGCCTGGACGGTGAGCGGTTCCCCGGCGGACTGCGTCAAGGTGGCCCTGGCCTGTGTCATGCCCGAAAAGCCGGACCTGGTCTTTTCGGGCATCAACCAGGGGTACAATGTGGGCACCGACATTCTGTATTCCGGCACCATCGGGGTGACTATGGAAGCCCTGGCCAACGGTATCCCGGCCATGGCCTTCTCCACCGAAAACGGGGAGGACCTGCGGGTGGCGGACGCCTGGATGCTGCCCCTGGTGCGGGAACTGCTGGAACAGCCCATCCACCCCTGGGAGGTGTGGAACCTGAACTTCCCCTCCTGCGACCCCGACTGCCTGCGGGGGGTGCTGTACGACCGGTTCCCTTCGGCCATGCAGTTTTATCATAACCGCTACACCCCCGAACCCTTGCCCGGGGGCAGCAGCCGCCTAACCCTGTGGAGCGACCGCTGCGCCGAAGCGGAACCCGGCAGCGATATGCAGGCGGTGTTTGACGGTTATATCTCGGTGGGGCGCGTCCGCTGCGCCCTGTTGCAGCAAAACAACCAAGCCTGAATCAAAAAAAGCCCGTCCTGTAGTTTCGCAGCGAGGCATACTGTTTCCCGTTCCCGTACCAAATAAAAAACAACGCGTTTCTTTGTGCAATTTGCTGGGGGATATATAAGAAAAAGGCCTCCCCCATAAGGAGGAACCGGTGAAACGGGACGTTTATCTTGCATTTCCATTAAAATGGGCGGAACAGCGACAGTAGATTTGTCACAGTTCTTCAAAAAAGAACTTGACGATATTGAGCTGACGCGCGGAAGGATTTGTTCCATTGACTGCAAATTCTTGTGGAAATGGCGATAATTCGTTTGCTTTTTGGCTTGTGGAGCTTAGTTGTCCGAAAAATAGTCGGCTATAGTCCAGTTGGACGTAGTAGTCTGGTCGGAGAACTGTGACGGACAGGAAAATACAATGAACCAGCGCCGGAAATTGTGCAGCGTGCACAACTTCCGGCGCTGGTTGTGGTGGTTATAAAAGAATGTTGGAGCGTAAAAAACGATATACGGAACCGGCTGGAAAGAAGGAGTGGTCAAATGGTGGTCAGAAAGGGACCTGCCGCCGGAGAAGCCGCTTATGTTTCCGGCAGATAAAACCCGAAAACACCATTGGAAAATTCTCCGGCCGCGAAGCGGTGCACCTGTCCCTCGATGATTACCTCATAGACGTGAAACCGTTTTTCGACACCGTGGTGCGGGTCAATTACAGCAGCGGTTTCCCCGCAGTCCCGCCAGGAATATCGGAAAATATTCACGCCGAACAGACGGCAGTCCCCGTCCAGACCGGCGATTTCAAAGGTCCATTTCATAAGGGCGCTCCTTTCTTCAGCGGCTGTTCAGCACAGCCCGCAGTCTCTCTTCGGTGGCAGCGAGAAAATGGGCCCGTATCTGCCCGAATACCCGTCCGGGACTGCGCCGGATCGGTGTCGTAGGCTACGGCAATGACCCGCTGGGAAAGAAAGGGCGGATCGTCCATAAGTTAAGAAAAAATAGAACAACTGAACTTAACAACTTAAGTTTTGATTATGTTTCTTCACTTATTGTTGCGTTGCCGTTTATGCTGTTGTGGTTCTTTCTTCATTCCGTATCCTGAATCCGGTATTTGACCCTGCTGCCGTAGTGGACTGAAGTCAGCAGTCCAAGATTTTCAAATTTGAGAACGAAGCTCCGGATCGTGGTATAAGCCGTATCGCCGAAGTCTTCTTCCAACCGCTTGGTGGAAAACTCTTCACTGCCATAAGCCGTGAGGACAAACTGCCAGAGCGCCCGCTCCTTCTCGGTAACCTTCCCTTGCCGCAGCGCTTCCTCGAAAGCGTGCAGTGTCCGGGGCTGCGGCTGATCTTCTCCCAGCCGGTAATACACAGATTCCGCAAAATAAACCAGGAACGGCGTCACATCCAACACACCGCTGATCTGCTGATTCTGTTCCACCTGGGTGTACGCCTTATAATACCGGGTGCAACCTTCCTCCACAAAGCGGGACATCGGCACGAACAGTGCCGACGAATATCCCTGCTGCACCAGATACCACAAATGGAGCAGACGCGCCATCCGACCATTTCCATCAAAGTAGGGATGTAGATAAGCAAGCCCAAAATGCAAAATAGCCGCTTTGATCAGGTCATTCTGCGCTGTTTTTTCGGCAGCAAACGCCACCAGTTCTGCCATATAGGCCGGCAGCTTCTGCCAGGGCAATCCGGTATGTTCCGTTTTGCCGTCCACAACCGTCACACCGTCATGGCGATACCAATGGCCCGGAAGCAGGCGATCTTCCTCCGGCAGAAAGTCTCCAATGGTCATCTGATACAGCCGAAAGAGATTTTCTTCCGTGATGGTATGGGATCTGTCTGCAATAAATTCCAGCCCCTGTTTCATGCCATAGATGCGATGTTCCTCGTCATTTTTGGGGGCCTGGCCGGATAAAATCCGGCGCACACTTTCCCTGCTGGTGTCAATCTGTTCGATTCGGAACGTGGACAGGATTTCCTCTTCCATCGCCTTGGTTCCATACAGACGGACACTCTGCTGCGGTGTCAGCAAAACACAAGCCGCCGACAGTGGAATATGTACCGCCTTGTCCAGGCATACCATGGGATTTCCGTCAAAGTCATGCAGCGGCAGTTCCTGATAGAAATACTGCTTGCGCAGTGCGAGGAATTCCTGCAGATTTTCCTGACCGTATTTATACCCCATCTTTTTGAGGTCCAGCTTTCCGGGATCTGAGAGCATATTGGCAAATACGGAAGCGTCCATGGTGGGCCTTTCTTGTGTGATAGAAAGTGATATCAATTAGTATCAGTGTACGGCATATCTGTGCAGGCTGCAACAGGTATTTTCCAAACCAACTGGAGAGAGACTTATAGAAAAAACAGCCAGCGCCGGACGCTGTTCATCAACAACGTCAAACGCTGGTTATTGTATATATAAACGTTGGTCAAAGCCGGCAAAAAAGAAGATTTATTCAAAGAATTATCTGGTAAGGGCATTTTGGAGATAACAGTTAATACTGCAATCCCCTATAAACAGTCTGGTACAATAATTTTTTCACGCCAACACTCATCGACATTGACTCGATATATTTTGAATCGTTTGTTTAGAGCCTATCCTCTCCCATTAATAGCCTTTAGCAGAATATTTTTCACGTACATATCGTCCAATTCCATCTAATCCGGGATAAATAGTTTTTTCGTTAACACCGCACAAATTGAGCTGCTCCAGAACTTCGCTTTTTTATTTGAAGGAATAATTATTTTTGCTAGAATTCCATTTCTCTGATTGTCCACATTTTCATCTAACATTATGTCCTTTTCATCAACAAAAGCATTGAGTGGACTTCTTCGGGTTCCCCATATCATGAAAATACTGGATTGCAAATTCATCCGTTCTTCGTAATAGTTAGGCTTATAAATCCAAGGAAACTGGATATTCCCGTTATTATCCACCGGCTTTGGCTGAACACCCAGATTTATAATTTGGTTTTCTACGATTTGCTTGATAATAATATTGGAATCCTTGGCAGGGACAATCCAATTTATCTTGTGAAACTTTTGATTGTATGCGGGTTCATTAATGATCCAAACCGAGGCATCATCTGCAGGGCAATCAATACAAGCAAAATAGAGCGCAACTAACGGATTTTCAGTAAAATCAAGCAATCTTGTAGGCACTCCAAAATGTTGCGCCACCTCCAGCCAAGCAGGTACGTTGTCAACAGGAATATCTTTTACATACTTGCATGCTTCAGAAATAAAATCATTCAAAATATTGAATTCCAACTGAGAAAACTGCGTAATTGTGCCCCCGGAAGCCATCTTCTTTTCGCGAAAAACGCCCGGTAATAACTGATATTTTTCGTTATTGCTATGTCCTCGAAATATAAAGTGTGGCTTGTAGGTCTGTTCTCCAAATATAGCATTGGGCGCCAAAGGCATAGCATAGGTATAGTTGGTTTTCAGCTTTTCAATAATAGACAAATATTCTGAGATGGAATTTGCACGCATAAATGTCCCCTATATCTTCTCCGAATTTTGAGTTTGGCAAAAAGTTTATAACGATGCCTTTATGAAGTCAATGGCTGCGTTGCCTTTATTTGATTCATTGATTTTACAAAACTGCCATAATAACTTTGTTATGCTTTTTGAAATTGTATATTTTCATTTTTATTATATATCAGTGTCTTTTTCTTTACAAGAAACCAGCCGACTTCCCTTAATTTTCTTACAATTCCTTGTATCCATAACATTTTCTCCGGAACAACTGCAAGCTCTTCATCCTGCTTCCTTATGCGTTTGTCTGGCTCCTTCGGGCGCTTGCCGGGGAGGAAAGAGCTTTTTGATTTCGTTTCTTGCTGCACATCGGGGAAAAGCAGTATAATATGCTCGGTTATATCTCCACGCGAAAAAAACAGCTTCTTTTTTGATTGCATAAAAAGGAAGGATGAATTCATTTTGAAGAACAGTACTTCTAATGGAAAAGTACATCGAAAAATCGATGGAAAACAGCTTGCTCATTCTATTGGTGAAGCGGCTTCGGCCGCCGCTGACAATGTAGGAAAGGCTGCGGTCTCTGTGGCCGGCAAAACCAAAGAACTGGCTTCCAAATCTCAGGAAGCCGTCTATGGAGCCCTGGACCAGAACGGCGACGGCGAAGTCAACATCGAGGATGTTATTTTGATGGGGCTCCGGGTGCCGGGGATTCGTGTCAACCGGGAACAGTTTCTTCGCAAGGAGCTGCAAAGCAAATGCACACCCGAAGTAATTGAAAAAGCAGTATCCTCCACGCCACTTCGTGCCGGGATTCCACAGGAACTGATCAACCGTATTTCCGATGAAGTCATTCAGTATGAGCGCGTTTGTGTATCCGGCATCTCTGCCGCCCTGGGTGTGCCGGGCGGTGTTGCTATGGCCGCCACCATTCCTGCCGACATTGCCCAGTACTATGGGTATATGCTCCGTGCCACCCAAAAATTGATGTACCTCTATGGCTTTCCTCAAATTGATGTGGAGGAAAAAGGCCAGGTTTTTGACTCCGAAACAATGAACCTTCTGATTCTCTGCATGGGTGTCATGTACGGCGTCGTAGGGGCAAACAATGCTCTGAAGGCAGTGGCCAAGGCACTGGGAATGGGCGTTGAAAATCAGCTGCTCCGCCGGGCCTTGACCAAAGGTACCATCTATCCCATTGTAAGAAATGTGTCCAAGTGGTTTGGCGTGCGGATGACCAAACAGATCTTCGCCGGCTTCTTTAAAAAGGCTATTCCGGTGGTCGGCGGCGTACTGGGCGGTGGAATCACCTATCTGTCTTTCAAGCCCTGCTGCGATAAACTGAAAGCTTCCTTACAGAACACAATTCTGAGCAATCCGGATTATCAGAACTCCGAAGCGGAAGATGCCATTCTGGCCGAGTTTGCCGATGTGACTGCCAGTGGGTGTGAAGCTGTTCCGGGGATGCTATAGTTCCGGAGCTCGCCGACACTTTGCAGTTAGAGAGGAGTGATTATAGTTTTGGGTTCAGAAGACAGTGAGTCCATCATAACCCGTGACGAATTGGAGCAGAAAACCTCGCAGTGGCTTTTAAAGGAAAATGCCGCTTCCGCCCAGGCGTTCGATAAAGCCGCCCATACCTATCTGAAAAAGCTGAATTACAAATTATACAAATATCAACAAGTCCTATGTTCCGAGGCCGAGAAGGAAAAATATCTGCGCTTGAAAAGGCACCTGCAAAATCATGAGATGAGCCTTTCCAGTCCAAGTACATTCAACGATCCATTCGATTGCCACATGGCATTTCCCGGCACTTCCAGGCAAGACCTTGTTGCGCGTTCCCGAGACATCGTGGATACCATCTGGCGCGTAGGAAGCATGGCAGAAAGCCCCTGTAATCGACTGATGTGGTCGCATTATGCTGACAATCACCGAGGGCTGTGTATTGAATATGATTTTTCTACCTTTGATCCTTTTTCTGCCGGAGTCACTTTTGCTCCTGTAATCTATTCACCAAAACGCCCGCAGGTTCCGGAAAAGCTGTTGAACGATGTTGCCACAGATCAGCTTGACCGGCAAGATTATCGCTTTCTGACAAGTACACTCTTTACGAAAGATTCCGTTTGGCAATACGAATCGGAATGGCGAATTGTCAAGGGCGTTCATGTGGATACTCAGGCATCTTCTCCCCACATTGAATTTGAGATGCCGCCCATCTCTGCTGTATACTTTGGTGCCGCCATAGACAACTCTTGCAAAGGACAGATTGCCAAAAAGGAGTTGCAGGAACTTTGCAGCCAGGCCGGTATTAAAACCTTTTCCATGCGGTTGGATAAAGTAGGCTATGCCGTTCGTCCGATTCCAGAATAATACCAAGCCCCCGCAGCGGCTGCTGCGGGGGGCTGTTTTGTTCCTTTTGCCATTACTCTTTCAACAGATTCTCCAGAGCTCTGGCAACCGCCTCATCCTGCTTCTTCGTGCGTTTGGCTGGCCCCTTCGGGTGCTTGCCGGCACGGAGGAGCTTTTTGTTTTCATGCCTCCGGGCCAGCAGGCCGTCGATATTTTGCACCGTATACTCCAGTCCGTTCTGGTTGAGCACTCTAGCCCGCCGGGCCAGGCACATACTTGCAAGCCCATAGTCCTGGGTGATGACAATATCTCCCGGCTGCACCCGGTTCACCAGGGCAAAGTCCACGCTGTCAGCTCCCTTGTCAAAGACCAGCGTTTCAGCACCCTCCCGCTCGATGCGATGGGCCGTGTCACAGAGGATTTTCACTGGTACGCCATGGACCCGGCCAATTCGCACCGTCAGGTCCACCACCGGGCAGCCGTCTGCGTCAATCAAAATCGTTGGCATTCTGATTTCCTTTCGGTCCCGTTACTGCAAGAGCGACAAAACACCAAGAAGAATCACAGCAATTATGAAAAGCCCTCCCAGTTCAGCCAGGATCTGCAGCAAGCTTTCCTCTTCCTTGGGAGGCACATTGTGCGGCTTCTGCTCCGCCCGTTTTGCTTCGGACTGCCTGGAACATTGCGGGAAATTCCGATTGAATGCCTGTGTATAGTGGACGTACCCGTCGATTCCCTTGCCAAAATAACCGAAATTCCAGTCTTTCATGGCTGCGTGCCTCCTAATTCTCTGGTTTTTATAGATATTATAACACACCACAAGTCCTATAATAGGTATCGCAAGTCCAAGTTATTTTTCTGTATTCCGCTGCTGTTCATCAGCGGCTTTTTGTTTGTATTGTAGCAGTTTTACGCCACTCTTTTCCAAGCTTTTCGAAAAAAGGAGCAGTGAATCTTAATAAGATTCACTTTTTTCCTGAAACAGGCAGGTATGAATCTTATTAAGATTCATACGGGCTCACTATTTTTCGGAAAAAGTGAATCATGCTATGATTCACTTTTTCTGAGTGAACAGGAAATGTCGGCAGAGAGTGAATCATAGCATGATTCACTCTCCCAGCCGGTTTTCCCACCGACTGGGACGAAAGAGGGGCCCAAAAGCTCCCCACCTGCTGGCAGATGGTTTTGCTAGCATAGCGTTTGGATATCCAAACGCAAATTTGGGGACTCTCCCCAAACCCCGTTGCGCTGCCGCAGGCTTGCAAGCTACTCTTAAAAAATGAGTGACAACCAACAAAGAAAATTTCATATTTGGCGTGTATAGTAAAAAGTACTTTCTGGACCTTGAAAATTGAATATCCAGCACGATCGGTACGTTCCACGGAAAGAGAGCGAGAGATGTTGGCGCCAGGATGGCCGCTATGGCCGGAGCGATTCCACAACGATCCAAGGGAAATCTCATCAGCCACCGGGATTTCTCCGCCAGGACCTTTCGAGTGGTGACAATGATACACAGGTTTCCCCACACGTCAGATGGGGCTGCACGTTTCAGGTTGCAATCCTTAGACCTCCAATGTTGGCAAGTGAACGGGCGGTGGCGCCCTGCCGGTTGTGTTCCTCCAGTCCGGGGGCGAGCGGCAAACAGGACTGCTGCTTTTCTTTTATTGAGTATAGAACTTGCCTGTGCAAGTTATTTTTATAAAAGCGCATATTGGCGCGTGTTTTTTTGTTTTTGAAAAGATGCAGGGGGAAAGTGTACCCTTTTTTCAATCCACCATACATACAAAGCACCCGGTGCCTTTGACAGAAATGTCGAGGGCACCGGGTGCTTTTTTTGTTTTTCAAG
>OCHO01001211.1_pt1 | contig 17143 bp, 16 predicted proteins | sample 1538441 | NCBI WGS metagenome assembly OCHO01 (sample SAMN04571691, study PRJEB22368) | human gut metagenome | biome: human gut; material: stool | host: Homo sapiens | place: Luxembourg | collected 2012-06-29
GGTTGGATGAGATCATTATGTTCAAGCCACTGACGAAGACCAATATCCGCTCGATTATTGATCTGCTGGTCAAAGATGTAAACCGTCGGCTGGAAGAAAAAGAACTTCAGATCGAACTGACAGAAGCTGCAAAAGATTTTGTAGTGGAAGGCGGATACGATCCGATGTATGGTGCAAGACCACTGAAGCGGTATCTGCAGAAAAATGTGGAGACGCTTGCAGCAAGACTGATCCTTGCAGGAAATGTCGGTCGGGGTGATACAATTCTGATCGATGTCAGAGATGGAAAACTGGAGGCTGTGGTAAAGCAGGGATAAGCTGGACGGCATAAATTGATAGTCGGAAGAGAGCAAAGAAGAAAGAGATGAAAAGCCCCCCGTGGTATGGTACAATAAAAGTACTGTATCACGGGGGATTTTTAATGTATACAAGAAATGAAAGGTATCTGACTATCATATAAAAGGGGAGCATTCTATGCGGAAAATAATTTTTCATATTGATGTAAATTCTGCATATCTAAGCTGGACGGCAGTAGAGGAGCTGAAAAATGGGGGAAAAGTAGATCTCCGGCAGATTCCTGCGATCATTGGCGGGGATCAGAAGTCCCGCCACGGAGTTGTTCTTGCAAAATCTCCGTCGGCAAAAAAGTACGGGATCAGGACGGGGGAACCGGTTGTAAATGCATTCCGGAAATGCCCGAATCTTATCATGAGAGCACCGGATCATAGAATGTATCATGAGAAGAGCCGGAGACTGATGGAGTATCTGCGTACATTTACGGAAAAGATTGAGCAGGTCAGTGTGGATGAATGTTATATGGATTTTACGGAGATTGCGTACAGATTTCCGTCTCCGCAGGAGGGAGCTGAATGGATCAGGGAGGGTGTGAAGAGGAAGTTTGGTTTTACGGTGAATATTGGTATTTCAGAGAATAAGCTGCTGGCAAAGATGGCTTCAGACTTTGAAAAACCGGATAAGACGCATACCCTTTTCCCGGATGAGATCCGGCAGAAGATGTGGCCGCTTCCGGTCAGTGAGCTGTATATGGCAGGCAGATCCAGTGTGGAAATACTGAAAAAGCTGGAGATCAATACGATCGGTGACCTGGCGGGGGCAGAGGAAGCACTGATCGAGCTTCATCTGAAAAGTCATGGGCGTATGCTGTGGGAGTTCGCCAACGGGATCGGAGATGATCAAGTGCAGTCTGTACCGGATGAGGCAAAAGGAATCGGAAATTCAACGACACTGGCGGAAGATGCAGTCACCTATGAAGAAGCAGAAAAAGTGCTGAAGAATCTGGCAGAGAGTGTCGGCACAAGATTGAAGAAAGCAGGGAAAAAAGCCGGAATGCTCAGTGTGGAGATCCGGTATTTTGATTTTCGGAATGCATCGCATCAGATGCAGCTGGAAAAGCCGTCCGCACAGCCGGAGGTACTGCTTGAAAAGGCGGGGAAATTATTTCAGGAGTTATGGAGCGGAGAGCCGGTAAGACTGTTAGGGATCAGGACTTCTAAGCTGGTGGAAGAGTCCGCACCGGAGCAGTTGACCCTGTTTGACCTGAAGCCACCGGAAGAACCGGATGAAAAGCATAAGAAACTGAAAGCGGCACTGGAGGAATTGAACAACCGTTTTGGGAAAGATACTGTTATAAAAGGAACTCTGTACCGTCCGAAGAAAAAGTGAGAGCAGAAAAATGCATTGCCCGGCTCAGGCAGTGTGGGCAGCAGAGGCAGGAGAAAAAGTGGCACATAAAGAAAAATTATGTTATGCTATAGCAGTGAAAGTCTATGCAAGGAGGGAAGCGTTGTGAGATTAGATACATTATTGGAGCGATTGGAATATAAAGTGGTTCAGGGAAGTGCAGAAACGGAAGTGACAACCCTGATCAATGATTCAAGAAAAGTAGAGAACGGGTCTGTTTTTGTCTGCATCAGCGGTGCAGTGTCAGACGGTCATAAGTATGCGGCAGAAGTTGCAGAAAAAGGAGCGGCTGCATTAGTTGTGGAGAAAGATGTGGAAGTGCCGGCAGATGTGACGGTCATTAAAGTCGAAGATACGAGATATGCACTGGCACTGATGTCAGCAGCGTATTTTGGGTATCCGGCAGAGAAGCTGAAGATTGTGGGAATTACCGGTACAAAAGGAAAGACGACGACCACTTATATGATCAAGTCTATTCTGGAGGAGACAGGACATAAGGTCGGGCTGATCGGAACGATCGAGGCGATCATCGGAGAGAAAAAGATCCCTGCGGCCAATACGACACCGGAGTCCTATACGATCCATCAGTATTTTGCAGAGATGGTAAAAGAAGGATGTGACTGTGTGGTCATGGAGGTGTCTTCGCAGGGACTGATGCTCCACAGGACAGCAGGGATTCCGTTTGAGATCGGTATTTTTACGAATCTGGGAAGAGATCATATCGGACCGAATGAACATAAAGATTTTGAAGATTATAAGAGATGTAAGGGACTTCTGTTCAAGCAGTGCAGACTTGGGATCGCGAATGTGGATGACCAGTATTTTGAGGATGTTTTCTCAGGGGCAACCTGTAAAGTGGAGACCTTTGGATTTTCAGAAAAGGCAGATCTGCGTGCAGAAAATGTGCGGCTGGTATCCAGACCGGGATATCTGGGAGTGGCATATCATGTAGCCGGAGTGATGGAGTTTGATGTTGAGATCGACACTCCGGGAACGTTCAGCGTCTACAATTCTCTGACTGCGATCTCAGTATGCAGACATTTTGAAGTGCCGGCAGAACTGATCAAAGATGCCCTGAAAAAGGCAAAGGTAAAGGGAAGAATTGAGATGGTCAAGGTGTCGGATGATTTTACGCTGATGATTGATTATGCTCATAATGCGATGAGTCTGGAGAGTCTTTTGACCACATTGAAGGAATATCATCCGAAGCGTCTGGTATGCTTATTTGGATGCGGGGGAAACCGTTCCAGAGACAGAAGATTTGAAATGGGAGAAGTTTCAGGAAGACTGGCAGACCTGACGATCATTACTTCGGATAACCCAAGATTTGAAGAGCCGCAGGCGATCATTGACGATATCAAGACCGGTATTGGAAGAACCAATGGAAAATACGTGGAGATCTGTGACCGTAAGGAGGCCATCAAGTATGCCATCAGCCACGGTGAAGTGGGGGACGTGATCGTGCTTGCTGGAAAAGGTCATGAGGACTATCAGGAAATCAAGGGTGTGAAATATCCGATGGATGAGAGAGTCCTGATTGCAGAAGTTCTTGAGGAACTGAAAGAAGAAAAGCAGGAGAAGGATCAGAATAAGTAGGTCCTGAATAAAAGCAGGGCAGTAAAATCGGGATAAAAAGTCAGAACCGAAAATAAGCAGGAAGTGTGGCAGGAAAAGCGTGTTTGCAGATGTAATAGTAGATATTCAACATGAAAAACTGGATAAGATCTTTCAGTACCGCATCCCGGAAGAACTGGAGTCAAGACTTCAACCGGGAATGGAAGTGGTTGTGCCATTCGGAAAAGGAAACCGGCAGATCAAAGGATACGTGACAGGTTTTTCGGAAAAATGCGAATACGACCTTTCCAAAGTGAAATCCATCCTGTCTATTTCTGAAAAGGGAATGGAGATTGAGACCAGGCTGATTGCTCTTGCGGCATGGATGAAAGAGCATTATGGCGGGACAATGATCCAGTCGCTCAAGACCGTTCTGCCGATCAGGCAGAAAGAGAATGCAAAGGTAAAGAAGCATTTACGGCTTCTCCTTTCGGAAAAAGAAGGAGAAGAAAAGCTTGCATTTTATAGAAAAAAGAACCAGAAGGCACGGGCAAGACTGCTGGAAGCATTGCTTGCAGACCGGCTTTTAGATTATGAACTGGTGACCGGAAAGCTGAATATTACCCTGCCGGTGATCCGTGCGTTAGAAGAGCAGGGAGTACTGAAGCTCGAATCCGAGCAGATCTACCGTAATCCGGTGCAGCAGGGAACGCAGCAGGAGCGAACCATCACCTTTACTTCAGAACAGGAGCAGGTAATCCGGGGATTCCGTGAGGATTATCTGGCGGGAAAGCGAAAGACCTATCTCATCCATGGAGTGACAGGGAGCGGCAAGACGGAAGTTTATATGGAAATGATCCATACGGTTGTGGAACATGGCAGACAGGCGATCGTTCTGATCCCGGAGATCGCACTGACGTATCAGACTGTCATGCGGTTTTACAGGAAGTTCGGAGACCGGGTTTCAATTATGAATTCCAGGCTTTCTGCGGGGGAACGTTATGATCAGATGATGCGTGCAAAGCGGGGAGAGATCGATGTGATGATCGGTCCCCGCTCTGCCCTGTTTACACCATTTCCGAATCTTGGACTGGTGGTGATCGACGAGGAACATGAGCCGACTTACAAAAGTGAGCAGATTCCCAGGTATCATGCACGGGAAACTGCGATCCAGAGAGCAAAAGAAGAGGATGCAAGCGTTGTCCTTGGAAGTGCGACGCCCTCGATGGAGGCGATGTACCGGGCGAGGAAGGGTGAGTATGTTCTGTATGAAATGCGGCATCGTTCCAGAATGCAGCAGATGGCAAAGGTGTATACTGTAGATATGCGGGAAGAACTGAAGAACGGGAATCATACGATCCTGAGCGGGAAGCTGCAAAGTCTGATGGAAGAGCGGCTGGAGCGGGGAGAGCAGATCATACTGTTTTTGAACCGGCGTGGATATTCGGGATTTGTGTCCTGCAGGGAGTGTGGACATGTGATCCAGTGTCCACACTGCAATGTATCCCTTTCCGTTCATAAAGGAGGGAAAATGGTCTGCCATTACTGTGGATATGAGCAGCCGAAGATTCGGGTCTGCCCGGAGTGCGGGTCCGGTTTTATCGGAGAATTTAAAGCCGGAACGCAGCAGATCGAGGAGATGGTGAGACGACGTTTCCCACAGGCAAAAGTCCTGCGGATGGATATGGATACGACGAAAAAGAAAGATGCACATACAAAAATTCTTTCAGCATTTGCCAATGAAGAGGCGGATGTGCTGGTAGGAACGCAGATGATCGTAAAGGGACATGATTTCCCGAATGTGACGCTGGTGGGGGTGCTGGCAGCAGATATGTCATTGTATACCGATGATTACCGTTCAGGGGAACGAACCTTTCAGTTGCTGACGCAGGCAGCAGGACGTGCCGGAAGAGGGATGCGGGAGGGAGAAGTGGTCATTCAGACTTATTCCCCGGAGCATTATGCAATCAAAGCTGCTGCGGCACAGGATTATAAAGCTTTTTATGAGCAGGAGATCCGGTACAGGGAGCTGCTGGGGTATCCTCCGGCAGAAGAACTGATGGCTGTGCTGGCAGCAGGAGAAGATGAACGGCTTCTGGAGACTGGGTGTAAATATTTGAAAGAATATGTCTTAAGGATCAAAGGAAAAGCACCACTGGAAGTGATCGGTCCGGCAAGTCCGGGAGTAGATAAGATTAAAGATATTTACCGCCGGGTAATCTATATTAAAGCACCGGAATACAGAACGCTGATCCGGGTAAAAGATCTGATGGAGCAGTATATTGAGATCAATTCAGGCTTTGCAAAGCTGAGGATCCAGTTTGATTTTAATCCGATGAACCTGTGAGAATAAAAGAGAAATTAAGGTAAGATTAAGAAGGAGAAGGTTATGGCAATCAGAGAAGTAAGAAAAATCGGGGATGAAATTCTCGGAAAGCAGTGTAAAGAAGTAAAAAAAATGACCATCAGGACAAAGATTCTGATTGGTGATATGCTGGATACGATGTATGAAAAGATGGGAGTCGGTCTGGCAGCACCACAGGTAGGAATCCTCAAGCGGATCGTGGTGATCGATGTAGGCGAGGGACCGATCGTACTGATCAATCCGGAGATCATCGAGACTTCCGGTGAGCAGACCGGAGAAGAAGGATGCCTGAGTGTTCCGGGAAAATGGGGCATTGTGACACGTCCGAATTATGTGAAAGTGCGGGCATTGAATGAAGAGATGGAAGAATTTGAAATCGAGGGAGAAGGACTTCTTGCAAGAGCATTCTGCCATGAGATCGATCATCTTTCAGGGCATCTTTATGTGGATAAGGTGGAAGACGGACTGCATGATGTAGAACCGGTGGAGGAACCGGAAGACTGAAAATCTCTGAAATACAGACATTGCAGAGAAGAATAAAAAAAGGGAGGATCATGATGAAGATTATCTTTATGGGAACGCCGGATTTTTCAGTGGGAACGCTGGAGGCACTGATCGAAGCAGGACATGAAGTGTGTCTGGTGGTAACGCAGCCGGACAAGCCGAAGGGGAGAGGCAAAGAAATGCAGCCCACACCGGTGAAAGCAGCGGCAATGAAGCATGGAATCCCGGTGTATCAGCCGAAGAAGATCAGGGATCCTGAGTGTGTGGAAGAATTAAGAAAATATCAGGCAGATGTTATGGTTGTGATTGCATTTGGACAGATCCTTCCAAAGTCAATTCTGGAAATGACACCATATGGGTGCATCAATGTGCATGCCTCACTTCTTCCAAAGTACCGTGGTGCAGCACCGATCCAGTGGGCGATCATCAACGGAGAAAGTGTGACCGGAGTAACGACCATGCAGATGGATGAAGGACTGGATACAGGAGATATGATCCAGAAGACGGAAGTTGAGATCACACCGGACGAGACCGGTGAGTCACTGCATGATAAACTGGCAGCTGCAGGTGCGGCATTATGCGTGGAGACGCTGAAAGCAGTGGAAACACATACAGCAACCTTTGAAAAGCAGGGAGAAAGTCCCACCGCTTATGCACGGATGTTGGATAAAAAGCTTGGAAATATCGACTGGAGCAGATCTGCCGTTGAGATCGAACGGCTGGTTCGTGGTTTAAATTCCTGGCCAAGTGCCTATACTCACTGGGACGGAAAGGTGATGAAGATCTGGAAAGCGAAAGCAGAGCCGGGAGCGGGTGTGCAGGCAGGCGGAACAGAGACAGAAAAGTTTCAGGGAGAATCACAGACAGTGGCAGGAACTGTCGTTGCAGTGGAAAAAGACAGCTTTACAGTACAGACAGGTGAAGGACGACTGAAGGTGCTGCAGCTTCAGATTCCGGGGAAAAAGCGGATGGATGCGGATGCATTTTTAAGAGGATATAGCCTGAAGCCGGGAACTGTATTTACAACAGAAGCATAGAGCAGGAAAATGGACAGAATTTAAATTCAGGAGGCAGAGAAGATGTTCTACTATTATTATGACTGGACTTATATATTAGTACTGATCGGTGTGGTATTAAGCCTTTTGGCATCGGCAAAAGTAAAAAGCACGTTTGCAAGATATTCTAATGTACGCAGTTATTCAGGCATGACGGGAAGGGATGCGGCAGAAAAGATTTTGCATCGGAACGGCATTTATGATGTACAGATCATCCATATTTCAGGAAATCTGACAGATCATTATAATCCAACGAACAAGACACTGGCATTATCAGATCCGGTTTATCATTCGACTTCCGTTGCAGCAATCGGTGTCGCAGCACATGAATGTGGTCATGCAGTGCAGCATCAGGTAGGGTATGCACCGCTTTCTGTCCGTTCTGCTTTAGTGCCGGCGGCAAATTTTGGTTCTATGATCTCGTGGCCATTGATCATTATAGGACTGATGTTCAACGGGCAGATGTCCGCAATGCTGATCAATCTGGGAATCCTGTTGTTCTCACTGGCAGTCCTTTTTCAGATTGTGACTTTACCGGTAGAGTTCAATGCGTCACACCGGGCAGTAAATGTTCTGGAGACGGCAGGAATGTTGCATCCTGAAGAGATCAGCGGTGTGAAGAAAGTACTGGGAGCAGCGGCACTGACGTATGTGGCAAGTGCAGCGGCACAGATTTTACAGTTATTACGTCTTCTGATCCTTACAAGAGGACGCAGAGACGATTAAAGTGCAGAACAGAAATGCTGGAGGAAAAAGATGGGCAGACAGGTCAATGAGCGGGAAATCGTTCTCGCAGTATTGATGGAAATAACAGAAAATGGAGCATACAGCCATAAAATTCTCGGAGAGGTACTGTCGAAATATCAATACCTTGAGAAGAAAGAGCGTGCGTTTATTACCAGGGTGACCGAGGGAACGCTGGAGCATCTGATTGAGATCGATTATATTCTGGATCAGTTCTCGAAAGTAAAAGTGAAGAAGATGAAACCGGTGATCCGCAATATCTTAAGAAGCGGAGTTTACCAGTTAAAATATATGGACAGCGTACCGGATCATGCGGTGTGCAGCGAGGCAGTCAAACTGGCAGTAAGAAAAGGCTTTTCAGGATTAAAGGGGTATGTGAACGGAGTGCTGCGGAGTGTGGCAAGAGGACTGGATACATTGGACTATCCGCAGGAAGGAATTGAGGCACTTTCAATCCAATTCTCAGGCTGTGGGAAAAAAGTTATGGGGAGGAAGTCACCCGTACCATGGCAGCCGATTTCCTGAAAGAAAGGCCGGTCACGATCCGGTGCTGTCAGAATAAAGTAACTCCGGAGCAACTGAAAAAGGAACTGGAACAGGAAGGGGTAACTGTGCAGGAGCATCCTTATCTGCCGTACGCCTTTTTCATCAGCGGATATGATTATCTTGAAAGCCTGGACTGCTTCTGGAAAGGCTGGTTTACTGTGCAGGATGTAAGTTCTATGCTGGTGGCAGAGCTGGCAGCCCCGGAAGCAGGGAATAAAATTGTGGATATCTGTGCTGCTCCGGGTGGAAAATCCTTACATATTGCGGAGAAACTGTGGATAACTGACCGAAATGAAGCGAAAAAAGGCGAAGTAGAAGCCAGGGATCTGACGGAATATAAAGTAGGACTCATTGAAGAAAATATTGCCAGGATGGAACTTGAAAATATTCATGCGGTCTGCAGGGATGCAACCGTACCGGATGAAGCATGGAAAGAAAAAGCAGATATTGTCCTTGCAGATCTGCCCTGTTCCGGGCTGGGAGTCTTTGGAAAGAAACCGGATCTGAAATACCGGGTGAAAGAGGAAGACCTGAAAGAACTGGCTGGACTGCAGAGAAAGATTCTTGAAAATGCACAGGCAATGGTAAAAAAAGGAGGTACATTATTATATAGTACCTGTACCATCGACCCCATGGAAAATGAGGAGAATGTACACTGGTTTTTGAAAAAGTACCCGCAGTTTTCTCTGAACAGTATCAGAGAGAAGCTTTGCCCGCAACTGGCAGAGTCGGTAGAAGAGGAAGGATGCATCCAGTTACTTCCGGGTATACATTGCAGTGATGGATTTTTTATAGCAAGGTTAAAAAAGAACGGGGAGAACTGATATGAAGAAGGATATCCGGGCTTATGGATACGACAGATTAAAAGAAGAGATGGAGGCACTGGGGGAAAAACCATTCCGTGCAAAGCAGGTTTATGAATGGCTTCATGTAAAGCTGGCAGATGATTTTGATGAGATGACGAATCTGTCAAAAGCGTTACGGGAAAAGCTGAAAGAGGAGTATGTGATCCTTCCGGTGAAAATGCTGGAGCGTCAGATCTCGCAGATTGACGGGACGAATAAATTCTTATTCCAGTTATATGACGGAAATGTAGTCGAAAGTGTCCTGATGCGTTATAAGCATGGTAATTCCGTCTGCATTTCTTCACAGGCAGGCTGCCGGATGGGATGTGCATTCTGTGCTTCTACGATCGGAGGTCTGCAGAGAAACCTGTCTTCTTCGGAGATGCTGGGGCAGATCTATCAGATTCAGAAGATCACGCAGGAAAGAGTATCCAATGTGGTAGTCATGGGAACGGGAGAGCCACTGGATAATTACGAAAATTTCCTGAATTTTGTACATCTGCTTACGGATGAACACGGTTTGAATATCAGTCAGAGAAATGTGACAGTATCTACCTGCGGGATCGTTCCGAAAATCCTGGAACTGGCAAAAGAACATTTACAGATCACGCTTGCATTATCCCTGCATGGTTCTACGCAGGAAAAGAGAAAAAGGCTGATGCCGGTAGCAAATAAATATCATCTCCCGGAAGTGCTGGATGCCTGCGATACCTATTTCCGTGAGACAGGACGCAGAGTGACCTTTGAATACAGTCTGGTACATGGAGTCAATGATACAGAGGAAGATGCAAGGGAACTGACGGCACTTTTAAAGCCGAGAAACTGTCATTTGAATCTGATCCCGGTGAATCCGGTAAGAGAGCGTGATTTTGTACGCCCAAGCCGCAAAAATGCCCTGAATTTCAAAAATAAACTTGAAAAAAGCGGAATAAATGTTACTATAAGAAGGGAAATGGGCTCTGATATTGATGGGGCCTGCGGTCAGCTCAGACGCAGCTATGTAAAGGCGGATGTGGCAGAAGGAGAAGAAGTATGAGGACATTTTCAATAACGGATGTCGGAATGGTACGACAGGTGAATCAGGATTACGTTTTTGAAGGAGGAAGACCACTTGGTATCCTTCGGAATCTGTTTGTGGTGGCAGACGGAATGGGCGGACATCAGGCAGGCGACTATGCTTCCAAGTATACCGTGGAAGTATTGCAGCGTGAGCTGGAGAAAAGCCAGGGCGAAGATATCGAGAGAGTCCTTGTAAATGCTATTAAGACGGCAAACCGGGAGATCATCCGGGAGGCATCGAAGGACGAACATCTCAAGGGGATGGGAACAACGGTCGTAGCAGCTACGATCATGAATCAGATGATGTATTTTGCGAATGTGGGAGACAGTCGTCTCTATCTGATCAATCACGGAATACAGCAGTTGACGAAAGACCATTCACTGGTAGAAGAGATGGTACGTCTGGGCGGTATCAAACCGGAAGAAGCAAAGCATCACCCGGATAAGAATATTATTACCAGGGCGATCGGGGCAAAAGCAGATGTCGATGTAGATTTTTACGAGCATCGTCTGAAAAGGGGAGATATTATACTGATGTGTACAGACGGTCTGAGCAATATGGTGGAAGATGAAGAACTTTTCCATATTGTACAGGGAGCAAGAGACATTGTAGAAGCAGGGCAGAACCTTGTGAATGCTGCCAAAGAGAACGGCGGTACAGATAATATTGGAATCGTTCTGATCGAACCATTTGCAGATGAGGTGAGTATATGATTAAAGAAGGAGTTTTCTTAGGAAAGCGGTACGAGATACTCGGCCGTATCGGTTCCGGAGGTATGGCAGATGTATATAAAGGAAAAGACCATAAGCTGAACCGTTTTGTTGCGATTAAGGTTCTCAAGAGCGATTACCGTTCGGACGAGACATTTATTAAGAAGTTTTTGAGCGAAGCACAGGCGGCTGCAGGACTGATGCATCCGAATGTGGTGAACGTTTATGATGTAGGACAGGATCGTGGCTTATATTATATGGTCATGGAACTGGTTGAAGGAATTACGCTGAAAGATTATATCGAGAAAAAAGGAAAGCTTTCAGCCAAGGAGACCATCAGCATTGCAATTCAGATGGTGACGGGGATTCAGGCGGCACATAACTGTCATATTATTCACAGGGATATCAAGCCTCAGAATATTATTATTTCGAAAGAAGGAAAAGTAAAGGTAACAGATTTCGGTATTGCACGGGCGACTACGTCTACGCAAACGATCAGCACCAGTGTAATGGGATCCGTTCACTATACATCACCGGAGCAGGCAAGAGGCGGAATTGTCGATGAGAAGAGTGATCTTTATTCTGCCGGCATTACCATGTATGAGATGATCACCGGTCATGTTCCGTTTGATGGGGATTCTACTGTGACAGTGGCGTTGAAGCACCTGCAGGAGGAAATCAAGTCTCCGGCGGAAGAAGTACCGGATATCCCGTACAGTCTGGAATGTATCATTATGAAATGTACGCAGAAAAATCCGGCGATGCGATATCAGAGCTGCGATGAGCTGTTACAGGATCTGAAGCACTCGCTGGTTGACCCGGAAGGCGATTTTGTTGTCCTTGGGGGCAGACGGAGAAGTGACCGGACTGTTGTTATGTCACCGGAAGAAGTAGAACGTCTTCAGCGGGAGCGTGGTTATGACGAGGACGACGAGTATGATGAAGACTATGATGATGAAGACGACGAGTATGATGATGACTACGACGATGAAGACGACGAGTATGATGATGACTATGACGATGAAGATGACGAGGATGAACGTGACCGCCGTTCTTCAGGAAGAGGAAAAAAGAAGGATGTAAATCCTGATACAAAGAAGATCATGCGGATTCTGATGATTGTGGCAGGTGTAGTGATCGCACTGCTGATCCTGTTCCTTGTCGGAAATGCAGTCGGAATCTTTAAAGGTTCGGGGAATGCGACCGTCACTCAGTCGGAGAAGGTCAAAGTGCCTGATGTCCGTGGCATGACAGTAGAAGAAGCTACAAAAGAGCTGAAAAAGTATGATCTTGGAATCGATGTAGTAGATAAAAAGCCATCGAATGAATATAAAAAGAATCAGATCATGAGTCAGTCACCGGGGAAAGGGGAGAAGGTGAAGCGGCATAGTACCGTGGAAGTTGTTCTCAGTACCGGTGAGGAGGCAAAGAGTACCAAAGTTCCGTTTGTCATCGGACAAGATGAATCGGATGCAGAGGCCGCCATCAAAGCAGCGAATCTTGTTGTTGTAAAAGGAGATCCGCAGTACAGTGATTCAGTGGAAGAAGGAAAAGTTATTTCAGTAGAACCGGGTGAGGGTACAGAAGTGGATGAAGGATCAGAAGTTACGATCGTTGTCAGTCTTGGTTCACAGCCGGCAACTGTTCCGTCCATTGAAGGAAAGAGCCAGTCAGAAGCTGAGTCAGCACTTGCAGCGGCAGGACTTCAGGGAAGTGCCAGTGAAGAATATAGTGATTCTGTAGCAGCGGGAATAGTCATTTCACAGGGAACGGCATCCGGAAAGCAGGTATCAAAAGGAGCAACGGTCAGCTATGTGGTAAGTAAAGGACCAAAGCTGAAAGTGACTACAGTACCGAATATCCTTTCTTCTAATAAGACGACGGCAGAGAAGTTGCTCCAGCAGGCAGGTCTTACAGCCGAATATCTTGGAAGACTACAGTGATAATTATCCGAAAGGACAGGTATTTTACCAGTCTGTCAGTGCAGGAACCCAGGTGGAAGAGGGAACTTCCATTCAGTATATGGTAAGTAAAGGACCACAGCCATCGGATCCATCCGGTGAAGACGGTACCGAGTAAAGCAGAGAGCAGTAATATATGCAGGGAAAGATTATAAAAGGAATTGCCGGATTCTACTACGTGAATGTAGTAGAATCCGGTCTTTATGAATGTAAAGCAAAGGGGTCATTCAGGAAGAATGGCATTAAACCACTGGTTGGAGATGAAGTGGAGCTGGAAGTCCTGGATGAAGAAGAAAAAATCGGAAATGTAACGAAAATCCTGCCGAGGAAAAATGAACTGATCCGTCCGGCAGTGGCCAATATAGATCAGGCACTGGTCGTATTTGCGGTAACGGAACCAAAGCCGCACTACAATCTGCTGGATCGATTTCTGGTTATGATGGAGCGGAAAGAGATTCCGGTCATTTTGTGTTTTAATAAGACCGATCTTGCAGAACATCCTGAGATTGCAGAATTGGAGGAAGTTTATGCGTCCTGTGGCTATCCGGTGCTGTTTACCAGTGCAAAGAAAGAAGAAAATATAGAAAAATTAAAGCAGATGCTGAAAGGAAAGACGACTTCCATCGCAGGTCCGTCAGGAGTAGGAAAGTCCTCTCTGATCAATCTGCTCCAGTCAGGCGTACAGATGGAAACCGGAAGTATCAGCAGAAAAATTGCAAGAGGAAAGCATACCACGAGGCATTCCGAACTGATCATGATCAGTCCGGATTCCTATATTATGGATACACCGGGATTCAGTTCCCTTTATGTGAATGATTTTGAAAAAGAAGAACTGAAATATTATTTTCCGGAATTTTCTCCGTATGAAGGAAAATGCAGGTTTAACGGCTGCGACCACATTCATGAACCGGGATGTGCAGTGAAAGAAGCAGTAGAGAGCGGAGCAATCCATAAGATACGCTATGAAGATTATACAGAGATGTATCGTGAATTAAAAGAAAAGAAGAGGTATTAGAAATGAAGAATGTGTTAGCACCATCGATCCTTTCTGCGGATTTTAAAGTCCTCGGAGAGCAGCTTAAAGTGACAGAGGCAGCAGGAGCAGAATATATTCATTTTGATGTAATGGATGGGATTTTTGTACCAAGTATTTCTTTTGGAATGCCGGTACTTTCCTGTATCAAAGGATATACTTCGCAGATACTGGATGCACATCTGATGATCACAGAACCGATCCGCTATGTGGAAGAATTTGCAAAAGCAGGAGCGGATATCATCACGGTTCATTTAGAGGCATGTGAAGATCTGCAGGCGACGATCGACAAGATCCATGCAGCAGGTGTGAAGGCGGGGATTTCGATTAAGCCAAAAACTCCGGTGGAGGCATTTGTTCCGTATCTGGATCAGGCTGATATGTTCCTGGTCATGTCAGTAGAGCCGGGCTTTGGAGGCCAGGCGTTTATTCCGGAATCACTGGATCGTATCAGGGAACTGAGAAAAATGCTGGATGAAAAGGGATTGAAGACAGATATTGAAGTGGATGGCGGTATCTACCATGCAAATGTTGCGGAAGTATTGGATGCAGGAGCAAATATTATGGTTTCCGGTTCAGGCATATTTAAGGGAGACATCAGAAAAAATACAGAAGAATTTATGGAGATATTAAAGAGTCATGAGTAAGAGAACTGTGATCGTGAGCGGAGGAATCCTGGAAAAAGAATTTGTACTTCCGATTCTTCAGTCAGAGGAGACCGAGTTTATTATCGGGGTAGATAAAGGACTTCAGTTTTTATACGAAAATGGGATCAAACCGGATTATATTGTCGGAGATTTCGACAGCGTCCCAAGAGAGATCGTGGAATATTACCGGACAGAGGAAAATGTACCAATTCGGGAGTTTAATCCTGTAAAAGATGCTTCTGATACAGAAATCGCACTCCGGTTATGCCTGGGACTTAGAAGAAAGGAAATTTATATCCTTGGAGGAACAGGAAACCGGATCGATCATCTCTGGGCGAATATCCAGTGCCTGAATATTGCACTGGCAGCAGGTTCAGAGGCAATGATCCTGGACAGTCATAACCGGATCCGGATTTTAGAGCATGGGATCACGCTGACGAGAGCGGAAGCTTTTGGAAAATATTTTTCCGTATTTCCACTGGAACTTCCTGTAGAAGATTTCAGTATCAGCGGAGCAAAATACCCGCTGCAGAATCATCTGCTTTCTGCAGGGGACAGTCTGTGTGTGAGTAATGAATTTGCAGAAGATGAAGTGAAGATTTCTTTTGTATGTGGAAAAGTGATTCTGATGGAGACCAGGGATTAGTCGAGGCGAGGCAACTTTTTACAAAAACAATCTTGACAGTGGCATTGAAAGCTGTATAATAACATTAACAGAACCCACCACGCCTCTGATTTTTCATGCGCAACCCGGTGGGACTTTCTTATTTATGGGGTGTTTTATGTATCAATATCCAAAACAAATATTAACAATAGAACAGCAGGTGCAATCTTATGTGGATGCAGGAATGAAGATTACATCTCAAGAAGATGTAGAGAAGGCATTGAAGTCAATTGGATTTTATCGTTTGAGAGGTTATTCGTTTCAATTATATGATAATGCTGCAAAGAAGTATGTTTCGGGAACAAAGTTTGAAGATATTATAAAATTGTATCAATTTGATCAGGAATTATCTGCTTTGGTTTTTCCAATGATTTCTAAGATTGAGGTTGCTTTGAGAGTGCGATTGGTGGAAGCATTGCTTATACACGGAGAACCACTTGTTTTGCAAGATTCATCGATTTTTAAAGAGAAAAAACGGTATTGGCAGAATATGGCTACTGTAGCATCAGAAATTGCTCGTTCTAATGATGTGTTCATCAAACATAATTTTGACAATCATGATGGAGAAGTACCTGTATGGGCGGCCGTTGAAGTTCTTTCGTTCGGTACATTATCGAAGATAATTAAGAATTTGAAAACAGGTACCGGAAGTTCATATTCTATCTTGGCGTCAAATTATCAGTATAGATCGAAAAAAGGAAATTTGGTAAAACCATCACAGAAAATGCTTGCTTCATGGATACAGGGTGTTTCAGTATTGCGTAATATGTGTGCTCATAATTCCAGAATTTATAATCGTACAATTCATACGACACCGGAAATTCTGGATGCAGATAAAATTACGCCGCCACCAGCACATAATGGCTTGTATCAAATCTTACTGGCGATGAAGTACCTGCGTTCATCCGATGAAGAGTGGACAGTATTTGTAAATGCTTTCGATAAGTTGATTCAAAATAATAGTGATGTGGTCAGTTTCGCAGCAATGAATCTTCCGGCGGATTGGAAAGAACATTTAAGTGTATAAATGCAGTGGAATTGCATAAAATAATAAAGCAGACCTAACCAAGCATTTAGCTCAAATCGGTTAGGCTTTCGGCGAAGTGTTACGATAAGCACTTCGCCATTTTTAAAAAGAATTATGATCAAGCGTGAGTTGTTCGGCAAGTGGCTGGATCAGCAGACGGTTATTTAAACTGCATGAGATGTGGCTATTCCCTTAGCCAAAAAGAACTTCTATTTCGGATTCCGCATCATAGATGGTCATTCCGTCAAAAATGGTAGCTTTCTCAAATTGCTCAAAGCACTCTCGGAAATCTTTTCCATGACAGCGAAAAACATAGTTCTCATCGTCTTGCGAATGAAGAATTTTCTGATTTTGAGGATTGCTTACAAATGGAATGTGCAAAGAGTTATGGGGCGGAATATATTGTTACAAGAAATGTGTCGGATTATTCTACATCAGATATGAAGGCAATTTTACCAAGTGAATACTTAAGACTGTAATAAATAAAGCACCAACGGAAAGAAGCAGATCTTTCTGAAGGTGCTATTTTTAATTTTCAGTCTGAATATAACTCTATATAAATGATGTCGGGGGCAAAAGCCCCCGACTTTGATGCCTACGGATTGCTCCGTGCTACGCACTCCCACAATCCTACCCAATATTCGCATATCGTGGGATTATCATCCCACTTTTATGCTCATATCGGGGCGGGTTCTAAGGTCTTTCACCCACCTATGAGCAAGCTCAT
>OCHO01001235.1_pt1 | contig 16995 bp, 17 predicted proteins | sample 1538441 | NCBI WGS metagenome assembly OCHO01 (sample SAMN04571691, study PRJEB22368) | human gut metagenome | biome: human gut; material: stool | host: Homo sapiens | place: Luxembourg | collected 2012-06-29
AGACTTAACTTAACAAACACTGTTATGAGTAAAAGAAAATTAAAATTATTAGTTGACGAAGGTGTAACTGATGGATGGGATGACCCTCGTATGCCTACTATATCAGGTGTTAGACGTAGAGGTTTCACTCCAGAAGCTATAAGAGCTTTCTGTAACGAAATAGGTGTTGCAAAAGCTGATTCTACAGTTGACTCTAGACTTTTAGACCACTTCTTAAGAGAAGACTTACAACAAAAAGCTCCTCTTGCTATGGGAGTTTTAAAACCTTTAAAATTAGTTATAACTAACTATCCAGAAGGTCAAACTGAAATGTTGGAAGTTGAAAATATGGCTAAAAACGAAGAAGCTGGTACAAGAATGGTTCCATTCAGTAGAGAACTTTATATAGAAAGAGACGACTTTATGGAAGAACCAGTTAAAAAATATAGACGTTTCTTCGTTGGAAACGAAGTTAGATTAAAAGGTGCATACTTCGTTAAATGTACTGACTTTGTAAAAGACGAAAATGGAGAAATAGTTGAAATCCACGGTACTTACGACCCTGAAACTAAGAGTGGTTCTGGATTTACTGGAAGAAAAGTAAAAGGAACTGTTCACTGGGTAGATGCAAATAACTGTGTACCATGTGAATTTAGATTATTTGAGCCATTAATATTAGATAATGATCCAGAAAATGAAGGTAAACACTTCTTAGATCAAATAAACCCTAATTCACTAGAAATATTACAAGGTTATGTTGAGCCAACTCAAATAAAAGACGCTAAACCACTTGACAAATTCCAATTTGTTAGAAATGGATTCTACAGTGTTGATACTAAATACACTACTGATGATAAATTAGTATTCAACAGAATAGTACCATTAAAAAGCTCTTTTAAATTAGAAAGTAAATAATTTATAATAAATATAAAAAATGGAATCAACTTTATAGGTTGATTCCATTTTATTTTATAGCTATAACTTTTTTTAATTATTAGGACTAGCTTTTAACCCTTTAACTAATTCCTTAAAATAATATAAGAAAGATCTCATCTTATCTTTATCTTTTAATTTATCTATATATATACTTGGTCTTGTAAGCAAATCACTATCATTTAAACTTATTTCAAAAATCTCATTAAGTTTTTCTTTTATTTCTTGCTTTTTATCTTGATTAAAATATGGTTCTTTATAAAATTTAAAATAGATTTCCATTTTAACAGATGATGGATAAGCATATACTGCAAACAATCTATTTTCTTGTTTTTTAGTATATGAAGGTACAAAACTTGGACTTTTCTTTCCTTTTCCCCAATTTATTTCACATCCAAAACTTCTAAATCCAGCTAATATAACATTGCAAACATCCACTAATTCTTCATCTACATCTTTTACTGCCATCAAAAACCCTTCTTCAGTCCATGAAGTTTTATTTTTTACAGCTATAGAACTGCTTGTCTTGCCTATTATTGTAGGTACAAATGTCTTTATTTTACGATCTGATTCAAACTGTTTAATTTCTACACCAAGTACTTCAGTATTTACCATTTGATTGTTTAAAAATTGTATTATATTTTTTAAAGAATCTGGTATTTCATCTGCTACAAATAGTAACCTTATTTTACCTTCTTTTAAATTACTCTCTACGTTGTTCCAAAATAAATTTTCACTTTTTTCATCTATATCTAATTCATCACAAATACTTTTGTTTTGTTGTTCATATAAATCTCTAATAGTGTCTATTGACCAATATTTAATTGCATTCGCTGCATAGTCTAACATTTGCCCAACAACTTCACGTCTTATTCTCGTATCACTACTTCTTTTCACTTCTACAAAAGTTGGTATTGCATCTTGGTCTATAAATAAGTGGTCCAAAAACCATCTGTCATTTCCACCATCTTCTCCTGGAACCCCCATTTCTCTTGCAATAAAAATCCATTTTCTTGGATTATCTGGTGAAATCTGATCACCTGCTAATATATTTGGATATTTTTCTATTAATTCTTGAAATATAGCTTCATTTTCATACTTGCTCTCTTTAAGTTCTAAAATTTTGTTATCTTCATTTACTACAAATATACTCCCGCTCATACATATCCTCCTTCTAATAAGTATTATTTAACATAATTTCTACATATTAATTTTCCTATTACAAAAAATTCTATATTTCTATAAATAATCCTTTTTATATATATAAAATTCTACTTTATGCAAAAAATACCCAATTTTAAACAGTATATATTTTCTATACTTTTGTTTAAAATCAGGTATCTCTATATTACCATAACCATAACGTATTGAATCTATTTTGTTTTCTCTACCTTAAATCTAGGTTTATATTGTAAAAGCTCTTTATTCTTATATGTAAAAGCATTTTTAGGACAAATATTTATACATTTATCATTATCTATATTGATTTTTTTGTTTATTTATTTTATAAATATAGGATAAACCATTTTATAAACTAAATTAATCATAAATACAATAAATTTATTTCTAGGATATAATTTCGTTTCACCGTCTAAAAACGATTTTAAACTAGCTTCTATAATATCATTGACGTTAGTTATCATTTCACCTTGTTTTTCGTCTTCTGTTCTTTTAAAAAAGAAATTATACACGTTATTTGGCATAGGAACGTATATACAGTAAGTTACGTTTAAGTTTGGCATATTTAAAAATATATAATTCCAATTTTATTCCCCATAATACACTCCTATTTTATATTTTATTCGTATCCTAAAAGTTGTATCCCATCTTTAATACATTCTATTGTAAGAGGGAAATCAGGCCCTTTTTCACCATCTATATCGGTTCCAAGTTTATCTTCACATTCAATAGTTACTTTCTTTGTCTTGAAAAATAGTATTTCATTTTCATTGTATCCTTCAAGATGTTCTCCTTTTAATATATTTATTAAAAGCGGCAATGTCTTTGGTATTGGCATCCCCTTTACAATAATTACATCTAAGTATCCGTCATCTATCTCTGCTTTATAAGCAAGATTTATATTTCCCGCACTTTTTCCATTAAATACAAGCATAAGATACATATCTCCATCATAATTCATCTCGTCTGAGGTTACTTTAATTTTAAATTGTCTCATATTTAAAGCTTCTTCAATTCCCTTTATATAATAAGAGACTTTGCCGATAGTGTTTTTAAAATCTGGATTAATTTTTTGCGAAACATCAGTAAACATACCGGCACTAGCGACATTTATAAAATATCTATCGTTTATTTTTCCTATATCGACGTATTTAGGTTTTGATGAAATTATTTTTTCAATACACTTTTTAACATCATGTGGGTAATTTATAGCATTTGCAAAGTCATTTGCAGTTCCAGAAGGCAGTATTCCTATAGGAATGTCGATTTCTAACTTCTTTATTATATTTATAAGTAAATCTATAGTCCCATCGCCACCAGATAATAATACATGGTCGTAATTATCATCTATATCCCAAAAAGCGTCTTCATTTGGACGAGTTTTTGTAAGTCTATACGGCACTACACAATATCCATATGCCTGATATATTTGAATTATAGTGTCTATTTCATTTTTTATTCTTTTGTCTCCTGAGTTTGGATTATAGATAAATTTTACTTTTTTCATAATTCCTTGCAATATCTCCTTTTCTTATTTTATTTACACATTATAATCAATTTATTAAATTTATATGAATAGCAATAATATCTTAAAATGCAAAAACTATTTTTTTACTCTAAGTAGCCTATCAAGATAAATCGATTTTACTTGGTCCTTTGCTAAAAGCTGTTTTACTGGAGACATTTTCAAAATTGCAGAAAGTATAGATGCCATAACTCTGTGGTTTTTAAATGCTTCTGTTTCTGAAATAAGATCGACTAAAGTACCTTTTTCAATAGCTTGAAGAACTACTCTATGTACAGAACTAGATGGAGTTATTATTTTTTCTTTTCTTCGTTTTAAAATTATACTTCCTTTATGACAATTTCTAGCACAAACACCACATCCTAAACATACATCATAATCTATTTCTACTTTTTTATTATTATTTTCGTCTTTAATTAAACTTATAGCATCTATAGGACATGCTTTCTCACATTTTCCGCATTTTACACAAGAGTTTTCGCTTATCGATGGATAAAAAGCTGTTGTCTGGACTGGATGCATATTTCCAAACTTTTTAGCTGCAAGTAATGCCTCACAACAACATCCACAACAGTTACAAATAAATGTAACACCTTCTCTTACATTCTCACCACATTGAACAAGATTATGTTCATAAGCTTGATGTAAAAGCTCTTTACATTCAACAGAATCAACTCGCCTTGCATAGTTATTTTGTATTAGAGAGTTTGCAGTATTTCCAAAAGTCATACATATATCCATAGGTGCATCACAAGCCATACCCATATGTTGCATCTTGTGTCTACAATAACACATTCCAACTGCTATATGCTCTGATGTTTCAATTATATGTGTTGCCCTTTCAAAATCTAGTATATCTACTTGATTTTCATTACTCAATACTTCTTCTTGCACATATACTCTTCCTAATTTTGTCTCTGCTGAATAAAATAAATCTTTTATAAAATCTTCTTCTACATTTAAATATTGATAATAAAGTTCTGCTAATAATTTTTGGTCTATATCCCCTCTAGTCCTCATAAGAGCAAATTCTATAAATCCCGCCATTGGTGGAGGTAGAATATATTTTTTACCTTTTTCATCTTCAATATCCAAAAGAAGTGCCCTTGACGCTAATGTGTCTAAGACTTTTAGCGCTTCATCATACGTCATTGTCCAAATTCTAGCTGCTGTTTTAACTCTAAAAGCTCCAATTGGAAGTTGTGATACTAAGTAAGCTTCTCTTTCTGTAAATAAAACATTAAGTATTTCATATAATGTCTTAGATTCTGGTGCCCCTTGTGGAAATTTATTTAATCTATCTACTAAATTTTTATACTCTTTTTTTGCTACTATATGCGACATCTTATATTCTCCTATTCTAAATTATATACAGTAAATCCCTAAATATTGCAGCTGCTGCATTTAGTGGTGATGATGCCCCTCCAATTACAGTCATATCACCTAAAATATCTGTCTTATAATATACCCCTTTATTTTTTCCATCTACAAAATATAGTGGATGGTCTTTATCTATTACCATAGGACCTACTTCAAATTCAAAATTTCCATTTAAATAGAAAGCTCTCCCAATTAATTTTGTCTTTTTGCCAGAAAAATTTTCTAATAATAGATTGTTTAATTTAATATCTGTTATGCCTTTTATATTTAGTTTTTGAAAATCAAAATCTATATCCCATATAACTTTACTTAAAATGGCCATTTTAATTGCTGTATCAATTCCCAAAACATCTAGTGATGGATCTTTCTCTGCAATTTTTAAACTTTGTGCCCTTTTTAGCGCTTCTTTATACGTTATATTGGCTTTTACCATTTCGCCTAATATAAACGTTTAAAACCCCTATAATTTCCGTTATTTGAGCTCCTAGCACATCAATCGTACCCATATTGATTGATGGAAGTGCTCCCCCTGTTGTGCACCCTATTTTTAGGTGAAGATTATTTTTATTTGCTATATTTTTTAATTCGTTATAATAAAGCAAAATAGGACCTTTATTTCCAGTTATAACATTTATATTGTTTTCTAAAGCAGATTTTATATGTGTGTATCCAGGTTGTCCATTTATTATATTTGTAGCTGTAAGCTCAATTAATATATCTACGTCTTTGTTTTTTAATATATCCTTAAATGTAATATTAGACCATAGAGGATATTTTTCTATACTATTATTTGAGCTAGTATATTTTACAATTTCATCTATGTTTAAACCTTCTTTATTATAGATACCCCCATTTGATTTTATTATATATTTTAATTTTATGTTTTTAGGCAGTAAGTGTTTTTTTATTTGTAATAGCTTTACAAAAGACTTACCTACTTCCCCAAAACCAATTAAAGCAATATTCAATAGAAGCCCTCCTTTTAATTTTCACAAGTATTATTTTATACATTTTTCCATAAAATTTCTATATTTTTCCAATAATAAGATTGCATTTTAATAAATAAAAAATCCCCCAGTTATTATAAATCTAGGGGAATGAATTTTATTTTTATAAAATATTTAATCAAATACTTTTATTCTTTATATGTGTCTTCTATCTCAACCTCTTCACAATCAACTTCGAAATCGTTTTCTTCATATGTATCTAAAGACCATTCATTACAATATGTGTCGTGTATTTCTATATATTCATTTTCATCAACTTCATAGTTTTCAAAATTTCTCATAACTATACCTCCATCTTATTTTTTAATATAATTATACTATGTTTTTATTAATAAGATTGTGTTTTTTATGTATAAAATTTATTTTTTTCGTAAAATTAACAATACCATACTTGATTTATATACTTGTAGTACTTATTCATATAATAAAAGAAGGTATAAATCTAAAATATAAGATTTATACCCTCTTTAAATTTTATTTAACACTTGTACGTGTTTGGATGGTGAATTACAAATTAAAAATTACTCTTAATTGAATTTCATATAAGTCTTTTATTGATTACCGACAATTGTTTTTAATGCCAAACATGCAGTAACTATAATAATTGCAAAAACTACGATCATAAATCCCCAAGCTATACCAGTCATAATCTTTCCCTCCTATATAACTTTTATACTGTTTATTAGACCTTCAATTTGTTAATTAAATTTTATATTGTTAACTAAATTATACACCAATTGTCAGTAAATTCAATATATTCTGATTAGTTTTTACCTACCCTTAACACATGGAATAGTTTTTTACATGTTCTTAACAAAATAACCTGTCTTTCTTTACATGGATTTAACATTTATTTTAGACATAATCTTATAAGTTGCTAGATAATCATATACAATGATTCTTAGTGTCTTTATATTCATAGATCTAACCTTTTAGAACATATTCTTACGTTAAGTTATATAATAAATTAATGAAAAATTAAAGGTTGGTGATACTATGGAATTTACTCCAGACAAACTTGAAACAACGCTTATGTCTCCAACGACAGAAGATGGGGCAATTGAAGATAGAAAATATACTCTTACACATTCAGATGAAACGGGTATGCTTTTTTTAGATATAGGTGAAGTTTATAACTATTCTGCAATAAATCAAGATTTACGTGATGAAGTTTTAGGGAAATGGATTTGTCCTGAAAATGAGCCACCTATACTTCTTTTTTATGTATATGTAGGGGATTGTGACTTTGAAGAATGTGCTAATCGATATAAAATACTTAAATCTCATATTGAAATGGCTATAATGGCTGTTATTTATGGTGATAGTGTGTTATTTGATAATAATCCTGAGCTTATTAACTCTTCTATATATGTTAAATTCGACTCTGTTGTTCCTGCTTTTGATAGTTATGAATACTATGGGTGTGTTAGTGATTATTTGATGTAGGTTATACTTAGTTAAAGATATATTTAAATTTAATATGACTTTATTAAAAAAGCTCCTTAAGATAGAAAGTCTAACTTAAAGAGCTTATTTTTAGATGTGTACTAGGTGTATTTTTCTTGTATGCATAACTATATTATTTAGGCTATTTGACCCACTTATAAAAGGTACTCTGAGTTTTCTTTATAAAATTTTTTCTAATCTTCACTTTGTTCCAATTGTGGCATGACTCTATCTGGATTAGTGTGATCTATTTGCCACTCATCTTCAACTGGTTCTTCATAATTATCTGAATAATTATTTTGGTCATTTGTTGCTTTTTGCCAACATGTTTCACACAATCCATATCTACCTTCACCATCCATTACTTTTCCACAGCTATTGCATCTTATTATATTATTATTAGTACTTGTTACATTACTTTTAGATTTACTTGATTGTTGTTTTGTATTATTACTGATAGATTTATTTGCTTCTGTCTTTGTTGAAGAATCATGATTAGAATTATTTGTTTTAGTTTGTGTTGTACTTTTATTTTCATTTACCTTTTTTATTTCTTTTGAATTGTTATTACTGTTTATAGAAATATCTGATTTAGTTTTATGATATATTTCATCTTGATTTTTATATATTTTTGAATTAGTATTATTAGTGTTTTGACTATCTTCTGTTTTTTTAATTGATGTTCTTTCACTACTTTTATTATTGGCTATAAAAATTCCACCACCAATTCCTAAGGATGCTATTAACGTTCCTATAATAACTCCATTTTTCAGATTATTTTTCATAATAAATCATCCCCTTTATATCTACTTACCAATATTATAGTAGATTTTACTTTTTATATTTAAAATTTTTATATAATTTCAATTCAATGATGCTCATTTACGAAAATATCTTAGCTATCATAGATATTAATATTAATATCTAACTTAAATTTTTTGAATAATTTTTTCCACAAAAAAAGAATACCTCTTTTAAAATTATTTCACATTATCTAATATATAAATTTATTCATACATTAGATAATGCTTGATAATCTAAAAAAGGTATTCTATATTATATTACATACAACTACTCAATATTAAGCGTACATTTTCTTTAATTGAGCTTGTATATCTTTATTTTCTAAATAATCTTCTAAAGTAGTTTTTCTATCCATTATTCCATTTGGAGTTATTTCTATTATTCTGTTTGCAAGAGTTTGTATCATCTCGTGGTCATGAGAAGAGAATAATAATACTCCAGGGAATTTTTCTAACCCTTTATTTACTGATGTTATAGACTCTAAGTCTAAGTGGTTAGTTGGGTCGTCTAAAACTAATACGTTAGCGTTTGAAAGCATTAGTCTAGAGAACATACATCTAACTTTTTCTCCTCCTGATAAAACGTGAGCTTGTTTTAATGCTTCTTCTCCACCGAATAGCATTCTACCTAAGAATCCTCTTATGAAACTTTCACTTTTTTCTTCAGAGTATTGTCTTAACCAGTCAACTAGTGAATATTCTACACCGTCAAAGAAGTCATTGTGGTTTTTAGGAAGATAACTTTGAGAAGTTGTAACACCCCATTTGAATGTACCGCTATCTGGAGTATCAACACCCATTATTATGTTGAATAATGCAGTTATAGCCATTTCATCTCCCATGAAAGCAACTTTATCATCTCTATCTAATCTGAAAGTTACGTTGTCTAAAACTTTAACACCGTCTATAGTTTTAGTTAATCCTTCAACTTCTAATACTTCGTTTCCTATTTCACGTTCTGGAGTAAATCCAACGTATGGATATCTTCTTCTTGAAGGTTGTATTTCTGTTACTTCTAATTTTTCAAGTTGTTTCTTTCTTGAAGTCGCTTGTTTTGCTTTAGAAGCATTTGAGCTGAATCTTGCGATGAACTCTTTTAATTGAGCTATTTTTTCTTCAGCTTTTTTGTTTTGATCTTTCATAAGTTGTAGTGCTAATTGACTTGATTCATACCAGAAATCGTAGTTACCTACGTATATTTTGATTTGTCCGAAGTCAACGTCAACTATATGAGTACATATTTGGTTTAAGAAGTGTCTATCATGTGATACAACTATTACGATAGAATCTTCAAGTTCCATTATGAAGTTGTTTAACCATTCGATTGATTTGAAATCTAAGTGGTTAGTAGGTTCGTCAAGAAGTAGTATTTCTGGCTTACCAAATAATGCTTGAGCAAGTAATACTTTAACTTTTTCTCCACCTTCTAATTCTTTCATTTGTTTGTAGTGTAAGTCTTTGTCTATTCCAAGACCCATTAATATTTTTTCTGCATTAGTTTCTGCATCCCATCCATCAAGTTCAGCGAACTCTCCTTCAAGTTCTGCAGCTTTTATACCATCTTCTTCTGTGAAGTCTTCTTTCATGTATAATGCGTCTTTTTCTCTCATTATTTCATATAATCTAGCGTGACCCATCATAACAACATCTAAAACAGTATCTTCATCGTATTTGAAGTGGTCCTGTCTAAGAACTGACATTCTTTCTTTTTCAGTTATGCTTACGCTTCCTGTGTTTGGTTCTATATCTCCAGCTAATATTTTAAGGAAAGTAGTTTTTCCTGCACCATTAGCACCTATTATTCCATAACAATTTCCTTTAGTAAACTTTAAATTTACGTCTTTATATAATTCTTTATCTCCAAATCTAAGTCCTACATTAGTTACTTGTAACATTTAGTTTATTTCCTCTCTTTAATATATATTTAAATTTAACACAATAAAATTAATATTATAATAAAACTATTTATAAGTCAATAATATCTTCATGGAAAAATCCCACACCATAATATTTTTTTGGTGCGGGATTTATATTTTAAATAATTATCTAATTATTAGTTTCTTAAATAAGCAATTTTCATAGTTTTTGTGTCTTTTTGTTTTTCGTTATATGAAAATACTACGTCTATATTTGACTCATTTAAATCTTGTAGAGTATTTATTACTTGATGTAAGTAAATTAAAGTATCATTTCCAGCTGCTTGACTACTTTCTGCTAGTAAAAGACCTTTTTTAGATGTAAGTTCACCTTCACTTTTGTAGAAGTCTTCTTCTAGCATTTTTGCAAGGTCAGCAGGGTTTTGATTAAGTTCAATTTCTTCAACTGAATAAGCAACTGCCCCTTCACCTTGGAATAATTCTTTTAAGTCACTTAAATCTACATAGATTAAAGTATCTTCATGCATAGCTTCACATATAATGTTTATCATGTCTATAGTAGTATTTAAGTTGTATTTGTTTAGTTTAAATTCTTTATCAACACCTAAATCTTCTTTGTTTTCTTTTAGGCATATATCAAGACCTATACATAATACTTTTCTTTCTTTAGCCATAAAAGATATCGCTTTAGTTATATTAGCTATATCTTTATCTGAACTATCGTATAACATATATAAAACTTCTATTCCATCTAGTAAACCTCTTACGAATTCTTTGTCTACATCTTTACTTACTTTTATATTTTCAAAGCTCGTATTGTTTTCTAAATCTTGTTTTATATTTTCTAGATAATTTATTGCTTCGTCACCTACTGAAATTACTTTTGTGTATTTTTCTTCCATATCATTAAGCCTCCTTTATATTAAAAATAGATGGGTATTTAGAACTTATAATTTTAAATAAAGGAACACCAATAATAGTTACAACTCCAAATTCACCTATTCCAACTTGTAGCATACTAAGTATAAGTGGGTATTTAAGGAATACATTTAACATAAGTCCTATTATAAGTGCATTAATAAGTACTGGCCATAAAGATGCTACCCAAATAGCATATTTGCTTTTTATAAACTTAGGCGTAATGTAGATTAAATAAGCACTTACAAATGTTGCAAAAGTACCACATATTATATCAGCAAGACCATTAGGTCCTAATGCATTTGCTATTAAACACCCTACTGTTAAACCAATTATATAGTCAGAGTTTACAAATGCTAAAAGCACAAGTACTTCTGATAATCTGAATTGAATTGGACCATAGCTAAGTGGACTTAATCCAACTGTTAAAGCTGCATAAATTGATGCAACTATCGCTGTCTTTACTATTCTATTAGTTGTCAAAAAATCTCCTCCTTCATATATAGTCTTAAATGAATACATTTCATTAATAATCTTATATTATTTAAATATTACGTATATGAATTATATTACAAAAAAGATAATAACTCAATATTTAAATACTTAGTTATTTATTTCCAATTTTTATGATTTTATTCACAATATTCTTGTCATATAATACTACACTTTATCATAAATTTGAATAGATATCTTATAAGAAGGTGTTATTTATGAAAAATTTAGAACGTTATAAAAGAAGTATGAAGTCAGAAGCCCTCAGCAGTGTGTTGCTTTTAGTTTGTACTATAAGTGCTCTCAGCATCGCCAATAGCTCATTTGAAGGTGTTTATAATAATATTATTTTTGATAATCATTTTTTTAAATTTCCCTTAAATGAATTTATAAACGACTTTTTGATGTTTTTCTTCTTTTTAAATGTAGGACTAGAAATCAAAGAAAATATTTTATTTGGGAATTTATCTTCTATAAAGAAGGCATCTTTTCCCGTAATTGGCTCAATTGGTGGAGTAATAGTTCCTGCTATAATATTTATACTATTTAATCACAATACAAATTATTTAAACGGATTTTGTATACCAATTTCAACTGACATAGCTTTTGCTGTCGGTATATTTTACATATTTAAAAATCACATAAACCCTCAGGCTAGATTATTTTTACTTACATTAGCAGTAGTTGATGATCTTATCTCAATAGTAGTCATAGCTGTTTTTTTTACACAAAATATCAACACAACCTACTTATTTATAGCTATACTTGTCATGCTTTTATTAATTATTGCAAATAAGGTATTTCATATCGAAAATATACCTTATTATATATTCAGCGGGCTTATACTATGGTATTTGATTAATTGTAGCAATGTCCATCCAACCATAAGCGGTATATTACTTGCTATATGTGTACCTGCTAAGCCTTATAAAAATAAAAAGAGCGTATTAGAAATACTACAAGAAAATCTCTCTCCTTTTACTAACTTTATAGTTATACCTCTTTTTGCCTTTGTAAATAGCGGAGTATCTTTAGACATAACTACTAATTTAAATAATAGCCAAAGGTTGTACTACGGAATATTATTTGGACTTTCTATAGGAAAACCACTCGGTATAACTTTATTTACATATGTATTTTCAAAATTAAAATTAGTAAATAAACCTAAGGGCTTAGATTTTTATTCAATATTTTTAGTTTCATTAATAGCTGGAATAGGATTTACAATGTCGATATTTATGTGTGAGCTGACTTTCTCATATGATTTTGAGCTTATAAACCTCTGTAAATTCGCAATACTCAGTGCTTGTTTGTTTTCTGTTGTTTTGACTTCTATTTTTATATTTATAAAGGAGTTTTTCGGCTCTAAAAAACATAGCTTAAAACTTGTTCAAAAATAAATAAATCTTTATTTGGAATTTAATTAAACTATATTTACCTTGTATGTAAGATAAATATAGTTTCTTATTTGTTGTAAATAAAAGTCTGGATATAAATAATTGTATCTAGGCTTTTATTTTTCTAATTTTATGAATATACAAATTTATTTTTATGCAAAATATGGAATTATTTTGCTATTTTTCGTATAATATACCTGTCAAACAAAAAAGGGGGAAGATGATATGCCACTTAAAATACCAAAAGAGTTACCAGCATATTCAGTATTATCAAACGAAAATATTTTCGTTATGGACATAGAAAGATCTATGCAACAGGATATAAGACCATTAAAAATAGCAATCCTAAATTTAATGCCTCTTAAAATCCAAACAGAAAACCAATTACTTAGATATTTATCTAATTCACCTATACAAGTAGAAATCACTTTGATTAATGTAAAAAGCCATGAGTGTAAAAATACTTCAAACGAGCATTTAGATAAATTCTATACTTATTTTGAAAATATTAAAGATGAAAAATTCGACGGTTTAATAATAACAGGGGCACCAGTTGAACTTTTAGAATTTGAAAAGGTCGATTATTGGGACGAATTAGTTCAAATTATGGAGTGGAGCAAGAAAAATGTATTCTCAACTATACATATCTGCTGGGCTGCACAAGCTGCATTATACCACTACTATAATATCCCAAAATACGAATTAAAAGATAAATTATCTGGTGTATTTGCACATACTGTAAATAATCCAGATGCAACTTTGACAAGAGGTCTAAACGATATGTTCTACGCACCTCACTCTAGACATACAGAAGTCAAAAAAGAATATGTCTTAAAAATTGATGAGCTAGAACTATTAGCTGAATCAGAAAAAGCAGGCCCATTTATAATGTCTACAAAAGATGGAAGAAGAATATTTGTAACAGGCCATTTAGAATATGATACAGATACATTAAAACAAGAATATATAAGAGATTACAATAAAGGTATGAATCCTCTTATACCAGAAAATTATTACCCTAATGGCGATATAAAAAGCGAACCGATAAATACATGGAGATCAAACGCCAATTTATTTTATGGAAATTGGTTGAATTATCAAGTTTATCAAAATACACCATATGATATTGATAAGATTGGCGAGAAGATGAGCTTGCGTAGAAATTCGTATGAAGCTGATGAATAGTGGTGTGGAAGTGGAGATGTTTTCTTCACTTCTTTTTTTGAATATTTTTTCCTACTGGGTAGTTTATATTTTTATAGTGTTATATAATTATAAAAAAATAAAGCAGTATAAAAATACAACTTTATTTAACCCGATATTATTTAGTTCTCTATTATATATGAATTTAATTAATCTACTCCCAATGCTTTAAATACTGCATCTTCTGGTGAGGTATAAAATGAGGTTTGAAACTTAGCAAATAATTCTGGAGGTACAGTTGCTAAGTCTGCAGCACTACTCATTGGAAGTAAAACTTTTTTAGCTCCTGCATCAAAACATACTTGAAGTACATTTGCAAGTTCTTCGATTTTATTAATTGTTCCGCCTATGCTAAGTGATCCCAATACTGCTAGTTGACTTTGAACTGGTTTATTCATAGCACCAGAACATAATCCAACAAAAGCTGCAAGAGAAAGTTCAGGAGTTAATCCAACTCCAGCTATATCCTGTACATACATCATATAATCTCTATTTGTAAGACTTATAGATGCACTTATATTTTTGCTATTGGCTCTAAAGTATTTAAATGCAGTTTCGATTGATTCCTTTGCCTCTCTATCAGATGCTAGTCCACTTTTTTCAAATTTGCCATTTCCATTTATAACTTCAGTTTCAATTTTATAAACACCAATCATACCATTTTTACCTCTAGCTACAGTGTAAACATGACCTGCACGATTCATTCCCTCTGGTATAATTTTACCACCACCTTGCTCTGGCACTGATACAAATTCTTCATTGAAAGTTTCATTATCTATATAAGAAAATTGAACATCGTAAAATTCCATACCACCTATTTTTTTTAGTTGTTCTTTTACACGTCTTCTTCCTACCAAAGCATATTTTAATATTTCTTCTATTTCATCTTTTCCAAATTCACCATTTGGATAAATCAATTTAACCATACCTGATACAGTTTTACGCACTGCAATAGTATCCCTTTGATTCAAATTGTTTCCAAGTTTAAAATACTTGTCTATACTGTCAGAGAAGTTTCGTTTTCTCATTTCTCTTAAAAACTCAGATAGATAATCTGTTATAAATCCATAATCATTAGTAAAAAATTCAGGTCTCATTTTAGGTATTTCCCAACCTGGCAAATAATAATGAATCCTATCAAAAAACGCACTATCACTGCTCATAGCATCTGGGAATGGTTCAAACAAATGTGATGTTTTTATTAATGATTCCACACTTTGATTTATATTTCCCACAAATACCATAGAGGCAGATGCATTTTTCTCTTCACGCCCCCTCGCAAAAGATCCAGATGCCATATAATCTTTCATTATTTGTATTCCATCTTTATCTTTAAAATTAATTCCCGCAACTTCATCAAATGCAACAGTATCCCACATACCTACAAGCCCTATTTGTTTAGAACTCATATTGTAAAATAAATTTGCAACAGTAGTTTGTCCACCTGATACCAATATAGAATTTGGAGAAATCTCTTTATATAGATGTGACTTACCTGTTCCACGAGGCCCAAGTTCGCATAAGTTGTAGTTATTTTCAACAAGAGGCACCATTCGAAGCAGCAAATGCCATTTAACCTTTTCATCCAAAGTAGTAGGCTCCATTCCTATACTTCTAATTAAAATATCTATCCATTCATCCTTTGTAAATTTTTTTCTACCCTCCATAATTTCATCTAAATCAAGATTCGGCATTTGTATAGGTGTCAAATTAGATATATTAAATGGAGATGCATCCTTGACATCTTCATCAAAGAAATAATCCATTTTTAATATACACCAAATTCCACCACCTAATAACTTGTCAAAATCCTTGACATAATGAGGTGCTATTGGCACACCTTTTAACCCCAAATTAGAAAATTCAGCCTCGTATAAATCCTTTTTCGCATTTAGTTTAACTGTAAGCTTGTCTATAACTGTAAACTTTCCAAGTTCTCTAATTTTTGATTTTATCTTTTCAGCTTCATCAGGTCTAACAAAATTATCGGCTAATATCTTTTTTACTCTCTCTACACCCTCAGCTATACTTTCCTCATCCTCAGTTGCACAATACATTCCAAGCAAATACTCAAGCACATAAACTGGTACATTTGCTCCTTCTTTAATTTTCTTAGTCAAATCCTTGCGTACAACTCTTCCCGCAAAATGCTCGTTTAATTTCTTGTCTAAATTGTCCATCCCTTCACCCCTTATATAAAAAATCGCCTTATATACTATAATTATAGTCCTATAAAGCGATTTAAAACATTAAAATTCAAAATCATCTTGAATTGCAATATCTATGATAAATTCATATTTTTTATATTCTGTATTTATCTCGTTATTATCTTCTAACATAATTAGATAATATTTAGAATTTTTATCGTATCTTATGCTGCTTTTTAAAGCAAATCTCTCTTTAAATACTCTTTCCTCAGCATTAGGTGATTTGTTATCAGCGATTATACTTATCTCATTAGAAATTACATTTCCAGATACATCTTCAAAACGAGCTTTTAGCATGATAGGTTGCTTTTTATCTTCTACCATATCTTTTTGGAAGAAGTTTATAGTAAATCTAGGTGTAGTTATTTTTTTACTTATAGTACTCATTTCAACTTCTACATAAGATTCTTCTATATTTGCAGATTTTTTATTTCCTTTAAACTTAATAACTGGAACAACTATCTCCTGTGGCATAATTCCCCCATGAACATAATTACTTCCTGCACCCTGTTTTGAAAATCGAACCTCTCCCCTTGGAACTGTAACAAATTTTTCACCTTTATTTGATAATATATAATCCATAGAGAAAGTAAGTGTTCCATCTTGTTTTGTAAATTTATCGCTTATAGCATATCTTCTTGAATATTTA
>OCHO01001313.1_pt1 | contig 16034 bp, 14 predicted proteins | sample 1538441 | NCBI WGS metagenome assembly OCHO01 (sample SAMN04571691, study PRJEB22368) | human gut metagenome | biome: human gut; material: stool | host: Homo sapiens | place: Luxembourg | collected 2012-06-29
AAATAATTGATAGTTTAGGAGTAACACCTAAGGTAATTGAATTAGACTTAAATAAGTGTATTGAGTTAAATGAAACTTTACCAGAGGCTATTGTAATAAATGGTGATGGAACTGATCATGAGTTACTTTTATCAGAAAATTTACAACAAGCTGATGCATTTATTGCACTTACAGGCAGGGATGAAGAAAATGTATTAACATCATTATTTGCAATTAACAATGAAGTTAAAAATGTTATTACTAAGATAACTAGATTTAATTATAATGTAATAGCAAAAAATGTTGGAATAGACACAATAATAAGTCCTAAAACCATAACAGCAAATAAAATATTAAAATATATACGTTTCTTAAAGGATGAAAAGAAGTGTTGTATTGAAAATATTTATAAGATATTTGATGAAAAAGCAGAAGCAATTGAATTTTTAGTTAGAGAAGATGTTAAATTTCTACATGAAAAATTGAAAGATATAAATATAATAAGTGATATTATTATTGCAACAATAGTAAGAAATGATAAGATTATTATTCCATCAGGAGATGATAAGCTTGAAATTGGTGATAGAGTAATAGTTATAACAAAAAGAGAAAAACTTAGTAATATAAACGACATAATATCTGGAGGACATAGATAATGAACATTACTGCTATATTAAATATTATAGGTCATGTAATGAAATATGAAATAATATTATTATTAATACCGTTTTTTGTAGCACTTTTTTATGGACAAGGAGATGCTAATGCATTTTTATATACCGTATTATTAATGATTCCTATAGCTTTAATTCTTATAAAAATTAAGGGAAAAAAGAATGAAATATATGCAAAAGAAGGATTTTTAACTGTTGGATTAGCTTGGATAGTAATTTCATTTTTTGGTGCATTACCATTTGTATTTAGTGGAGCTATTCCATCTTTAGTTGATGCATTTTTTGAAACATCATCAGGATTTACCACAACAGGGGCATCAATATTAACAGAAATTCAATCTTTACCTAAAGGAATATTATTTTGGAGAAGTTTTACTCATTGGGTAGGAGGAATGGGTTTTTTAATATTTATATTAGCTTTAATGCCTACATTTAGTGGGAATACAATACATTTATTAAAGGCAGAAAGCCCAGGACCTACTCCAGGAAAAATAGTGCCTAAAATTAAACAAACTGCAAAGATATTATATGCAATTTATTTTGTATTAACGTTAATAGAAACTATATTTTTAAAGAGTGCAGGATTGTCATGGTATGATTCTATAATACACGCTTTAGGAACTGCTGGAACTGGTGGATTTTCTAATATGAATGCAAGTGTTGCTGCTTTTAATAATCCTGCAGTAGAATGGATTATTACTATTTTCATGCTTTTATTTGGAGTAAATTTTGTTTTATACTTCCAATTAATTAGAGGAAATGTTAAAGCATTCTTTAAAAGTGAAGAATTGAAGTGGTATTTAATAGCTGTATTTGCTTCAATTATAATTATAGCAGTTAACATAATACCATTTAATCATGGTGATGTAACTAAATCTATAAGAGATTCTGCATTTCAAGTGTCATCAATTGTTACGACAACAGGATATGCAACGGTAAATTTTAATTTATGGCCAACTTTAAGTAAAGTTATTTTAATTATGCTTATGTTTATGGGAGCAATGGCAGGATCAACAGGCGGTGGAATCAAAACTATAAGAATAGTAATAATTTTCAAAGCTATAAGAAGAGAAATAGATAAGATATTACATCCTAGAAGAATTAAAAGTGTAAAAATCGATGGAAATGTTGTTAATGAGGAAACTATATCAGGAGTATTTTTATTTATATTTGCATACATAATTATATCATTAATTGCTATATTTATAGTTTCTTTTGATAATTTTGATATTACTACAACTGTTACATCTGTAATAGCAACTTTAAGTAATATAGGACCAGGACTTGAAATGGTTGGTCCAGCAGGGAATTTTTCGGCATTTTCAGATTTAAGCAAATTAGTATTATCATTTTGTATGTTGGCTGGAAGACTTGAAATATATCCTATGCTTATATTATTTAGTCCATCACTTTGGAAAAAGAATTTTTAAAATACTGCCTCCAGGTTTTAACCCAGAAAATGGATTGACCTAGGAGGCAGTTAGTATATAATTAATAATAGTGAAAGGGAGGAATGATTTATGTTATCTCGTGAAGTTGCACAAAAGGTGCTTGGAAGATGTTTAATAACTGGTGGAGATTTTGCTGAAATATTTGAAGAAGATAGTTTAAATAATTCAATTAGTATATTAAATGGAAAAGTTGAAAATTCTATAGGAGGAAGATCTTATGGAATTGGAATTAGAATATTTAAGGGATTAAAGAGTGTATATGCATATACAAATAATAATAGTTTAACATCGCTTTTAAATGTTGCTCAAAAAGCAGCACTAGCTTTAGGGGATTTAAAAGAAGAAAAAATGATAGTTTTAAATGAAAGAGAAAATATTAATATAAATCCAATAATACTTACACCATCATCTATAGATCTTAATAAAAAAATAGGGGTAATGAAGGTTGCATATGATTCAGCTAAAAATTATCATAGTGAAATTGCTCAAGTTGGAGTTGGATATGCAGATAAAGAACAGCATATTTTAATTGCAAATACAGAAGGGTTATATACAGAAGATAAGAGAATAAGAACAAGATTAACTATAAATGCTATAGCATCTATTAATGGTGAAAATCAAACAGGTTTTGAGGGGCCAGGAAGACATATGGGATTTGAAATGTTTAATGAAATTGACCCAGAGTATTATGGAAAATCAGCTGCAAGACAGGCATATACAATGTTACATGCAAGAAATTGTCCAGCAGGAAGAATGACAGTTGCTATTGATAATGGTTTTGGTGGAGTTATATTCCATGAAGCTTGTGGACATTCATTAGAAGCTACATCCGTTGCTAAAGGAAATTCAGTATTTACTGGAATGCTTGGAAAGCAAATAGCATCTACAAAGGTAACTGCAATAGATGATGGAACTATACCTAATGCATGGGGATCTTTAAATATAGATGATGAAGGCAATAAAACGCAAAAGAATATTCTTATTGAAGATGGAATATTAAAATCTTATATGATAGATAAGTTAAATGGAAGAAGAATGGGAATGAATCCAACTGGAAGTGGAAGAAGACAAAGTTATAAGTATGCGCCAACATCAAGAATGACTAATACTTATATTGCTAATGGTGATGACAATCCAGAAGATATAATTAAATCTATAAGTGATGGGTTATATGCTAAAAAAATGGGAGGTGGATCTGTTAATCCTGTTACTGGTGAATTTAATTTTGCTGTTTCAGAAGGATATATTGTTAAAAATGGTGTTATACAAGAACCTGTTAGGGGAGCTAGCTTAATTGGTAAAGGAAGCGAAATTTTAATGAATATAGATATGGTTGGAAATAACATGACTCAAGGTCAGGGAATGTGTGGCTCTTCATCTGGAAGTATAGCAACTAATGTTGGTCAACCAATGATAAGAGTAAAAGAAATAACTGTTGGTGGAAGATAGGAGGGAGAGTATGGAGTTAAATTTATTTGTAAAAGAATTATTTTCAAAGGCACAAGAAGAAGGATTTTCTGAATATGAAGTATATTATGTTGATAGGGAAAGTTTAAGTATAAGTGTTTATAAGGAAGAAGTTGAAAAGTATAATTTAAATAATTCTGCAGGTTTATCATTTAGAGGAAAATTTGGCGATAGAATTGGATATTCTTATACTGAAATATTAGATGAAGATGCTATAGAAATGCTTGTTAAAAAGGCTAAGGAAAATGTATTAGCAATTGAAAATAATGATATTCAATTTATATATGAGGGAGATAAGGAATATAAGGAAATAAGTACTTATCATGAAGAGTTAGAAGATATACCAGCAGATAAGTTAATCAATATTGCAATAAGTATGGAAAAGGAAGCTAAAAAATATTGCAATAAGGTAGAAAGTTTTAGTGGATGTTCAGTTTCATATAGTTCTGGAAAATATGGAATAATAAATTCTAAGGGACTAAACTTAAGTAATAAATCTAATTTATTAACAGCTTATGTTGTACCAATAGTAAAAGATTTGGATAAAATGTATGATGGCTGTGGATATGTAGTAGCAAAATCATTAAATGATGTTAAGCCAGATAAAATTGCTAAAATGGGAGTAGATGAAGCATTAAGTAAAATTGGAGGAACATCAATTGCATCAGGAAATTATAAAGTAATAATAAATAATGAAGCAATGGTATCGCTTTTATCAACTTTTGCAGGAATCTTTAGTGGGGATGCAGTGCAAAAGGGATTAAGTTTATTAAAAGATAAAGAAGGAGAAATAATAGCTACAGATATTGTTAATTTAGTAGATGATCCTCACTTAGAAGATGGTTTAGCATCAGTTTCATTTGATGATGAAGGTGTTGCAACATTAAAAACTTATTTAATTAAGAATGGTAAGTTAAATAGCCTTCTTCATAATTTAAAAACAGCTAATAAGGCTGGGGTAAAATCAACTGGTAATGGATTTAAAGCATCATATGCATCACCAATATCAGTATCACCAACAAATTTTTATATAGAACCTGGTATTAATTCATTAGAAGAAATGACTAAGAAAATCAATAAAGGATTAATAATAACTGATTTTGCTGGATTACATTCAGGAGCAAACTCAATAACAGGAGATTTTTCTTTAGCTGCTAAGGGGTTTTATATAGAAGATGGTATAAAAACTCACCCAGTAGAACAAATAACAGTTGCAGGTAACTTCTTTACTTTATTAAATAATATAGAAGAAATAGGCTCTGATTTAAAATTCCCTATGAGTAGTGTTGGTAGTCCAAGTATTATAATAAAAGAACTTTCAATTGCTGGTGAGGGAGCAAAGAATGAATAAATATGACTTAGTTATAATTGGATCAGGTGCATCTGGACTTTCTGCTGGAGTTTCAGCTTTAAAATCAGGTATTAAAAATGTCTTAATTTTAGAAATGGAAGATGTTTTAGGAGGTAATTTAAATTTATTTATTGATAATGGTTTTGGTAAGTATTATTTAAATGAAACTGTTACTGGTCCTGAGCTTGGAAGTATTTTAATAAAGGATTATAAGGCTTTAGGTGGGTTATATAAATTAAACACTAGAGTTTTAGAAATTAATAGGGATAAGATAATTACTTATGTAAATCCAGAAGAGGGAATAGTAGAAATAGAAGCAAAAGCTATAATATTAGCAGCTGGATGTAGAGAAAGATATACGGGAAATATATTAATACCAATTCATAAGTTTACAGGAATATTTACTGTAGGTGCAGCTCATAGATTAATTAATTATAGTGGATATATTCCAGGAAAAGAGGTTATTATTTCTGGCGATGATATATGGACTCTTATTGTAGCAAGAAGATTAGTGATAGAAGGTGCAACAATAAAAGGTATAGTTACACAAAGAAAATCATTTAATAAAAATGAATTAGATATTGTTAATGGTTTTAATATACCGATAATTTATGAAAGTGAAATTAGTGATATTGAAGGTGGGGAAAGAGTTAATTTATGTAGAATTAAAAATTTATATTCATATGAAATTACAACTATTCCATGTGATTCATTAGTTTTGTCAGTAGGATATTTTCCTGACATTGATTTTATAAAGAAGATGAGCATTATGATGGATGAGGATTATATAAAAAGTGAAAATAATCGTACATCTGTTGAAGGAATATTTATATGTGGAACTATGAAAGATGGAATTGATTCATTATTAAATAGTGGAGAAAGTGGATTTAAACTTGGAAATCAAATTTTTGAGTATTTAAAAGAATCTTACTAATTATTATAATAAATATAAGCATAGATAAAAGTCATTATAGAGATAAAATCTATGCTTATTTTTTTATATATAGAAATATATTTATAATTATTTTTTTAAAGAAAATAATTTTTAGCTTTTTGTAATAGTAAATCTTGTCCTTTACGGCTAAAATGAATTCCATCAATATATAAATTAGGATGTTCATTAGCGGTTTGTGTTATTGAATAAAAATCGATATATTTTATATTATATGATAAACATAAACTTAACATTTCTTTTCGTAATAAAGGCAAATTTTTTTCGCAATAATCATAGGTAGTAGATGGCATAAAGAGTCTATTAGCAATGGATGGAATTATATTTGGGGGAAAACCTATAATTACATTTATATTTTCTTTCAATAAATCTTTAATCATTAATTCTATATTATTAATAATAGATTGTACACTACGATTTGAAAGCAAGTCATTTGTGCCACCCATAATAAATACATCAGTAGGGTTTAAGCTTAAAACATCTTCTTCAAATCTAATGAGCATATCTGTAGTTGTACTTCCATTTATACCTTTATTATATAAATTTAAATTAAGGGTGTTTTTTAATTTATATACCCAATTATCCCTTGGACTTACACCATAACCGTAAATTAAACTGTCTCCTAAAAATACATATTTTCTCATAAATACTAAGTCTCCTTAAAGTAATTTATTAAAGCAATTTTTACAAATTAAAGTTTTACCTTTATCAGCAGTTATATAGTTATTTTCTTTTAAGATATTTTTACAAATTGAACATTTATATATAGAGGAATCAATTTTTTCTTCTTTAGGTGACTTTGGTGTTTTAGTTTTTTTATTCAATTCATCCGTAGAACGAATAGATTTTTTTAATGAAGAATATAATCTTTTTTCGTTTTGTATTTCATTTTCGGTAATAGAATAAGAAAGTGAGTAAGTACTTTCTCCAAATAGTTCTAATTCAAATCTTGGATTTAATTTATCATAAAACTCTTCTACTATTATTTTTCTAATTTGAGCATCGTTAACGATTAAACCGCTTTTTTCTATTCCATCAAAAATGCTTTTTGTTATATTTGCAGTATCAGGATGTCGTTTTTCACTTTTATAATAAACTTTTAAAACTGCAATAAGTGACTCTTCTAATATTAAATCAGGATTTTGACTTCTTGCATAATAAGCTATTTCTTCTTCATAAAGAGCATATTTATCAAGGGATTTTCCTGTATTATAAGGTAATATTGCCCTTCCATCTTTATTATGTAATTTAAAATTTGATTTAGTAATAGGTGATCCTAAAACTATTACTTTTGCATAAGGTTTCATAAGTATTTCTCCTAAAATAGTTTAAAGTAAAGTAATTTATAATAAAAAAATGTTAATAATTAATAAGGGGTATACTAAAAACAAACATAATTATTAAAAAATCCTTAAAAATCCATAAAAACAAATAAAAAATAATGAATAATTTTTTCTAAAAGTATATAATACTTTGTAGGATTATACTACAAGGTATTTATTATATTTTAAATATACATTAGTGAATTTATATTCACAAGTAATAATTTGATTATGTAATATTATTAATATATAATACAAATTGGTATTATTCAGTAAAAGAAGAGGTAAAATAAATGGAAGATAAATATATTTTGGCTATAGAATCAAGCTGTGATGAAACTTCAGCAGCTGTTGTATTAAATGGAAGAGAAATATTATCAAATGTGATTGCATCACAAATAAGTACTCATGAACAGTATGGGGGAGTAGTTCCTGAAGTTGCTTCAAGAATGCATATAGAAGCTATAAGTGGAGTTGTTGAAGAAGCATTATTAAAAGCAAATATTACTTTAGAAAAGATAGATGCAATTGGAGTTACATATGGTCCTGGATTAGTTGGAGCATTATTAGTAGGATTACAATTTGCAAAGGGATTAGCATTTGCAAGCAAAAAGCCTTTAGTTGGTGTAAATCATATTGAAGGGCATATTTGTGCAAATTATATACAACACAAGGATTTAAAACCTCCATTTATTTCATTAGTAGTTTCAGGTGGGCATACTTTTATAGTTCATGTTAAGGATTATGGGATATATGAAGTAATAGGTCAAACAAGAGATGATGCTGCTGGTGAAGCATATGATAAGGTTGCAAGAGCATTAGGACTAGGATATCCAGGGGGACCTAAAATAGATAAATTAGCAAAAGAAGGAAATCCGAAAGCTATAACATTTCCAAAAGCAAATTTCCATGAAGAAACATTAGATTTTTCATTTAGTGGGGTAAAATCAGCAGTTCTTAATTATTTAAATAAGTGTAATATGCAAAATATTGAAATTAATAAAGCTGATGTTGCAGCTTCATTCCAACAAGCTGTAGTAGATGTTTTAAAGGATAATGTATTATTAACTTGTAAGAAAAAAAATATTGATACTATTGCAATTGCAGGTGGAGTTGCTTCAAATTCAACATTAAGGGAAACTCTTATTAATGAAGCTGGTAAGAAAGGAATTAAGGTTTTATTCCCAACTCATATTTTATGTACAGATAATGCAGCTATGATAGGAAGTGCAGCATATTTTAATTTTATTAATGGAAAAGTTAATGATTTAAATTTAAATGCAAAACCAAATTTAAAATTATAAAGCTAGGGATTAAGTACATATACTTAAAGGTTTTAAACATATTTATAAAAATATAAATTAGGGATGTATGGGGAGAGAAGGCAATGAAGTTTTTACCGTATTCAAATGGGGTACGCAAAGTAAGCATGAAAAAACATAGAAGTCCTAAAGATAATTTTAAAATTGCAATTACTATAATTGTTGCTATTTTAATAATTGGGATAGTTACACAAAGTTTAGTTGATTTTATTGATGGGGAAAGATTAAAAAAGAGAGTAAACTATACAACTGTGGATGAACTAAGAATGGATTATAGAGTAGAAGGGGAAGGTAGTTATACTATTATTTTTGATGGGGATATAGGTACTACCTTAGAAGAATGGACTCCTATTGTAGAGAAATTAATGGAAAAAGATGGTGTTAGAACATTTGTTTATAATAGACAAGGATATGGATATAGTGATATTTCATCTTCGGGTAGAATACCAAAAGAGCAAGCAAGGGATTTAAAAATATTATTAAGAAAAGCTGGACTTTCTGGTCCATATATTATAGTTGGGGAAGGATATGGATCATTAGTATTAACAAGTTTTGCAGAACAGTTTAAGGATTCTGTTGCAGCTGCAATAATGATTGATCCTATTAATGAAAAATATACTCAAACAAATGAGTATAAAAAAAGCCAGACTATAACTAAGATAAGGAGACTGATTGAAAAAATAGGTTCTAAGTGTGGATTTACAATGTTGTTAGATAAATTAAATTTAGATATTAATTTAGATGATTATGAAAATGGTCTTTTAGAAAAGAATAAAGAAGAATTTTTAGCATTAAGAACTAAATCAAAATATACAACAGCAGTTTATAATGAATTTAATAATATACTTAAAGGTACAAGCCATAGTCAAAATAAAGGTGTATTTTCAGATGTTCCTTATTATTTATTAACTAAAAATAGTGATGATCCATTAAAGAACTTAGGAGATGAAAGTTTAACAACTGTATATGTAAGTAGTTGTGAAAAAGACTATTTACCATTAAATGATAAGGAAAATGTTCTTTCGGCTATAAGACAAACGGTAAAACAATTACAAGAAATTGATAATGTTAAAAAAGCAAAAAAATAATTTAGAGCGCTAGCAGTTTGCTAGCGTTATTTTTTTACAATTTTAGGTTCTGATTTAAATTATATATGTTTTAATCTTTGCTATTAAATAGTTTAATTTTAATTAAGACTTATAATTGTCATATATTTGACACATATAGTGGTTATATTATAAGTATCAAATAAATAAATAAGGTTATATTTAAATATAAATAAAAAGGAGATAATATATATGGATAATGAGAATATTTATGATGCAGCTTATAAGGAAGCACATACAATTGAGTATGTAGAAACAAAAAATAATTTTGAGGAAGAACCGAAGAAAAAAAATAAAAAAGGAAATGGAAATGGATTTGCAAAGTATATTGCAATAGCACTTATTTGTTCTTTATTTGGTGGAGTAGTTGGTTCAGGAGCTACTTACGCTATATCAGGAAAAAATAATTCAAGTGAAAAGTCAAGTAGTAAGGTCTTAGCTGATCCAGCATCATTTGCAACAGATAATACAGCATTATCTGCAGTTGATATATATAAGAAGGTAGCACCTGCAGTTGTTATGGTATCAACAAAAACAGTTCAAAGTGTTAATGGATGGTTCCAACAAGAAACAGAAGGTATGGGATCTGGATTTATAATAAATGAAGAAGGTTATATATTAACAAACTATCACGTAATTGATGGAGCAAAGGAAGTTACAGTAACTTTAAGTGATGGAAGAGAAGTAACTGCATCAGTAGTTAATTATGATTCAGATAAAGATATTGCTATGATAAAAATAAATGAGGAAGTAAAAGTTCCTGGAGTTGTAGAATTAGGTAATTCAGATGCATTACAACCAGGTGAGGAAGTAGTGGCAATTGGTAATCCGTTATCAAAGGAATTATCATCAACATTAACAAAGGGAATAATAAGTGCATTAAATAGAAATGTTGAAACACAATCAGGTGTTAGCACAAACTTAATACAAACAGATACAGCTATTAACGCTGGTAATAGTGGTGGACCATTAATAAATACTAAAGGTCAAGTTATTGGAATTAATACATTAAAGGCAAGTGATGGTGCTGAGGGTATAGGATTTGCAATTCCAATAAATGATGTAAAAGAAAAAATTGATTCATTATCTAAACCAATATTAAATTTAGGTGTATCAGTTAGAGTTGTTGATGAAACATTAGCTAAAAAATTAAATTTAGAAGAAGGGTTATATGTTGTAGAGGTAACTGAATATTCATCAGCTGAAAAGGCTGGATTAAGAAGTGGAGATTTAATTGTTAAGGCTGATGGAAGAAGAATAAAAACATTTGAAGAATTACAAGAAGTAAAGAATTCTAAAAAGGAAGGTGATTCTATTAACATAGAATTTATTAGAGATGGTAAAACTCAAAATGCAAATGTAACATTAACACCATCACAAACAGTAAATAATTAATTGTAAATAAATATAATAAAACCATATGAATTTTTATTCATATGGTTTTATTATATTTAAATTAAAATACTTTCATAAGCTTTTAAAGTAGAAGTTGCTGTATTTTGCCAGTTGAAATTTAAACTATGCTTATAACCCATTTGACCATATTTTAATAATAAATCAGGGGAGTTTAATAAATAAAGTATTGCAGAAGCTAATTCATCTGTATTGTTTGGGTTAATTAAAACTGCATTATTTTCTGTAACTTCAGGAATAGAGGTAAGATTAGAGGCTATTACAGGAGTAGCACAACTCATTGCTTCAAGAGGAGGTAATCCAAATCCTTCATAAAGAGAAGGATATATAAATAATTCTGAAGCGTTATAAAAATAAGGTAAATCATCATCGGGTATGAATCCTGTAAAGATAATTTTATCATCTATAAAGAGTTCTTTACATAATTCTTGAAGTTTAGCTCCTTCATCACGGACAGAGCCACATAATACAAGCTTATAGTCTTTATTTAATGATTTATAAATTTTTTTAAAGGAGAGTATAATTTCTCTTACATTTTTTCTAGTGCTAAAGCCACCAATATATAATAAAAATGGTGAATAAATATTATATTTATTTTTTATATAATCCTTACAGGATGTTTTATTCAATGGTTTATAATTTAAATTTGCAGCTAAGGGTGTAACAAAAATTTTTTCTTCTTTTATTGAAGGAAAAAATCTTAATATATCCTTTTTAGAATATTCAGAAACTGTTAATATTGCCTTTGCATTGTTTATTATAAAAGGCATATCTTTAAGAAATCTTTCTAAATACCCCCTGCCAACAGTTTGAGGTAATATATATGGAATTAAATCATGAATAGTAACTACTACTGGAGATGTATAAAGTGAATTTAATCCTATTCCATTTTGGGGAATATGATGTAAATCAATATTATTATTTTTAATAAAACTTGGGTAATAATAATTTTCGTAAAATCCTCCATGTCTTTTGGAAGTAAAAATTATTTTTGAATTATTTTTTTTAAATTCATTATAATTTTCACCTGCCCAAAATATAGAATAAGTATTTTTTTTATCTATATTAAGAAGTTCCCTAAGAAGATTTTCAATGTAGGTACCTATTCCAGAACCTTTATATAAATTAACTCCTCTAGCGTCAATTGAAAATTTCAAAGCATAACGCCTCCTAAAAAACCTATAATATATAAATATTAAAAAAAGTAATTTATGTGATAGTAAACACAATGAAATATAGGATTTCATATAATACAAGGAAGAAAGCTTTAGGAGTTAGCTATGGATAAAGAAGAATTAAAAAAATATATAGAATCTAATTATAATATCAAGGTACAAGATGTAGAAAAGGTTAAAAATAGTTATAGGATAGGAACTGAAAATGGTGATTATGCTATAAAAATAATAAAGTATGACTTTCCACATTTTTATTTTATTTTATCTGCAATGGAGCATTTACAAAAAAAAAAATTTAGTAAAATTCCAATTATATTAAATAGTGTAAATGGTTCAAGGTATGTTAAGTTAGAAAATCAATATGCTTATTTAACAGAATGGATACCTTCAAGAGTTAGTAATTATGATAATCCTATTGAATTAGCAAAAGTTGCTCAAAAACTTGGAGAACTTCATAATTGTAGTACAAATTTTAATATAAATAAGCAAATGAGACCACGAATTGGGTGGTATTCATGGATTAAAGTATTTAACACAAGATGTGATGAAATCTTAGATTTTAAAAATAGAATAAATCAAAAAGCATATAAATCAAATTTTGATTATATTTATTTAAAAAGTTTAGATGATGAAATAAAAAGGGGAAAAAGAGCAATACAATCCTTAATAAGTCATAGATATATGGAGGTTATGGATAAGGAGGTAAAAAAATTTGGATTTTGTCATCATGATTTTGCACACCATAATATTTTAATTGATGAAAAGGGTGAGTTAAACATTATAGACTTTGATTACTGTATTTTGGATTCTCATTTGCATGACTTATCATCATTATTAATAAGGGTAATGAAGGGAGCAAAATGGAGTAAGGAAAAAGCCAATTTAATAATAGATAACTATTGTAAAACCAATGATTTAAGTAATGATGAATTTAAATTAATGGGGGATTTCATAAGTTTTCCGCAAGCATTTTGGCAAATTGGACTTCAATATTATTGGGAACAGCAGCCTTGGGGAGAAAAGTTTTTTGAAGATAAGATAAATAAATACTTGGATGATATTGAATATAGGGAAGAATTCATAGAATCATATTTTCAATAGAGAGGTGGAATGAATTTGGATATTATAGAGTATTTAAATAGCAATGGAATTATTGTTGGCGAAGAAAATTTTCCAAGGATAAAAAATAAAAAAAAAGAATGGAATGTAAAAAATCAAATTTCACTAATAATAGAAGTACAAAAAATTTTGAAAGGAAAAAAATCATATATAATTCCTAGAATTGAGAGCTCAATTGGACATGAAATAGAAACATTTATAGTACAAACTAAGAAAATATCAAAAATGATTAAATTGTATGAGGAAAAATATTATAAAGATGATTTTGACTATTTCATCATTGAAGAAGGAAATAAGATTTTAGCAAGGGCTAATAGAACAATAAATGCATTAGATGAAAATATGTACTTAAAATTAATATTAAGGAGTATGAACGATTATGAAATATGCTTAGGAAAGGTAGATGAAGGAAATTTAAAAAAGGATGGAATGATAATTTGTATAAGAAGTACAAGATATATTTCATATAATATGTTAGAACATGATTGCTATAACTATATAAAGAGATTAAAGAAGAAGGGATATAGTGGGAATGTAATGGAAATAGTAAATGATTTTTCACAAAAATCAGGATTAGGAAATGAAAGTATAGATTATATAAGAGTATTAGTAAATTATCCAATTGAAGCTATTAAGATATTATCAAAAATAAAGTATGATAGAAGTAGATTTACTAATGATGAATGGGTGAAAGAAATTAATATGGCACAAAGAATAGATGGTATTGAACTTTTATAAGTGGGGGAACAAAATGAATAAATTTAGATATGTAGATAAAAGTATATTATGTAGTTATGATTTAAGTGAAGATTTTTTTCAAGAACTTGGTATAAACGTATATGATATTATTCCTTTAAGAAAGGTATTTGCTATTTTTACTGATAAGGGTAAAAAAATATTAAAAAAAATTAATTCTTCTCATGAAAGAATTGATTTTATTGATAAAGCATTAAATATAATAAAGGAAAAAGATGAATATATACTTCAATATTGTAGAAATTCAAATGGAAAAATAATTACTCAATGGAATGGTAACTCATATGTATTATTAGATATGATAGATGGAAGAGAAGCAACATTTACTAACCCAATAGAAGTTGAATGGTGTACTAAGTCAATAGCATATTTTCATAAGGCTTCAGAAGGGATAATTAGTAAATTCACAGCAGAAGAAATTAAATTAAATAGTTTAAAAAATATGATATATGAGTTTTTAAATGATTTATGTATTTTGACAGAAATAGAGAGAATAGTTAAGAAGTTTAACTATAAAAATGATTTTGATTTAATATTTTTAAATAATATAGCAAAGGCCAAAAATGATTTAAATAAATCTATAAATTTATTAACTAATGGTTCATATAGTGAGTTATTTTCAAATGAGGACAATAATGTATTATGCCATTTAGATTTAGCACATCATAATTTTATAATAGAAGATAATAAAATTAATATTATTGATTTTGATTTTTGTAAGTTTGGAATGAAATCAATAGATATATATAATTATATGATTAAAGTTATTAAAAATTATGCATATAAAAAAGAAGTAGTAATTAATATAATAAATGATTACAGTAGTATTTTAGATATATCTAATAAAGAGAAGAATGTTATTTTTGCATTGTTAAATTATCCAAAGGACTTTATAAATATTACAAAGGATTATTATTTAAAACAAAAGTCCTGGGATGAAGAGGTTTTCGTAAGTAGATTTAAGGAAAAAATAGAAAATGATATTTTTAGAAGTGAATTATTAAGAAATATAAATGAAAATTTAGAATAAAAATTAAAGGGTTATGCATTTGCAAACCCTTTTTAATATATATTATTTAATAATATTTTAATATCTTATTATATTTTCATAAGCTTTTATAGTAGTTAATGCAGTATTTTTCCATGAATAATTATTGCTTGTGGATAACCCTCTTTCAATCATAGTAAGTTTTAAAAAACTATCAGTTAAAACTCTTTCCATTGAATAGGATAATTCATCAATGTCATTAGGATCTATTAATATAGCTGAATTTTTACAAACTTCTGGAATAGATGTAACATTAGAAGATATTACTGGAACACCACATGCCATTGCTTCAAGTGGTGGAAGGCCAAATCCTTCATAAAAGGAAGGATATACTAAAAATTCGCATGCATTATAAAATATAGGTAAATCCTCTAATGGAATAAAATCGGTAAATAATACTGAATCTAAAATTCCTAGTTTTATAGCTCTATTTCTATAAATTTCATATTATTACTGGCAGAAAGGGGATTTCATATGAAATCCCCTTTCTGCCAGTAATAACAACTTTTAAATTCTTTTTTAAACTGTTTTTTAATAAAGAAAATGCATCTAAAATGCCAATAATATTTTTTCTAGGACTATATCCTCCAACATATAAAATAAAATCATCATTTAACTTATATTTTTCTTTAATAAATTTTTTACAATAGGCTCTATTAATAGGTTTATAAATTTCTTCAGCAGCAAGATGAGTTACAAATATTTTGTTTAATGGAAAGTTAAACTCTTTTGATATATCAAGTTTTGAAAATTCAGAAACAGTAATTATGCCATCACAATTTTTTAGTATTTTTGGTATTTCTTCAATAAATATTTTTAAATAACGATTGCTAACAGTTTGTGGCATTCTTAATGGAATTATATCATGTAAGGTAATGGTCTTAGGACAATTAATATTG
>OCHO01001336.1_pt1 | contig 15761 bp, 14 predicted proteins | sample 1538441 | NCBI WGS metagenome assembly OCHO01 (sample SAMN04571691, study PRJEB22368) | human gut metagenome | biome: human gut; material: stool | host: Homo sapiens | place: Luxembourg | collected 2012-06-29
CCATTAGATACTTGAAGAGACTTAAGTAACTCATCAGTTTCTTTACTCTTTTCTTCTATTTGCTTTTGACTACTTATAATATCATCTTCTGATTTCTTTATATCACTTTTTATCTTTGATATACTAGATATAATTGAAGCTATTTCATTATTTACAGCTTTAATCTCATTAGCATTCAACTCTTTCTTATTTTGATTATCCGAGTATTTCTTTTCCAAATCCGCTAACTCATTTTTTAACTGCCCAAGTGTTTTAGCTTCTACTTTATAACTAGGAATAAATACCATAGTCATTATTATAAATATAAATAATATTTTTTTCTTCATCTTATCACATCTTCCTAGAATAATTATATATTAAATGAATGCTTTAGTCAATAATTTAATCCTATATTAATATCTCTTTAAATAACTACCTGAAGCAAATGGTACTAAATTTCTTGGATTAAAGGAATTAGCATTAAATCTACTAACATCATTACCGGTAGCTACTCCAAAATGTAAGTGACCACCACAAGTACAATAATCATAACCACCCTTACCAGCATAAGATACAGAACACTGACTAGGATTCATAGCACCAGTAGTTAATCCACCAGTTAAACCAACAACAGTATTAGTATCAACTATATCATCAACATTAACCTTAATTTCTAATAAATGCATATAAACAGTAGTATATGGAACCCCATTAATAGTATGATAAATATAAACCATATTACCACCACACGAACCTCTTCTTACAATATAAGCAACTCTTCCTTTAGCAGCTGCATATGCATAAGTACCTTCACTTGCCCCTAAATCTATACCGCGGTGTGAAACACCACCACAACCAATACAATCAGTTCTAACTACTTGATATTCACTAGTTACCCAAGCACTAGTAAGAGGTAATTTCCAACCACTAGAGTTAGGAATAGTAACACAAGAATTAATATCTTGATTTAATTTACATCCTTTTGATTCATAATATTTAATATCTTTTTCTTTAGCATCAATATCTTCATCAATAGTAGTACCCTCTTCTTCTAATTTAGATAAATTAGCCTTCAAAGTAGCAAGTTTAGAAGCTAAGTTATTACTCTGCACTTCAAGTTCTTTTTGCTTACTAGCAAGAGTTACTTTACTATCTTCTAATTCTTTAACTAATTTCTTTAAACTTTCCATTAAATTACTATTATACTCAGTAAGTTGTGATACGACTGAATATCTGTATATAAAATCAGTATAAGAATCTGCTTCAAATAAATATTCTAAGTAAACATTTTCCCCATTAGATACTTGAAGAAACTTAAGTAGTTCATTAGTCTCTTTATCTTTCTCCTCTATCTCTTTCTCAGAACTACTAATTTTCTCAGTAGCAGCAATAATCTCTTTCTTCGTATTTTCTATTTCAATTTGTGTATTATCAATATCCACTCTTAAAGACTTAATTTGACTATCAGTTAAATTCTTATTATTCTCAGTAGCAGCCTTTTTAGCTTTTAAATCTGCTAACTCATTTTTTAAATCTTGAAGAGTCTTAGCTTCTACCTTATAACTAGGAATAAACATTATAATCATTATTAGAAATATTACTAATATTTTTTTCTTCATTTAATCACATCTTTCCTAACATAATTATATATTAAATATTTATTTAGGTCAACGATTAAAAGAGAGTTTACATTTTTTGTAAATTCTCTCTTTTCTTATAAAAAAGTTATCCTATGCTAATTACCTTTAAACCATTAGTTATCGACCACTTATAATCATCTATACCCCAAAAGCGGTCGATAACTGCCATTTTTTCATAATTTTTTATCTTTTTTAATAATATTATCACATTAAAATATCAACAAATTCAGAATTCAATTCCGAAAATGTATAAAATATTAAGATACATCTTTTACCTCTTTTCTTTTTATAAAACTAATTATAAATATTAATACTATCGATATATATAATATTATCTTAATATCATTAATAAAATAACCAATTAAACAGAAGATACTTCTAGTAAAACAAAAGATTATTTCTACTAATACTATATACCCTTTTATATTAGTGTCTTTCTTAATATTATAAATATTTTCCGCCGATACAATTTCAAACATCTTAATACCAAGACCTTCAAAAAAACCTATTACTAATATTAAATACTTACCAGTAATATTTAATTTTAATAATAATATTATACAAAACAATATATTTAAGTATTTAAAATATTTATTATCATCTATCTTTCTAACAAAGAAGTAAATAAATATACAAGAACTAACACCAATTATAGCATTAAATATACCAACATATTCAATCTTACTATTTATAAATAAATATAGATATAATGGCTGAAGAGATAAATTAATTACTTTAGCCTGCTCCAAGATAAAGAATAGTAGTTTATTCTTCTCTATTTTTTGATATTTAATTATCTTATTATTTTCTTTAATATCTAACTTAAATAAAGGTATTATTGCTACTACTGATAATACAATAACTATTATAGCAAGTACTATTAAAGATAATTTCTTAGTAACATAACTAACTATAATAGGAGCTACAATTAATCCAATATTACTAAAAATTAAAATACTTCCTATTTCTTTTTTTCTTTCTTTATCCATAGTCTTAATAGCAAAGTAATGTCTTAAACTATGATAACTATAACAACCTATTCCATATATAATACCAAATATTATTAGATTACTAATAGTCTTATCCATCGTAGACATAAAATAAAAACTTATACTAAAAATCATACTAGAAAGTATTAATATATATTTAGCATTAATATACTTAGTCAAATAAATAACTATAACACTAATAATACCTCCAACAAAATATAAAATAGTAAAAAATAATAATATTTCTTTTAAAGAATATCCCATTTTATATAATAGTACCGAAGAAAAGACTTCTACTATATTTCTTGCAATAGTAGATATCATAATAAATAAATTATATTTTTTAATATTTGACATATAATCACCATTATTATTATGTATTTTTTATATTATATGATACAATATAAAGAGGTGATTTATTATGTTTAAATATACATTAGATAATAAAAGATATCATACACTTAATTACTATCTAAAAAATAAATTTAATGATAAAGTTATAAAAATAAGTTTAAATGGTAATTTTACTTGCCCTAACATCGATGGTACTAAAGGCTATGGTGGATGTATATATTGTTCTAAAAGTGGTTCAGGTGAACATGGAGGTAATCCTAATAAAGATTTAACAACCCAATTTAATGAAGTAAGAGAAGTAATAGAAAAGAAATGGCCTAGTAACAAATATATTGCTTATTTCCAAGCTCGAACTAATACTTATGCTCCACTTAATATATTAAAAGAAAAGTATGAAGAAGTATTAAGGATAGATAACGTTATAGGTTTATTTATTGCTACTAGATGTGATGCTATAACCAAGGAAACACTAGATTACTTAGAAGAACTAAATAAAAGAACTTTCTTAGTAATAGAATTAGGCCTTCAAACTATTCATGAGAGTACTTCTAAATTAATTAATCGTGGTCATACTTTAAAAGAATTTGATGATATGGTCAAAAAATTAAGAGATAGAAATATTAATGTAGTTGTGCATATAATTAATGGCCTACCTTATGAAACTGAAGAAATGATGTTAGATACAGTTAAACACTTAAATAATCTTGATATTCAAGGTATTAAAATACATATGTTAAATATATGTAAAGATACTCCTATTGAAACATTATATAATAAAGAACACTTTCATATTCTTACTAAAGAAGAATATATTGATATCGTAATCAAACAATTAGAATTATTAAGAGAAGAAATAGTTATTCATCGAATTACCTCTGACCCTGATAAAGATTCTCTAATAGAACCTACTTGGCTATTAAAAAAATTCTGTTTACTTAATGATATTGATAAAGAAATGAAAAAAAGAGATACTTACCAAGGTAAATACACCAAATAAAAGACTTCACTCGAAGTCTTTTATTCATAATATTCTACTATTTCTTCTAGATCTTTTCTTGGTCTCATCTTAGGTTCTTGATTAGGATAACCAATAACAAGTGAACTAACTAACTCCATATCATTATGCTTTGTCATATCTAAAATTTCATTTTCTACAAAATCAGTATCTCCTATCCAAAGAGTACCAAGATTTAATTCAGTACTTCTAAGACACATATTCTCTATAGCAGCTCCTACTGATAAAGCATCATATCTATCCCACTCATCATCTTTACTTTTTAATATCAATATAAGTACAGGTGCTTCTTTTATTACATTAGCAGTAAAACTAACACTATATAATCGACCATCTTTATTTTTATTCTGAGCATATTTAATCATTAAATCTGCTATCTCATTTTTCATCTCAGTACTAACTTTAACAAAATACCAAGGTTGTCTATTTTTAGCAGATGGTGCTAATCTACCAGCATTAAATATATCTAATATTATTTCTTTATCAACATCTATATCTTTATATTTTCTAATACTTCTTCTTCCTCTTATTGCTTTTATTGTATCCATACTTATCCTCCACCTTAAGGAAATTATATTATTTTTATTTAACTTTGTCAATTACCTAAACTAAATGATTAATAGAGAGACTTAAGATTAAGGCTCTCTATTACCTATGAAGACATTAAGGCTTCATAGGATATTAAAAGAACTAGTTTTAGCTAGTTCTGTATTTTAAAATAATCTTAATATATCATTAAAAGTTACATATACCATAAGAAGCATAAGTAGCATAAAGCCTATACTATTTACCATAGCCTCTGTCTTAGCAGGCACAGGTTTTCTTCTTATCTTTTCGATAATTAAGAATAATACTCTACCACCATCAAAAGCAGGAAATGGAAGTAAGTTAATAACTCCTACATTCATAGATAAGTAAGCAGTTAAATACATAATATTTTGAAATCCTTGTTTAGCCTGTGAATCCACTATTGAATAAATACCAACTGGACCAGATAAATCTTTAGCAGATACACCACCAGTAAATAATTGTTTAATAGTAGTAAGCATTAATTTATATAAACTAACAGTAGTCTCTCCTGCATAAGTAATAGAACTAACAAATCCTCTTCTAACAGTATTATCAATTCCTATACCAACAACATAACTCTTATTACCATCTTTATCCTCTATCGTATTAGGTTTTACTATTACAGTTCTCTTATTACCATCTTTATCTTTTAGTACAAAAGAAATATCATTACCTTTAGAAGAAGCAATATATAATTGTACCTCACTCCAACTAGATACCTTATTACCATCTACTGATAATATCTTATCTCCTTCTCTAATACCAGCAGTATAAGCAGGATATTCAGGACTAACATTAGCTACAATTGGTTTAGTAGAAATACTACCATATATTAAAGCCATCACAAATAATAATACAAAAGCAAAAATAAAGTTAAAACTTGCCCCCGCTATCATAATAATAAATCTTTGCCATACTGGCTTAGTATATAGCATTCTCTTCTTATCTATTTTAGTATTATCATCAGCATCTTCTCCCGCTAATGAAACAAATCCTCCTATTGGTATTGCCCTAATACAATATTCAGTCTCTCCACCTTTCTTCTTATGATGTAATAACTTTGGTCCCATACCTATAGAGAACTCATATACATATACACCAAATAATTTAGAAAAGATAAAATGTCCAAATTCATGAACCAATACAATTCCCCCTAATATTAATATAAACCATAATATTGCCATTCATTTTCCTCCTTTACAATATATTAAGCATTATTAACATACCAAGTGATACAAATATCACACTATCAAATCTATCTAATATACCACCATGTCCTGGTATAATATTAGAATAATCTTTCTTATCAAAATATCTCTTTATAGAACTAAATACTAAGTCTCCACTTTCACTTAAAAATACTAATACCAAAGACATAATAATAGTCTTAATAATAGACAAATCACCTACTAAAGAGTAATAGAACATTGTCCCAATAAAACAACCCATAATTCCTCCTATTAAGCATCCTTCTATTGTCTTTTTAGGAGATATATCAGTAAATCTATGTTTACCAATTAACATTCCACTAATATAAGCATACGTATCAGTAATAAAAGCTATTACAAATATATATATACCCTTAAATATATCACTACCCATCATATCTATTATATTTAAGAAAGCATATCCTATAAAATATATTATCCCAAATAAATATAAACTATCATTTATATTATATCTATCCTTATCGTCATAGAAGATAATAGGTAATATCAAAGATATTAAACTTATACATATTACTACTTTATTATCTAATTTTAATACTAAATTATTTATCATAAAGAATATCATTAATAAATAACTAATTATCTTTATCAAATCAATCTTTCTCTTTTTATATTTAATATCTATTAATTCTCTTAAACCTAGTAAAGAAACAACTGTCATAGTAATACTAAAAACAGTATTTCCTAGTAATAAAGAAGTTATTAATATAAATAAAACAATAAAAGCTCCTAATAATCTTTTCTTCATACTACCTCCTATGCAATTTTATAGTCATCTTCTAATGAAAAAATCACATTCTCTTCAATCCAATTCTTTCTAGGTTCTACAGCATCACCCATAAGTACAGATACTCTCTTTTCAGCAAGAGCAGCATCAGATATATTTACTTTTATTAGTTTTCTTTCTTTAGGATCCATAGTAGTTTCCCATAACTGATTAGCATTCATTTCACCAAGTCCTTTATATCTTTGAACTTTATAGTTTAACTCTTCATTACTCCAAGCATATACATGTTTATTACTATAACTAACCTTATATAAAGGTGGCATTGCTATATATAAATGACCATCTTCAATTAAAGGTTTCATATATCTATAGAAGAAAGTTAAAAGTAAACACTGAATATGAGCACCATCATCATCAGCATCGGTCATAATAATAACCTTACCATAATTAATATCTTTAACATCAAAATCCGTTCCTACTCCAGCACCAATTGTATAAATCAAAGTATTAATTTCTTCATTCTTAAAAATTTCTTCCATCCTTGTCTTCTCAGTATTCAATACCTTACCTCTAAGTGGAAGAATAGCCTGTGTCTTTCTATCTCTACCCTGTTTAGCACTACCACCAGCAGAATCACCCTCTACAATAAATAACTCTTTTTCCATAGCCTTCTTACTTTGAGCAGGCGTTAATTTACCAGATAATAATCTTTCAGTCTTTTTATTATCTTTACCTTTTCTAGTTTCTTCTCTTGCCTTTCTAGCAGCTTCTCTAGCTTCTTTTCCTTTTAAAGCTTTACCAACAATCTTCGTAGCTACAGCTTTATTCTCTTCCAAAAAGAATTTTAACTTTTCAGTAACTATTGCTTCTACTATTGTTCTAGCAACAGGAGTACCAAGTTTAGCTTTAGTCTGACCCTCAAATTGTAATAAATCTTCTGGTATTTGAACAGATATAATAGCGGTAAGTCCCTCTCTAACATCAGAACCATCAAAACTTTTATCTTTCTTTAAGTATCCATTAGTCTTAGCATAATCATTAAGAACTTTCGTAATAGCAGTCTTAAATCCTACTTCATGAGTACCACCATCACTAGTTTTAACATCATTAACAAATGATACAATATTCTCAGCATAACTATCAGTATATTGCATAGCTATTGATACATTTACTTTGTCTTTACTAGCACTAAAACATAATGGTTTATGAAGTACACCTTTATTTTCATTCAAATATTCACAGAAGGCTTCTAGTCCATTTTCATAATGATATTTTTCACTTCTACCTTCTATCTCATCTACTACTTCTATAGTTAGACCACTAATTAAAAAAGCACTCTCTTGCATTCTCTCACATATAGTAGAAAAACTAAAAGTTGTTGTCGAAAATATAGTAGGATCAGGTTTAAATTTAACAGTAGTTCCCGTCCTATTAGTAGTACCTACTTTCTTAAGAGGAACTGCTACCTTACCACCATCTTCAAACTTAATATAATATTCTCCGCCATCTCTTCTAGTTACTACCTCCATAACAGAACTTAAAGCATTAACAACTGATCCACCAACACCATGTAAACCTCCAGATACTTTATAACCACCTTCACTAAATTTACCACCAGCATGAAGTACAGTATAAATAACCTCAGGCGTACTCTTACCTGATGAATGCATGCCAACAGGAAGTCCTCTACCTTTATCAGTTACACTAACACTACCATCCTTATGAAGAACTATCTTTAAATGATTACCATAACCATTTAATGCTTCATCAATAGAATTATCTACTATTTCCCATACTAAATGATGTAATCCTCTTTTATCAGTAGAACCAATATACATACCAGGTCTCTTTCTAACGGCTTCTAATCCTTCTAGTATCTTAATTGAACTCTCATCATATTTTGCTGTCATTTATATCACTCTCTCTATCAATTCCATATCAATTATACTATAAAATAACATCTCTATCAAGGTATTTGTCATTCAATTTGACAAAAAAAAGAACAATTAATTCAAATTGCTCTCTAATATTTCTTTAAACTTTAAACAATCATCAATACTATAATTATTAATTAAACTAATAGTAACAGCATCATCAATACTAACATTATTACTATTTGTAAAATCTTTTAACTCACCAAGCATAGCAATAAACTTCTTATAATCATCTAGTGAATAACTATCTTTCCTAATTTCTTCATTAGAAGTAACAACATCTATTTTACCAGTATTATCTAATTCATTAGTTACTTCACTTATATTCTCATTACCAGAAGATTCTGAGGTAACCATAGTATCAACAGTATCATTTTTATCCTCTAACGAATCCAAAGTAACAGTATTAATTCTTAAATTATCTTTAGCCTTATTATTCTTAATAATAACAACTTTATCCTCATTAGCATCATTTACTATATCTTGAAATGATTCAATATTACTTTTTTCTTTATATTCTTTGTACTTATTTTCAAATACTTCTTGTGGATTAACAATATCATGCGCATCAACACTTAATACATTTTCATAATAATTAACAGGTATACGTCCATTTAAAATATCATCAAAAGTAACAACATTACTATTATTTTCTTTAGCATCATCATAAGCTACATTAGTATCAACATTACTTACTTCTTCAATAACCTCAGGTTCTACATTATTACTTTCTATTTCATAAGTTACTATAGAAGGTTTTTTTACTTCAGATACCGCTTCAACTGGTGTTAAAACATTATTATAACTAGAGGTATCTTTAGTAATATCAATTCCTTCTACATCAGAATTTATATCACAAGTAACAAACTCTCTTCTCTTATTACCAATTCTATCACAAATAACTGAAGTAGTATAAACAACAATTAAAGATAATACCCATAAAACAAACAAACCAATACTAATTTCTAATACTGCTACTAAATTAATGTTAGTATATAATTCATTAGGAGTAAAAACATCAATCTTATTCTTAGCAATAATATTAAGAATAATAGCAAGTAATATATTATTCATAACAAAAGTAATACCATTAATAATCTTATATATTTTATTAAGCATCTTATTAAACATACTAGTAATAAAAGCAATAGCCACAATAAGTAATGTACCAACATAAACATACACAGATGGAAAATAAATATTACTAAAAAATATAGTCATAAAATTATCAAATACTTCTGCTAACTCTTTATAATTAATTACAATATCAATACCAAGTATTAATAATAAAGATAAAGTAATAATCATAATATATTTCCTATTATCAATCTTTTTAATCAAATATAAAAATGTAGCAATAACCAAAACTCCAAGAAAAATAAATATAAATTTAAAATCCAATATCATATCAAATAATATTTTAAATTTCTCTACAATTGACAAATAAGACATCATTTTCACCCCTTTCCTTAAATTTTATTCAACACTAGTTAAATATGCAATATATACCGTTTGATGATAATTATCATCCTTTGTACAAGTAATAAGTGTAAGCGTAGTATTATTCTTATTTCTAAGAATTCTAACTCTACCAGTCTTTTTTTCATTATATATCTTATCAATTTTATATACATATTTTTTATTATTATAATGAATAACAATATCATCATTAACTTATATAAATTAGCAAAATAACTATTATTATAATTACCAGAATGACCCGCTATAATAAGATTACCGCCTTTTATATCAGGATAATTAGATTCCGGTAAAACATATAAATTAAACTTAACATTATTAAGATTAGAATCCTTATTATAAAATCCCTTATATAAATTAATCTTACTAATATCAATAATACCTAAATATTCTTCATAAGTATAATTAGGATTTTCCCCTTTATTTTCTTCTACATTATCAATATTTTCATCTTGATTATTAAGACTATCATCCATATTCATTGAAGATAATGCCAAATTCATTTCACTAAATACAACATCCCTTTTATCTTTAATATAATCAGAAAGCAAAACGAGAGTACCACATATAACTAGTATTACTCCCGCTGCTATTTGATATCTTAAATTAATTTTCTTCATTCTTTTTATAATTTCTGTATACAATTACAGAACCAAGTCCTATAATAAGTAATCCAATTAAAGATGTTGTAATAGTCTTAAATGTTCCTGTACTAGGTACCTCAATAGTTTCAGGAGTATTATACATAATAACCTTACCATCAACAGTACCATCTTCTTTGACTACAAATGTAACAGTCTCTTTAGATAATTCATATCCTTCTGGAGCAATTACCTCAGTTAAAGTATATTTACCAGGAGCAAGACCTTCAATAACATGTGATTCATTAGTAGATACCCAAGCTTCAATTAAATTACCTTTTTCATCTCTAAGTTCAAGATGAGCTCCTGCTAACTCTTCACCAGTAGTAGAATCAACCTTACTAATAACAACAACAGGTTTATCTTTAGGAGTATTTTCCATTTTTACTTTTGTTACACTACCATCATTTTTTACAGTAAATGTTATTGTCTCTTCACTTAGTATATATCCTTCTGGAGCTATTGTTTCTGTTAATGTATATTTTCCTGGTACTAAATTTTCTATTACATGAGCTTCTTTAGTACTAGTCCATTCATCAACAATTTTACCAGTAGAATCTTTTACTACAAGATGTGCTCCTTCTAGTTCTTCACCATTTGTTACATCTACTTTAGTTATTTCTACTCTAGTAGTAATATTTATACTTAATGTTGTACTATCACTAACATTAATGTTTTCTGGATATAAAGCTGCAGTATTTTGAACTTCTGAATGTGAAGCTTTATATGAATACGCTTTATAAACACTTCCTGTTGCAGTTACATTTACTTTAAAGTCTGCTGATAAACCACTAATACTTGAAGTTGGAACTTTTACGATAAATTTATCACCACTAGCAAATGAACTTTTTACATTTCCATTAACATCAGTGATTATTGTTCCTTTAGGTGCATTACTTAGACTTACTGAATAATTAGCAATATTACCAGTAGTCTTTACACTCATACTAGAACTAACATAATAATTTCTATCACTAGACAATGTTAATTTACTATTACTATTATTAATCTTTATTGATGGATTAGTATAAGAATAGCTATTAGCACCATTAATAAGTTGAGCCATTATTTTTACTACATCATTTGATGTACCACGATATGTACCATTATTTAAATCAAAATGTCTAAATAATGTAGGATCTGTTTCTAACACATACCAAATTGAAAGTGCTGTAGCATAGTAGTCTTTGTCTTCATCATTAGAAAATCTTTTATTTGGATAACCATTTTGCATAATATAAGCTATTTTTTTATCCATTTCTTTATCTAATGTATAAGTTTCAGTACCTCTAGTACTAATCATATTTTTTGTTCTCTCAATACAATAAATAATCTTTCCATCAGTATTTTTCTTGTATTGAACATTTAAACCAACAACTCCACTTAAATATTTAGTACCATCAATTACATGTAGGTCACTACCTCTAACATTGAAACTACTTGGAGCAGTAGTCTCCGCATTAGCAGTACCTATAAATAGCATACTAACTAACATAATTAAACTAAATAAAATATTCTTTAATTTCATAATATAAAACCTCCCTTTGAAATCGGTATATATACTACCACTTTTTTTAAATATTGTCAATAGATTTAAAGAAAAAATAATACGAACAAATATTCAAAAGAAAAATCCATATACATGGATTATTTCTTCTTATCAATCATTTCATTAATTACCGTACCAAAAGATGCTATACCACTCATATCTGATGGAATAATAATCTTAGTAGAACTACCATCTGCTAATTTCTCTAGTGCTTCATAACTTTTTAAAGTAAGAACCGACGAGTCTGCTTTAGCTTCTTTTAATAATCTAATACCATCAGCCTCTGCCTGCTTCATTTTAAGTAAAGCCTCTGCTTCCCCTTCAGCCATCTTAATTTGTGCTTCTTTATGAGCTTCTGCCTTTAATATAGCCGATTCTTTTTCACCTTCTGCTATCAAAATGCTAGATTTCTTTTCTCCCTCAGCTTGAAGAATCTTCTCTCTTCTTTCTCTTTCAGCACGCATTTGCTTCTCCATAGCTTCTTGAATATCTCTAGGTGGAAGTATATTTTTCACTTCTACTCTATTTACTTTAATTCCCCATGGATCAGTAGCTTCATCCAAAATACTTCTCATCTTAGAATTAATAATATCTCTTGAAGTTAAAGTTTGGTCAAGTTCTAACTCACCAATAATATTTCTAAGTGTAGTAGCAGTTAAATTCTCAATAGCATTAATTGGATCTTCAATACCATAAGTATATAACTTAGGATCTGTTATTTGAAAATAAACCACTGTATCTATTTGCATAGTAACATTATCTTTAGTTATAACAGGTTGTGGTGCAAAGTCCTTTACTATTTCTTTTAAACTTACTTTATTAGATACCCTATCTACAAATGGTATCTTAAAATGTAAGCCATTATTCCATGTAGTTAAATAACTACCAAGTCTTTCTATAACATAACTTCTAGCCTGTGGTACTACTTTAATATTTGGTATTATAAATATTACCACAATTACTAATATAGCAATTAATAATTCCATATTATTTTTCCTCCCATTTCTTTACTTTTAATTTAACACTATTAATAGATAATACTTTTATATTTTCTCCTTTAGAAATATCAGTATCGGAATAAGCCGACCATTTCTTACCATCTACCTTTACTTCTCCAATATTATCTTTAATAATATCCTCAGTTACAATCCCCTTCATTCCTATTATTCTATCAATATTTGTTTTACTATTATTCATTTTAATTTTACTATACAACTTTCTACTAATAGGCATAAGTAATACTCCTACTAAGACAAATATAGCAATTTGTATTAATATATTATCAGTAAATAAAGAACTCACCATAGCAAGTAAACTACTTATAACAAACCAAATACTAACTAAATTAGTTGTAGATATTTCTATTATTCCAAGTATTACTGCTACTAAAAGCCATATATAAAATACTTCCATTATTGCCTCCTACTACAAAATATGTCTCATCTAGTTATAGTATAACAAAATACCAAAGTATTTGCAATAACATTTATCACCTTCCATGAAAATCCAAGGTATTTTCATGTCCAATCTAGCCTAATTCTTAGTCTATATTGGAGTCTCATTAGACATATTATATTCACAGTTAGTATTCTTTTAATTTGCAAGTTTACTATCACCAGTTTTATAATCTATTATAATACCATCTTCGATGTTATAAACAAAAACATTAAACTTTATACCTTTTCCATTATCTTCAACTGAGTATGCTTCCATTTCTACTCCTGTTGCTACTAGATTATTACCTTCAAATACTGGTGTTACTCTATATAAAACATGATTACCAGTATCTTTAATATATTTAGTTACCATATTTTCAAATTGTAACATTCCTTTAGTATTCATACTCCTAGTACAAGTAATTAAATTTTTTTCATTAGCATTTTCTCCAGTTAATTGGTATCCTATTAAATGACATCTATTATATAAATATTTACCATCTATATGATCATACTTTATAGTATGCCAACCACTAGGTTTTATAGAACCAATAGAGCCCCTCTTTTCAGTAGGCATTAAGTCTTTACTTATATTAGCAGAAGCAACACCACATCTACCTAGCAAATCAAGTTCACTATATTTTTCAAAACTAGTAGTAGTATATTCCTCTTCTTTAAAATACGGAATATTATCATTTACTATTACGTAGCTATTACCATCATATTCTGGTAAATTCTCAATATCATAACTTTCATTAGATGTATTTATTATACTATATGTATAATTATATATATCATCTTTGAAATAAAATAAAACTCCTAATAATAAAATAAAAACAAATAATTTACTTCTTTTCTTCATATTCTTACCTCTATTTAAGTATATCATAAATTATTTGTTTTTTATACATATTCTATTAAATTATTTTTCTTTTAATTGCTTATCCATATCAACATATCTTCTATCCAGTGCATTCTCACTAGTTATGGCACTATGACCAGTTTGCATCTCATAAGATTCTTTTGCTATTTTAGATACACCACCACCTCTTTTAGCAACTTTTAAATTATCTTTTAATCCTTGCGGTCTCTCCTTTTTAGCTATATCTCTTGCAGTTACCTCCCCCAAATCAGTTAGTATTACTTCTATATCTGACATATTATCTCTTAAAGATTCTTTTCTTATACCTTTAAAATCTTTATATTCATTAGCTTTCATACCAGACCAGGCTTTATAAATCTCATTTGTTAATATTGCATATTCATAATTTTTAGTAATACCATTTTCTTTCCATACATCTGTTAACTTCTTACAGTTAAGAATTCCTTTTAATCTTACTTCAATCCAACTATCTGAATATCCTTTCTTACGATAATAATCAATTGCTCTATCAATTGCTTTTTCTGGATCAAATACTTCATCAATTCTTTCTTTTCCTAAAGAGGCTAACCACATTTTAAATGGCTCTGCTTTAGGACTAGGAACTGACTCAATAAGTCTAAATATACCTTCAGTATCAAGTGTATCGGTTTGCCTATTTTTTCCATCAAGGGCTATCATTTTCAATTGCACGATTTTTTCGTGCAATTCACTTCCATCTTCTTTTAATTTTCTTTTTAAATCGCTCCAATATTTCCTTGGTTCTTTGCTTTCTGTTAAAACACTAATAACATCAACTACACTAAAATAATAGTCTTCTTTTTCACTATTCCAAATACTCCTTATTGCTATTTTTTACTAAGGTGTTATGTGTTGTTACCTTAGTTTACCTGTATTACTACAGGTCATCTCCTTCCAAATTCATTTTGCCCGGCACTTAAATTAAATTCAATTACTAATATTTCTTTTATTTTGATACCAATTTTTTTATTTTTTTATTCTATTTTTTGTAGTTATGTGATATAATTTATTTGTGTCCTCGTAGCTCAGTAGGATAGAGCAATTGCCTCCTAAGCAATAGGTCGACAGTTCGATTCTGTCCGAGGACGCCATATTAAATAATAAATAATTTACACACTTTTTTATCATATAATTTTAGTGATATGAAGTGTTTTTTTATAATAAATACATCAAAAAACATTTTTATACAGTGATTTTTTCCATATCTTTAAAGAAAATATATATTTTTTTTAGCACTTCTTCAATTGGTAATTCTAACCAATTATTTCTAGCATCATTTAGATTTCTAATAAAAATTCTATTAGAAAATATAATTTTC
>OCHO01001343.1_pt1 | contig 15713 bp, 9 predicted proteins | sample 1538441 | NCBI WGS metagenome assembly OCHO01 (sample SAMN04571691, study PRJEB22368) | human gut metagenome | biome: human gut; material: stool | host: Homo sapiens | place: Luxembourg | collected 2012-06-29
CCTTCTCACGGTTGCGGCTCCCCTTTGATTTTCGGGAGAGCTGCCGCTGGAGGCGAGCCAGCTTCTTGAGATTGCGCTGGTAGCTGTGGAGGTTGTCGTATTTCACACCATCTGATGTGATAGCCAAGTCCTTAATGCCGAGGTCTATGCCGACAACAGCTCCAGTCGAAGGAGGCGTCGGCAGTTCCACGTTTTTGCAGTTGACTGCAACGTAGTATTTGCCGCTCTTGGTTTGCCGTACCGTTGCAGAAAGGATTTCTCCCTCGACCTGTTTGCTGATGCGGCAATCTACAAACCCGATTTTTGGAAGGCGGATACTCCGCCCTACTATGGCAACCGTGCCATGGTTGTTCTTGGACTTAAAGCTCCGGGAGCCATCTTTCTTAGACTTGAACTGCGGATATCCAATGTGATGCCCGTTTTTGAGGCCACGAAAGAAATTTACATAGGCCCTGTCGAGGTTCTGAACAGCTGCCTGCAATGATGTGGCATCGACTTCTTGAAGCCACGGAAGCCCCTTTTTGAGAGCAGTCAGTTCACGGGTGCAATCCTTGAGGGGCAGCCCCTTGCCGGTAGCTTTATAGACGGCCTTTCGTCTGTCCAAAAAGTAGTTGAACACATAGCGGCAGCAGCCAAGGGTCTTGGTTATCAATTCCTTCTGTTTTTCTGTGGGATAGATGCGAAATCTATAACTATACTCCATGAAAGCACCGCCTTTCATACTTGATTATACCATGTTTTCTGAGATTTTTCAACGAAAACCGCACTTTCGGTGCAATTTGGAGCGCCTTATATCCCCATGCCTAAAGGCAGGGGCTTTACGGCGAACTCTGGTAATAGCCCACAGCGGACTCGCTGCCGGAATCGGCACCGCCATCCTGCGCGGCATCCTCCGCCCCTGCATCGGCTGTCTCTTTCACATCAGGGATGCTGGGTTCGTCCATACCTTCTGCGGTGTCTGTTTCGCCCTCTGGCTCCGTGTTGGTATTCTCTCCGCAGGCGGCGAAAATCGCAAGCTCGTCATCGGAAAGAGAGACGTTGTATCTTGCCGCTTTCGCCATCGCATCCTTGCCCAAACGGTCTTTCACGGCGTTCAGAGCAGTTAAAACCTTCTTCTTTGTTCCGTCATCCAGCACCACAGAATATTCCTTGGTGGCCCTGCCCTTTCCTTCCTTGCAGGAAACGCAGACATCGGAATGTGTGCTGAAAATGGCATTGATGTCGCTGACGATTTTGAGGGCGGTTTCGATATCTTTCAGGGCGCTTAACTGCTTCTCGTTGGCTTTAATAGTAGGCATTGTGCTGTCCTCCTTGTTCAAAAAAATGGCGCTTATTTACCATAGTCGCGGTGGTTTGCTGCGGCCATGCCAAGGACTTGCAGACGAATTTCCGTCTTTCCCGGCTCGGTCGGGCGCTCGAAGCCCATGATTTGCATTTTGGGAGCGAAGTAAACGGTGTTGAAGTCGCCGGGAAACTGAATATTGACGGCGTAGATATCGCAATTCTCATAGTTCCCGATATTCGTCTCATTCCCATCCGTTCCAATGAAGCGGAAAGCATAGGTGGTCGGAACCTTTTCAATGATGCAACTCTTGGCAGCTTTCTTCCAATTTTCATCGGTGGCGGCAATACCGCCCTTCGTCTTGAGATATTCGACTGCTTGTGCAGCGAGGTCATCCGCACTCTCCCCCGTTCCGTCCAATTCGCCGGTTGCGTTGATGTTGTTATCGGTGAGAGATGTCAGGGAGTGGCTGTTCGTAGTGGGGTCGTATGTGATGGTCGCCTTGCAGACCGCCAGCAGCTTTCCGGTATTGATTTGCACGATGCGAATATAAAGGACGGTGCCGCCATCATCGTCATTGAGTTGCAGCTCGGAACGAGACCACTTCACGCCATAATCCACCGTGTTGTGATACGCCGCAGGAACCGCCGTATTAAACTTATCATCCTTGAATACGAGATTCGCTCTGTTGCTGTTCAGCTTATCTGTCGGTTCAGCGCCTTCCCATTCGGAATACGACAGTTCCGGGCTGCTGGACATGATGTAAAAGCCAATCTGCTTATCCGGACTGGCGGCAGCTTCCGAAGAGCTGGGGTTCAGATAAATGGCATCGCTGGTATCCGTCTCTACGCCGAGATACAGCGTCCCGCTGCCATAATTGAACGACAGAACTTTGTCGTTCTTATATGTGCCGACCGGCACATCGTCCTCCGTATTGTCCCCGAAATCCTCATAATCCTCCAGTGGTGGTTTGTCGCTGGTGCCCGGATTGGAAGTTTCTGAGTTATCGGGAATCTGAGAACCGGAGTGGTCTGGTTCCTGAGAATCCTCTCCGTCCGTGTTCACAGAATCCGCAACAGAATGCTGCGGCCCGTTCGGCGTGTCGTTGTCCTTCTGACAGCCACGGCCGATTAGGATAACAAGTGCGCATAGCGCGGCAACGGCAGCGACAGCTCCTGCAATATGCAGGGCTGCTTTAGTTCTCGGATTGGTTATTTTCATAATGACAGCCTCCTGAAATTTTTGGGAATCGGAAGAGCGGAATCTTCCGGCCAAAGCTGTTCGTTTAGAATGTCGATAAAGATTTGCCGGAGCGGGATGCCTGTCTCCGCAGAGAGCTTCCGACCGATGTCAAGCGTCATGTACCGTTCTCCGCGCAAGATTCTGGATAGATATGGCCCCGATACTCCTATTCGCCCCGCCAGCTTGTTTTGGGAGCAACGATTCATTCGCATCCACTCCCGAACACAGGCATAGGGCCGCCGCGTGCCGAAATCAATAGATGAATCAGGATTTAGGCGGGAGTACATCGGCATACAGCTCCTTTAATGGGATACCGGTCATATCGGAAATGCGTTGGCCCAGTTCTGCGTCCATGTGCCGGTAGCCCGCAAACACATCCTTGAGTCGGGAAATCGGAATGCCCAACTCCGCCGCAAATGTTCGCTGCGAGTAGCCGTGCGAACGCATCCACTTTGCCAGCGCGTTATAATACTTTGGGCGGGAGGAAACGACTCGGCGTCCGCTGATGTAGTAGAACAGCTGGAGAATAGTTTCCTCCGTGACGCCGTATCTCTCGGCAATCTCCTGCGGGCTGTAACCGCTGATGTAGTCGCGGCAGTAGGCTTTCACCTGCTCTTCCGTTATGTCCTTTGGACGGGTAACAGGTACGGAACGTCCCGAACGCGGGAATTTTCGAATGAATGTATAGATACACTGCTTGGTAAAGCCTGTAATTTCAGAAATCGAAATGACAGATTCCCCGCAGAATTTCAGCCTGCAAATTTCAAGTTTTGTGTTCATATCCATAGTCAAATTCCTCCAAACGGGGCAGCACGCCGATAGGCGTCCACCAGAACCAGCGCCGCAAACATACAGGCCAGCGCCACACGAAACACATACTCCTGCCAATTCTCCAACATACTCCCCCGCCCGCTCGCCGTTTTAACATTGCCGAAATGGAAAGTCAGCGGAATGGGCCAGAAAAGCCGAACGCCGCGTGGGTTGAAGCAGTCCAGCAACAGATGCGATGCACCGCCGATGCAGAACGCGAGACCGAAAAACGCCATTGAAGGAAAGATACCACGGATGATAAAGTACAGCAGAAGCAGAAACCAGACGCTATGGCAAAAGGTTCTGTGCCCGAAGCACTTACTGCAAACGGAAGCAACAGGCTTGACCATCGCACCGACTTTACTCTTTTTCCCTTGGTCGATATCCGGTGCAAGACTGCCAAGTAGTGAGGCGGTCAACACTCCGAAGAACTCCGGCGTTGTAACGGCTTTGAGTCCAAGTTCCTGTTCGGATGCTGCCAAAGTCAGCAGCATGGCAGCGACTGCGCCGCCGACCAGATGTGTCTTATACGTCATCTGTCCAGCCCCTCCCCAAACGTAAAATTCGGTCCGTATGGACTGTTCGGGTCGTCCTGCATGACAAGGGAAGCCGTGAACTTCGTACCGTTCTTTTTCAGCAGAGTGGTTTTTCTCACGGACTGTCCCAGCAGAAATGCCCGGACATCCTTTGCCGTGAAAGTGGTCTTGCTGAGCATTTTCAGCTTAGATTTCTTCCAGATAACAAAACCACAGCCATTCTCATGCCCGCTGCATGAAAAGCCGGACGGAAACTCTGTCACATCACCGCCGCAACGTGGACATCTGCCAAGAACCTCCTTTCCGTCCTGATCCGGGAACACGAAGCCGGGACCGTACTCGCTACTGGCGTCATCCAACAGGAACAGTTCACTCTCAAAGTGGTTCCCTGCCTTGGATGTCAGCTTTTTTAGCTTTACACTCTTTCCGCTCTTCTTTTTTCCATCCGGCAGATTTACCCACGGTTCAGACAGCCATGCCTTGACGTTGGCTGCCGTAATGACGCAATCCTTCATCAGCGAAGTCTTCTGTGTCTTCCAGATAATGAACTTGCAGCCTTGCTTATAGCCTGAGCAGCCGAAGCCCCGTTTGCCTTCAATGACAGCGCTTCCGCAGCGTGGGCATACGCCGAGTGTCTGTTCACGCCCAGAGGCGGCCGCAAGCTGACTCCGCAGTTCCTCGGATAGAAGTGGGTACTTGGTATGTACGATAGTTCGAACAGTCTCCAGAACGCTGTTTGTCAGAATGTGATAGTCGTCCTTGCCTGTTCGGACATCCTCCTGCATGACCCACCAATAGGCTGTCATGTCCGCTTTCTTCACTTCGTCCGGCAGGATACGATAAAACTCGCGGGCCTTTGGCGTGGAGATAACACGCTTGCCGTCATCCTCCAGATATCCGTGATTCACAAGTCCAACAACAATAGCCGCTCTCGTTGCGGGTGTTCCAATAGAGCCATTCTCTCCCTGCTTGCCTTTATCCTTCTCCTTGAGGAGCGCCTTGACTTCATTATCCTCGACATACTTGGCAATGCAGGACATATCGGCAACAAGCGTGTTTTGCGTATATCGCACGGGAGGCTTCGTCTCTTTCTCCACCACGCTCGCGTCGAGGACGTCGCACTGATAGGTTCCAACAGGGACTGCGCACAGGGCGCTCTCCTCGTTACGGATACCGTCCTTTTTGAAGAGTGTCAGGTATCCCATCTCGATGATTTTGGATGCAGAAGCGCTGAGCGTACCCCCATCTTTCAGTTTGGCAGTAAGTGCCGAGCGCTCTTTCTTTGCGGGCGGCATGAACTGTGCCATGTAATACTGGCAGATGGCGAGGTAAACCTTGCGTTCAGGTTCCGTCATTGCGTGGATATCCACGCTGATATTCTGCGGGATAATGGCCGTGTGTGCTTCCCCACTATCCGTCGTATACTTATCGTTGAAGCACTTGGATTTCAAAGTCATATCCAGCTGTTTCGGGCGAAACCCAATGTTGCGGATAACGGCATCCATTGTGGGACCGGATTCGGCATACTGCGTTTCCGTGAGGTATTGGCAGTCGGTACGGTTGTAGGAAATAGCCTTGTACTTCTCGCGCAGGGACTGGGTAATTTCCATAACCTCCTGCGGTTTGTAGCCAAACTTTGAACCGCAAAAGGATGTCAGCTTACCGAGATTGAACGGAAGCGGGGCATCCTCGCTCACCGTCTTCCGCGTTACTGTGACGCCATTGAGCGTTTCGTCCTTGAGCATATCCGCCCTGGACTGGGCGTAAGTCCTGCTGAGCATCCGCCCATCAGTCAAATTTGCGTCATCTTTCGCCGGCGCATACTGCGTGTCGATTCGCACACCGTTGACGTCCAGTACCGCCGTCACGTCGTAGTACAGCGTCTTTTTGTGGCTTTCTATCTGCTCGTCTCTCGCACATACAAGCCCAAGCGTAGCGGTCTGCACACGGCCAACGGGAAGATTGACCCCGTTGAGCGCGGAGAAATAGCGGCTGAGATTAAACCCCACAATGGCGTCCGCGACACTTCTGGCATAAGCGGACCAGCCGGAATTTTCATGCAGGCGGTTGTCTGTCAGGCTCTTGAGCGCCCTGCGCATCCCCGCTTCCGTTAGGTCAAGTGTGTCAAGCCGATATGCTTTACCCTTGTAGTGAAACCAACGCAAAACCTCGTCAATGAGCAGCTGCCCCTCTTCATCCGGGTCTCCGGCATGAATGACATATTCGCACTGCTTGAGCAGACGTCCGATTTCATTGAGGCGTTCTTCTGGAGGGGAATCCTTGTGCTTTGCATCCGGTTCCTTAACCTTGAGGCCCCAGTCATCGAAATAAATGGGGAGAAGACTGATGTTCTTGCGGTCCTTATAGCACTCGTCGTAATCCTCCGGCTCCTTCAGCTCCAATAAGTGTCCAAATACGGATATCAGCGTGTAGTCCCCGACGGTCATATAGGTACTGCCCTGTAGCGACTTACGCGGCCCGTCAAGAGCGTCCGCGATTGCCGATACCAGAGCAGGCTTTTCAGCGATAATCAATTTCAAAACAAAAGCCCTCCTATCGCTTTTTCTTATTATACCACATTACGTCTTTGTTGTCAATTTTCGGCGTATAGAAGTGCTCCTTTGAGCCAAATGTTGCTGAATCGTAAAACGTGTACCCCCTATTTTCTCCGATTGCGTCGATTTCGGCAAAAAGAGAAAAGCCAGCAAAACCAGTCATACCAATGGTTTCAAAGGACGTACAGATACAAAGTCGAAAAACGTGTACCCCCTATTTTGCAAAAACAGGCCCACGGGACGCAATGCCGGAGGCGCTCCGTGAATGGGACAGTCTCCCGGAACGGCAGTTCCCAGTTTTCAGATGCGTACAGTTGCGATTTCAGGCAGTTGGGCATTTCTAATTTGTGCCGAAAAAGTTGCAAAAATCCGTGTTTTTGCTTTCTTGGAAGTCGAAAAACGTGTACCCCCTATTTTTGCGAAAAGTCGAAAAACGTGTACCCCCTATTTTTACGAAAAATTCCATAAAAATCGTTATCTGATATTTTTTATGTAAACTTTTCAATGTCTTTTGTTGCAATGGATTCAAGCTCTTTTTTCGTTATCCTCGCGTGCGCACGCGCACGCGCACGCACGCACGCGGAAATGTTTCTTGTTAGTATTACTTAGTATCCCATGTATAGTAAGACGAAATGAAATAAAAAATTTGCAATGTTTATTTTCCTCCAAAAAGTTCTGATAATAGACCTGAATAGTTTTACTGTATCGGAAAATAAACATTTGCAACACGCCGTTATCTTTATGCTATCTTGGATAATTGTTATCGGTCTGGGGAGAGCTAAAGCTCTCCTCCTAAGAAGTTCTAACTCTTGTATAATAGGCGTCCTCAAAATTTTGAAATTTCGGGGAGTCGAAAACCTGCGCAAAGTTCTTTTTCCCGCTCGGATGTAGCTCGACCCCTTCCGAGCGCAGAAGTTCCCCCTCTATGTACCTTCTCCAGACCTGAACCCCCAGGCTGAAAGAATTGCCGCGAACGTTCACAAGCGAACGCCCAGTGACGTTCGGAAATTTTTCAACAATTTCTTGCGCTAAGTTGCGCTTGTGTGGTATAATAGGCAGGCAATCTTGAAAGGGGGATTTTCATGTTTGATTTTGATGCAGGTAAAGAACGGCTTTCTATCCTGAGCAAGTATGTCCGTCTGCCGCGCAGTGCCGAGCACGGTGAGGTCACGGCATCGCTTTTGTATGAACGCCTTGTCATGGCCGCTATCGCCGCGTCTAAGACTGAAGAGGATTTGGGCAGAATCTTTTCCTTCTCGTGGGACACTGTGCGTTATTTGACCAATATGAACCTGTCCAATGACGATTTTGCCAAGCTGACGCTTGCCATCTTTGACCGGCGACCCATTCCCTGCCTGTTTGTCCAACAAAAGACCGGGGACTGGTTTGAAATGCCGATGATTTGCGCTATCGAATGCGGTGAAGACGCAGGTGTTCATTTTCGCCTGAATGAATTCTTCATCAAAACCTGTATCCCAGGCGGCCGCAGACGCGCTGCAAGCGCCGCGTCACTCTATGGCGTGTCCGTATCCCACCGACTCCATACGCTGCTCACAGGGGCGCTGGAGGCCGGAGAAATGGTCATTTCGTCTGAGAGGCTCAGAGAGGTTCTCCATCTCGGCCAAAAAGAACCTGTCGCCTATCCGGAGAAGTACAGCCGGTATAAGGACCTGTTCCGGAAGGTCATTCGCCCCTGCTGTTTGGAACTGACCGGCATGACGGACATTTGCGTGAAGTCCGTCGAGCCGATTGGGGGAAATTGGGAGAAGGCTCCGAGCCTGAAGGTTGCTACAAAATTCGTTGTGGAGCGGCAGCCGGTATCTTTGCGTATTCCAAAACTCTGTATTGGGGAAATCACGCCTTGTGATGATGCGGCCATGGGAACTGCATATCAGCAAGTGGAAATATGCGCATGAGCGCCGGGGAGGAAGAGAAATGAACGCAAAGGACAAACCGAACGGTTCCAAATCAACGCTGCAATCGACATCGCATCTTGTCGTACAAGGAAATTCCCTTGTCCGCAGCTTTATAACGGAAATGTCGGTCAACCAGCTCAAGCTGTTCTATTACCTGATTGGGACCGTTGAAAAGAACGATAACTCGTTCTATGTCGTTGACGTGGACTACAAAACGCTTTACCGTCTTACAAACGGTGATTACACCGCCGGATATGGAAAGAAGTACGTTGATGCTCTCTTACGCGAGGCGGTGGAGAGTAAGCTCACACCGCTCAAACCCGCTGCGTGGAAGGGCGAATTGCCAAGGCGCCTGACGTGGTTCAAACTTCTTGCCGTCACAAGTAGATATGGGCGTTCGTCCGCTCGAATCGTCCTGGAAGAATGGCTTGCGCCGTTCCTGCTTCATCAGCAGAAGAATTTTACAGCGTTTCAGTTTGCTGATATTTCACAAATGACTGGTCTGAATGCTCTGAAGCTCTACCCCCTCTTTTGCTCCTTCAAGAGTATGGGTTCTTGGGAAGTTGGGTTCTCCGAATTGAAGTGTCTGCTGGGACAGTGCGAAGCGTATTCTGCATACAAGGTCTTTTATAAGCGTGTGCTCGCTCCTGCTATCAAGGAGATAAACGAGCGGACCGGCATCAACGTGGCCTGCGAGTCCATTCGAAGCAAGGAGGACAGGAGAAAGGTCGGCAGTATCCGCTTCACGATTACAGAGAAGCCGAACTTCAAGAAATCCGCTCCGCCTCGCGTGAAGATAGCCCTCGTCCAAGATGGTGATACTTTCGTCCGTGTTATCCGCGCTGCGTAGAACTTGAAAATTCAAGAACCGGGGAGTTTGGGTTCTTTCCTTCCTGAGAATCCTTTGTTGCGGCTGGCATTGCCATACGCGCCCGCATATCGTTTTGTACCTGCTATGGAGTTGCTCCGGCAGGGCTTTGTCATCTTTGGGGTTCTTTGGAACCCGTAATCCACGGCTCCCCAGTTCTGCCGCTCTCAGGTTCTTTCGTTCCACGGTGCTCAGGTTCTCATATTCGCCTTTTTGTTTGCCATGCTGTATCCGCTTTTTCTCAAAAATGCAAACTCGTGGGCGCATTTTTTGCTCGCAGCGGCGCGGGTGGTTGGTTCCTCAGTTCTTGTATTCCTGAGTTCTTTGGTTCTTTGGTTCTTTGATTCTCTCAGTTTACTGGAATCCGCTGGTAGCCACCATACTCCTCTGGGCGTGTGGATAGCCCATTTCTTCGATATCAGTTACCTTGTTTTGCCTTGTGAAAGTGATGAACTGTCTAAATGTAATGTTTCCAAATAACTGAAATGTGCATCACAAAGTAGCAACCACACGGCTGCTACTGTTTTGCTTATCAGAGAACTCGGCTTCCTGCCCACCTGGGTTCTCCTCTCCCTTGCAGTTGCGAGATTTCTCCGTCCGGCTCCTCACTCAAGCTCTCATATTCCGAGGTTCTCAAGCACCTATATTCTCAAGAATCGTAAAGTCTCAGAAAGTAATTCGGCGGCTCACATTTTGCTGGAAATTCTTGCAATTCCAGACATTTTATGCTATAATAACTATGGCGCTACCGAGAAACGGCAAGCGGTTAGTCCCCTGCATTTTCGCAGGGGCGCTTCTTGCTCCCCTGTTCTAAAAGAAAGGGGGGGGCTATTCAATGAGTCATCCGAAGTATTGCAACTTTGTCTTGTTATCATTGGTATTTGTGGTCTGTTTTTGCAGGCGTATAAAAAGAAGTAACCGCCCTGCCCCCAAGCACGCGGTTACTTCTGTAACACTGTAAGGGGACTGACCGTTTGCCGGTAGCGCCCCTGTTTCTAATGTCAGTATAGCCCACTCTCGTGAAAAAGTCAACATTGAATTCTCTGTTCCAGATTCTTCGGTTCTCTGATTCCTGTCCTCTCAGGTTCTTTGCTTCTGTCTGAGCGGCATCTCTGCAAATCTGCTGGTTTTTGAATTTGTCTGTGCGGCCGCGATGCGGCTGCTCTCGGTCTGCGGCGGAACTTGTCTACCCGTATTCTCAGGTTCTTTGTTCACATTCTGCGAAGAAACGCGAAATCCGTTGCAATCTCAATGCTTGTGTGCTACCATGTCCACGGCGCAGCCGTCATCTTCCGGGCAAAGAGCCGGCAAGGTTTCTCCTCAGACCCTATAGTTTTTAGGCTCTCACGCTCCTAAGTTCTCAGGTTCTCAAATTCCGAGGAAGTGATTATTGACAAACGAGTTAATGCGTGGTATAATAACACCGTAGAAAACAAGGGAGTTATCTCCCGCCATTTCTCAATATTAAATCAAGAAAGCGAGGCATCTCTATGAAAACTAAGTGTTCCTCCCGTATGAAGGCGCTGCTGCTCGTTCTGGCAATGGTGCTTTCCCTGTTCTGTGTCAGCATCGGCACGGCGCATCCCCGCTTCACCGATGTCCCTGATTCCTTCTGGGCTTCCAAGGAGATTGCCTGGGCGGTTGATAAGGGCGTTGTGAACGGCACGTCTGCCACGACCTTCAGCCCGAATGACAAAACCCTGCGCGGCCAGATGACCGCTATTCTCTACCGTTATGCCGGCGAGCCTGCCGTGAGCGGCGCTTCCTCCTTCTCCGATGTGAAGTCCTCCATCTACTACGCAAATGCTGCAAGCTGGGCGCAGAAGAATAACATCCTGATTTCTACTGTCACTGGCTCGAATAAGTTCCTCGGTGACACGACCATCAGCCGTGCTGAGTTCTGCGCGATGGTTTATAACTACGCCGGCTATAAGAGCATTGACCGCAAGACCACCTCTGCTGCTCCTTTCAGCGATGTGAAGGGACTCTCCTCTGAGCTTCGCGCCGCTATCAACTGGGCGTATGCCAACGGCATTGTCAATGGCGTGGATAAGACCCACTTCTCCCCTGACTCCACCCTGACCCGCGCACAGGCCGTCGTGATGCTCTATCGCTACGAGAATAAGTTCGCTTCCGGTGGCACGGAAACCAATCCCTCCACCGAGACTCCTGCGAAGCCCGACGGTACGACCAAGACCTATACCGGCGCTGATGTAACTGCTGAGTACAAGTCTAAGGCTGTTGGTACTCTTGGCTCCTACTTTGAGGTCAATGTTCCCGTTGGCCAGAAGGTTTACTTTAAGGTGTCCGATAGCTCCGGCAAAATCCTTGGCGTCAATATCAAGGACTGCAATGGTTTTTATAACCATACGACCGACATTGGCTTTGTCGGGATTGATGTGGATTCCAGCAGTGTCATGGTCGAGGGCTACAAGTCTGGTACTATGGTTGTGAACCTCTTCAAGTCCGATGAAACGAATGGTACGCTCAGCACCGTCGTTATCCGCGTCGGTGGTTCTACCTGCTCCGTTGCCATTACGACGCCCAGCGGCACCTCTACCAATCCCGGCGGCACCGACAATCAAAGCGGTGAGTCCTACTACAATTCCGTTGACTTCAACGCCAATATGGATATCCGTAATGAAATCGTCCGTCTGACGAATGAGGTTCGTAAGGAAAATGGGGTGTCTGAGCTTCCTACTGACTCCGCAATGATGAATGCGGCGCAGGCTGCGGCGGAATGGTATGTGAAAAAGCCCGTTGAAGGTCATAGCGACGCATACGAGATTTGTGCTACGCAGATGTCTGGTGTTTCTTATGGGTTTATGGCTAATAAAGAAGCGCTGTCTGGCTATAACAGCTCTGATGACATTGCGAGAGTATCTGTTAATGCTTGGGTAAAATCGTCTGGACACTTTGCTACTATGATTGACAATACGGCAGACAACTTGGGTGTTGGCGTTGCCCGCTCCGGGGGTAGCTGGGTATGTGTGCAGTTTTTCGGAGATTATAATAGTGGTGACATTTGGCAGAGTAGTGCTCTTAGCTCTAAGATGACTATTGGCGAATATCTTTGGCAAGCCTTCAATGCAGATTAACTACCACACTTTGCGCATTTAGAACCGCGTGGGAAACGTGACTTTTCGTTTCCCACGCGGTTTTTTTAGATTTTGAGTCAATCGGCAAAAAAATGCTTAGTAAATGAACGGCAGCCTTATGGATGCTGCTGTTTTTTGACCTGTCAAGAGAATTTTGTGCTTATGCTTTAGAACCCAAGAAACAAAGAACCTGGGAGCTTGTATCTGTTGAGTCTCGTCCTCCTTGCCACACGAGAAATTCTCAAATAATTTATTCAAAAAATTGACTACTAAAGTAAAAGGTGGTATAATTGACACCAGTGAGGGATAATGCTGAATTCCTCAAAATAACAATGAAAGGATTGATTATGTGAGAACAAAAATCGGGACAAGATTGCTGTCTTTGTTTCTGACGGCAATCTGCGTCATTGGCCTCATTCCAACCAGCGCGTTTGCGGCTCCTTCCGGAAGTATGCCGAGTGAAATCACGTTACAGAAGAGTGACTATTTTCTCGACACAGATGGAAGTAAGACGTACAACTCTCCCAGTTTTGGCGAACCGCTCTACCTCCACATTATCAACATGAATGTCGGCGGGGAGACCAAGATTGGCTTCTGTGCTGAGCACGGCAAGCAGCTTGGCAACACGCTGATTGGTAAGAAGTGGGGCAATCCGGAGCCAGTAACAAATAGCTTCATCAAGATGATGATTGGCTATTATTACTGCATGACGGACGCCAAGTACCAGACCGACGCCTATAAGGAGAAGTGGGGCGGCGAACTATGGACCGACCAAAACCTGATTCGGTATCACAACGCATGGATTCAGGCGCTCTGCTGGCGTGCGTTGGGTCAGGGAGCTGCAATTCCTTCTGACGCAGAAGGACAGAAGGTCGCGATTGCCAAAGAGCTGATGTATATTGCGAATGCAAAGAATGGCACCAGCTACTCCGACATCTATACGGACAAATATGGCACCACCACCTTCTATCAAAAGGGCGAAAAAGTCCTTGATAACACGGATTGTTGGCCCGATGTAGATGTGACCCTGTATCGTTACATTGGCGGTAATGCGACATCTCCGGATGGCAAGAAACATTACACCAATGACAACACTCAGGCCATCATGGTCGCTACGCCGAAGAAGTCTGATATTCCTTCTGATAAGTACCAGATTGTGGTCAAAAAGGTTGATTCCAGCAATCCTACCAAGGGTCTGGCTGGTGCTACTTTCTCTCTGGAGATGGTCGGCTCGGATGACCCTAAGTTCCCCATGACTGGCGTTACTGGACAGGACGGAACATACACGTTCAAGAACCTCAAAGCCGGCACCTATCAGGTAACGGAAACCGAGGCACCGGAAGGCTACCAAATCGACAACCCCGGCCCCTACGCGGTGACGCTTCCTACCAACGGCCAGAAAACCGTTACCGTGACCGCGTTGGACACGCCCATTACCCTCGCCAGCGGCAGCATCCGCAAGGTGGATAAGGACAGACCGACGATGGGACTGGCCGGTGCGACCATCCGCATCACTGGCATTGACAATAACTTCACCTATGAAGGTCAGACGGTCGAGGGCGGCGCTCTCACCGATGTGCCTTGGGACACGATGCCTGTCGGCTCTTATGTAGCCGAGGAGATTGGCGCTCCCGAAGGCTACATCCTCCCCTCTCCCCATGAGAAGAAGGAATTCTACTGGGACAAGAAGAACGAGGTTAAGCTGGTCTTCGAGAACGATTCCAAGGTCAAGGTTCAGCTTCTGAAGAAGGACGAATCCAACAATCCTCTTCCCGGATGCCTGTTCACGGTCATTAAGAACGGTCAAACCCTCTTCTCTGCTGTGACTGACGCTGCGGGAACCATCACCGTCCCGAACGTGACGGAAGGCACCTACTGGTTCGTCGAGAAGGACGCTCCGGAGGGCTACGTCGTCAACAGCGAGCCTGTGACGGCCTATGTGAGCGCGGCTGACATTCAGGGCAACAAGACCGTTACGGTCGAGGCGACCAACCACAGAAAGCCCGGTCTCGAAATCGTGAAAATCAACTCCGTGACCAAGGAGCCTGTTGCCAACTGCACCTTCGATATCCGCAGCATCGACGGAACCTACCACGAGACTCTCACCACGGACGGTGCCGGCCGCATCTTCCTTGAGAATATGACGCCCGGTTCTTACGAAGTGAAAGAAACTGCCGTTCCCAAGGGCTACAACCTGAACCCTGAGAAGCAGACGGTTGAGCTGACTGCCGGCGGCACCTTTACCCTCACTTTTGAGAACGTCCCCAAGACTGACTTCACCCTCTTCAAGCATGACTCGAACAACCACCCCATCGCTGGTGTGACTTTCGAGATTTCCAAGAAGGGCGGCCAGTCTCTCGGCCACTTCACCACGGACGGCCAGGGCAAGCTGACGGTTCCCAATCTGGAACCCGGCATCTATGTTGCTGTTGAAACGGATTGCCCGGACGACTACATCCTCGACAAGACTCCGCATGAGTTCCAGGTCAACGCAGGTGTCACGAACGTCGGTATTGATGTTGTGAACCTCAAGAAGCCCGAAATCACCGTTAAGAAGGTCGATTCCATCGTTGGCGGCGGCGTTGAGGGCGCAAAGTTCGAAATCTTCTACGCCGGTACTGGCGGCACCGGCTCTCCCGCAGGAACCTATGAGAGCCTCGGCACCAAGTACACCGACGCAAACGGCATTATCCATCTCGACCACCTGAAGGAAGGCTGGTATCGCTTCACGGAAGTGGAAGCTCCCGCAGGCTATCAGCTTGACGAACCCTCCACGCAGGAGATTTACCTCAAGGGCGACGATAACGCAGAGCTTACCTTTAAGGACACTCCGCTCTCCGCCATCATCGTGATGAAGAAGGACGGCGTGAATGGCAAGGCGCTTCCCGGCGCTACCTTCCAGCTCCGTTACCTCGGCGGCACGTCCGGTACGGGCGGTACGGTAATTGGTGAGAAAGTGACTGACCAGAACGGCGTGTGCTCCTGGACCAGCCTCAAGGCTGGCACCTACATCGTCGAGGAAGTCAAGCCCGCTCCCGGCTATAACATCGTTGAAGGCCCCAAGACCGTCTATATCTCCGGCAAGGCGCAGGACGTTATCACGGTTTCCTTTGATAACTCTCCTGACGGTACGCTGCTGATTAAGAAGGTCGATGCCAAGCACCCCACGAAGGTGCTCGCTGGCGCTAAGTTCCGTGTTCAGTATACCAACGGTACGCTGCTCGGCAATGACAATGGCATCTTCACCACCGACGAGAACGGACAAATCACCATTGCCGGTCTTGAACCGGAAAAGACCATCATCGTGACTGAGATTGAGGCTCCTGCCGGTTACATCATTGACGGTCAGGCTCAAACCATCGACATCAAGTCCGGCAAGGTCGTTTCCATCACCTTCAAGAACGCG
>OCHO01001348.1_pt1 | contig 15636 bp, 15 predicted proteins | sample 1538441 | NCBI WGS metagenome assembly OCHO01 (sample SAMN04571691, study PRJEB22368) | human gut metagenome | biome: human gut; material: stool | host: Homo sapiens | place: Luxembourg | collected 2012-06-29
AATACCGGGTGGATTTCCTTTCTGCCCGGTTGACGGTGACGCGGTTCCATACCTGGTCCTGCACAATGAGCATACCTAATTTTTTGAGCTGCTTCCCAAGCTGCTTGATGTCAAAGCAGACAAGGCGGTTTGAAAGCTCTACATTCGTCCTGTGGTTAAAGACGTTAAGGCTCCCGGAAACATAAAGCTCCAACGCCGCCGCGATACGCGCCGCTTCCGGCTCCGGCTGCTTCAAAAGCTCGTTGTAGAGGTCGCCCAAGATAGGCATTTTCTCCGGGTCGGGGTCTGCAAGGAAAGGGCGGTACACGTTCCTAACGGCGCGGTCAATGACGGTCTTATCGACGGGCTGCAAGCCCTCCTTGCCGCCTATGACAAGCTCGCAGAGGGAGAGGATAAAGTCGGATTTCAGCGCAAGGGGGCTGTCGTCCTCGCTGTAATTGAGGTTAATATCCATAGGGTTCACATACTGGGGCTTCCCGTCAATGCCCTTGCCCGTAGGCGATAACCGTATCACTTGCCCGTCAAGCCGCTGCACAAGGGAAAAATACTCTGCTTCCGGGTCGCAGATAATTATGTCGTCGTCGGTAATGAGGAAAGCGTTTGTCATTTCCCGTTTGGCGGCAAAGGATTTCCCGCTTCCCGGCGTACCCAAGATTAAGCCGTTGGGGTTCTTTAGCTGCTTGCGGTCGCAGAGTATCATGTTGTTAGACAGGGCGTTTAAGCCGTAGTACAAAGCCGCGCCCGTCTGGAAAAGCTCCTGTGTGATAAAGGGGATAAAGATAGCGGTGCTTGACGTGGTAAGCCCTCTTTGAATGGGGATAAGGTTCTCCCCAAGCGGTACAGAGGACATAAGCCCCGCTTCCTGTTGGTAGTCAAGGCGGGTTAAGGCGCAGTTGTTCTTCTGTGCAATGCCCGCCGCCGCGAATACGTCATTTTCCAGTTTCCTTTTTGTGTCTGCCATGTTCACCACAAGGAACGTCAAGAGGAACATTCTTTCATTCCGGCTCTGCAAGTCCTGTAAGAGGTTCTTCGCTTCGCTGCCGAAAGTGGCAAGGTCGGACGGGATTATATCCATGTCGTAGCCGCTGCGTACCGCTTTTTTCTGTTCTTCGATTTTCATTTTGTCAAGGTCGGTGATTTTCCGCTTGATTGTCTTTATGGCTTCGGTCTGGTCGATACTGTGGATATGCAGATTGACGATAACGCCCGTTTCCAAGTCCAGAATGTCAGATAAGATACGGTCGTTTAATTCCGGCGCAAGGATTTCAAGGAATGAAACCGCGCCGATTTTGCGCCCCATGCGGAAATAACGCCCCTCGCCAAAACGGAAAGAGGACGGGGCGATAAAGTCCTTTGTGGAAAGCCCGGACGGGGCAAGCCATGAAAAATCAAAGGCAAACTGCCCGCCCTCCGGGTGGAAAATGCCATGCAGCATTTTAAGGCGTTCATAGCCTGTCATGGGGCGGGCAGACACGCCCAAGAGCTTAAAGTTGTTGAGTACGTCCGTTTCGATACGGGCAAGGCGGGATTTCGCCGCGCCCAGACTGTCGGCTTCAATGGCAAAGGTGATATATTTTGCTTTGACAAGCCCGTTGTTGCCCTTTGCAAGCTGGTTTTTCAGCATATCCCGGTATTCTGTGCGGATAGAATTGAAAGCGTCCTCCTGTGCCGGGATATTGACCGCCTTTTCCGCTTCGCCGCGCTGCGTCCCCTGATTGATGAAAGAGAGCTGCACCGAAACGGAAGCGTCAAAGTAGTTGAGGAAGTCGCACCAGTTCTCAAAAATGGCGGTCTTGTCGTCTGCCTGTGCAAGCTGATAGTTAATATCTTCAAAGGCGACGGTCTTTGAGTATTTCCGTCCCGTAACCTTGCAGATACCGTCCGGGTACATCTGGATATAGGGGATTGTCTGCTGCGCGGTGTGGGCTTTCCCGTCGCCCTTTGCCTGTCTGATGATTTCCGCAATCTGCTTTTTCTCGGCGCGGGTGAGCTTGCGGGGCGGGTTAGGCTTTGCGCTTCCCGCCGCGCTGTTTCTTCGTGTTTCCTTTTGCAATCGCTGATACCTCCTTTTCAAGTTTTCTCTGCCGTTCTAAGACGGAATAAAAGTTGTCTGTCCTGTATGGTCGTTCTTTGGGGGCTATGAATTTCGTCTGAATGATGTTCTTCACCACCACTTCAAGGGGCTGTCCATGCTTCTCATACATGGCAAAGAGGAAACAGGGCAGCATGACGGCAATCATAGCCATAGACGCAAGGCTTGTGCCTGTGCTGTCTTTGAGCAGAAAGAAAAGCGGCAAGCCGAACAGGAGAGCCGCCGCAAAACATACAATCTGCCGTTTGGTAAGGTTGAAAGCTACTTTTGTCTTGACTTTGGATAAGTCTTTGGGTACGGGTACATACGCCAAGTGAAAACCTCCTTTCTCTGGGTTTGGTGTTGCTGTAACTTCCCATAAGGGTAATCAAGGCAAAGGTCAATCTATGCCCTTTGCCCGCCCGTATTATATGGGGGTTATCCGCGTCAAGGTCGGGTCGTATTTTCGCCGCTTCGCTCTGAAAATCTCCACCCTGCCCTTGACACGCCGCTAATGCGCGGAGAATATCGACTTCGCCAGTGCGCCGGATTTGAACAGGGAGAAACAGAGGATAACGGTATAGGCTGCAAGGGAGAATATCGCGCTGTGCAGATTGTCCGCTATTATCATGTTGTTTACCAGAACCGCGTAAATGCCGACGCATATCATAATGAGGAAGCCTTGAAAACCGATAGCGAACAGGGATTTGAGGTAGTTGTTTCCTATCTGCCCCCATTCCCGGTTCGTCATTGTTGCAAACGGGATAGGCGATACCGAACAGTAAAGGTAAATCTCTATCATGCGCCCGTAGAGGATAACGGTTATCAGTACGGACATGATTTTCATGCACAAGCTCACAAGGCTTGTTTCCATGACAAGTAAGAGCAGTTCGGGGATTTCCATAGCGTCAAGCCCGTCCTGCATGGAAGCAAGGGCGGCGGCAACATCAATCTCTGTGCTGCCGCCGATTACCCCCGCCGCGCCGGAAACAACGTGCTGCGCCATATCGAACACCGCCATAGTGATGTCAAAGGTGTGCGTCACAAGGTAGACTGCCACAAACGCCTTGAACACCCACTTGAAGAACATGGAAGTGTCAACGTCGTGCATATTGTTCTTTTCCGTTACCATGCTGATAAGCTCATAGCATAGGACGTAGGTAATGACAAGCCCCGCAATGGGTACGATTACATTCTCACTAAGGGTCTGTATCATGGAGAATATATTTGCGTTCCACCCTTGCGGGGTCTGCCCTACCTCTGCGGCGATAGTGCCGACTTTTTCGTTTACGTCCCCGAACATAGTTGACAGATTACCGTTTATGGCTCCTATGAGGATTTCCTTTATCCATTCGTTAATCGCGTCAAGTATGCTCTGCATAAGCCTTTACCCGCGCTTCTTAACCGAACAAGCCGGAAAGCAGCGGTACAAGGGTCATGCCGATAAGGGCAACGCCGCCGCCCGCCATAAGCTGCTTCATGCCCTGGCTCTTTGCTAATGTGCGATAAAGAAGTAATAGAAGTGTAAAAAATTTTGCCGTTCCTATCCGGCACTTAGGGCTGTGTCGGATAGGTCAGGCGTTAGGCTTCCGGCAAGTCTATCTTGCCGACAAAGCTGTAATAAATCTCAATGTCCTGCCTGCGGGTGCCGTTCTCGTCATAGCTGCACTCATGCACGACGATTTTCTCAATCATTTCCCGCAAGAGGGTGGGGGTAAGTTCCTCAAAGGCAAGGTGCTTTCGGACAATCCCCATAAACTTTTCCGCGTTGACGGTAGCGGCCTGCGACTTGGAGAGTTCTTCCTGCAAAGCGGCGGCGCGGTCTTTCAGTTCCCGTTGCTCCTGCTCATAGTCTGCCGACAGTTCCATGAAACGCTCGTCGCTGATTTTGCCGTTCACATTGTCCTCATACAGCCGCTTGATAATGCGGCTCACTTCGGAAATGCGCTCCTGCGCCTGTTCAAGCTGCCTGGTGGCTGCGGCGGTCTTTCTCTTGCCGCCGATCTCGTTCTGCTGGATAAGCAGCTTTACAAAGCGGCTCTCATGCTTGGCGGCGTATTCCGTCACCTGCCGGAGATTGGAGAGGACACCGGCGGTCAACAGGTCGGTGCGGATAAAGTGCGCCGTACAGTCGCGGGTGCGTTTCTTGTAGCTGCCGCAGATGTAACAGTCCTGCTTGCGGGTTTTGTTCTGATACCGCTGCTGGTACATCACATGGCCGCAGTCGGCGCAGAACAGCATACCGGAGAACAGCCCCACTTCATCATAGCGGTTCGGGCGTTTGCGCTGCTTGCGTAACTCCTGCACGCGCTCCCATGTTTCCGTGTCGATAATCGGCTCATGGTGGTCGGGGAAAATGGCCTGCTTCTCCACGGGGTTCTCTACACTGTGCTTGACTTTGTAAGAGGGCTTCTCCGTCTTGAAGTTTACCAGACAGCCGGTGTACTCCCGGTTTTCGAGGATATGAACGACGGTGTTCGTCGCCCATTTGCACTCATAGCCGGGGTGGTAGCGGCGGGTGCTGCCCGTCCTGCGGTATTCCAGCGTCCCCGGCGTGGGGATTTGCTGCTCCGTGAGCATACGGGCAATCTTGGTCGGGCCATTCCCGGCAAGGCAAAGCTGGTATATCTGCTGGACAACCGGCGCGGTTTCCTCGTCAACGATATAGTTCTCGTCCTCGTCCATGAGGTAGCCATAGACCGGCTTGCTGGTAACGGGCTTGCCGCTCATGCCTTTTGCTCGTTTTACTGCCTTGATTTTCTTGCTCGTATCTCTCACCAGCCATTCATTGAACAGATTTCGCAGAGGGGTAAAATCGTTGTCCATGCCGCCGTTTGCACTGTCCACATTGTCGTTGACAGCGATAAACCGCACTCCCTTTTGAGGGAACAGCATTTCCGTGTAAAATCCCACCTGCAAGTAGTTTCGCCCTAACCGGCTCATGTCCTTGACTATGACGGTTCCGACTTTCCCGGCTTCAATGTCTGCAAGCATGGCTTGAAAACCGGGTCTTTGAAAGTTCGCGCCGGAGAAGCCGTCGTCGGTGTACCAGCGCAGATTAGTAAAGCCGTTCTGCTTGGCGTAGGTTTCCAAAATCCTTTTCTGGTTCGATATGGAATTACTCTCGCCTTGCAATTCGTCCTCATGGGACAATCTCGGATAAAGGGCGGTAATGAGGTTTTGGGTGGCTTGTCTTAACATAAAATCCTCCGTTTCCGACAGCCAGCCCCACTATTCCGTATGTTTATCATACCACATGGGGCGGCGGTCTGTATAGCGGCAAAAGTGTAAAATCCGCTTCTTTATGATTTGTCAAATTGCTGGTTTTTGTGTAGCAGGTTATTGTGGCTCCGTAGTAGAAAAACTCTTGTCCTTATGGTAAAATGAGATTAGTCAATACAAGGGGGTGTGGCAATGAAAGGATTTGTCCGTAATAATCAGTACCTTTCGCTTTGTGGTCTAAATTGCAAACTCTGTCCCATGAGTTTAGCGGGGCATTGTTCCGGCTGCGGCGTTGACAATCAATCCTGTAAAATTGCAAGGTGTAGCATTGAACATGAGAAAATCGAATACTGCTTTCAATGCGGCAGTTTCCCTTGTGACAAATACGCTCACATAGATGATTTTGATTCTTTTATAACTCATCAAAATCAAATGAATGACATGGGAAAAGCCCAGCAAATTGGGATTCCTGCTTATAATGCTGAACAGGAAGAAAAGCGAAAAATATTAGATTTCCTCTTGGCAAGCTATAATGACGGACGCAGAAAAAACCTATTCTGTATTGCGGTCAATCTCTTAGAGATTGGCGAGATTGAAAATATATTGCAAGCAGTTAAATCTGATAAAGAGTTTCAGGGTTTGAGTAAAAAAGAACAAGCTTCTATTGTTGCAAAGCAGTTACAGGATATAGCTGCCAATAAAGGCATTGCATTAAAACTCCGAAAAAAATAAAATTGTCACTGATATTCCAGCGGCCACGCTCCCCGGCGTGACCGCTTTTCCCATGCTCCGGCTCATGCCGGATAAGTCGGCTCCTGTGTAGCAGCGGCTTCCGCTTCCAGTACCCGCGCCATTTTGTCGGCGGCGGTGGTGGTAGTGTCTTTCTTGAAATAGCCGGACACGACAAGGACGGAATTGCCCATGCGGATTTCCGTCACGCAGTCGGGGCGGCGGGCGGTGCGGGTGTCGTGCTGCTTGTTATCTGCCATAGGCAATACTCCTTTCAGTCGATAATCAGTTTCTTCATGCTCTCCATTTTCCGCTGCGCGGTTTCCTGCCGGAAGTTGTCGCCGGTAAAGCGTACCGGGACGCACATGGAAAGCAAGCGGTCATAAATCCGGGAATGGGCGGTGTCTTCTGGGTTCCGCAGGTCGTCCAGCGTGAGATTGGTCGTGACGATCAGCGGCTTGCCGCTGCGGTAACGGCTGTCAATCACATTGAAAACCTGTTCCAGCCCGTATTCCGTCCCGCGCTCCATGCCGAAGTCGTCAAGGATAAGCAGCGGATAGCGGCAAAGGCGGGAAATGTACTCGTTCCTGCCCTCGAAGCTGGCGGCAAGGTCGTTGAGGATAAGGGCAAAATTCGTCATGTGGACGGGGATTTCTTTCTCCATGAGGGCGTTTGCGATACAGCCCGCAAGGTAGCTTTTCCCGGTTCCCACACCGCCCCAGAACAGGCAGCCGATATTGTCGGCTCGCATATCCTCCCAGTGTTCCACATACCGGCGGGCAATCCCGGCCTGCGGGTTCCTGCCGTTGTCGTTCTCAAAAGTCCAGTCCCGCATGGTGGGGTCGGTAAAGCCCCGGCGTTTCAGTTCTTCCACGGTGTCAAGGTGCCTGCGCCGCTTCTCGGCGGCCTCCCGTTCCTCGCGGGCGGCTTTCTGGCAGTCGCATTCTGCCGGGTGGCGGTCGCGCCCGAAGATAGCGGCCTTATCCGGCGCAAAATAGGCTTCTTTCGGCTTGCGGCACTTGCCGCAGTACAGTAAACCGTCCTCGCCGGTGTAGTCCTCCGGCTCCGGGGTGGCAGCCGTCATATTCTCCAAAACAGCGTTGATTTCGTTCTTCATAGACTCTCGCCCTCCTTGCATGAGTAGTCTGGTATGCCCTTTTTCGGGGCTTTCTTGGTTGCGTCCTCCTGCGCCCATTTGTAGATTGTGGCGGCATGGCTGCGGTATCGCTTGCCGCTGGACGCGATATGGCAGGATAGCCGGTCAATGTAGTAGTTCCATTTGTCGGGCAGGTCTGCTTTCAGCCCGTCCAGTTCTGATTGCGAAAGAAAGACATTTTCATACCGGCCATAGGCGGCGCGGGCGGGCTGTCCCGTATCTAACTCTCGCTCTCTCTCTTTTTCTATCTCTATCTCTTTCTCTATCTCTTTCTCTATCTCTGGTGGACAAATGTCCGCTCGATATGGTGGACATTTGTCCGCCCCGGCCTTTGGCAAGGCTTTTTGCTCCTGCAAAGCCAGCCTTGCCCGCCGTTTTCGCTCCCCCTCGGTAGAGGATTGGCCGATCAGCAGTTCAATGTTGCTCATATACAGCGCGCCGCTTGGCAGCGGCTCCACAAGCCCCAGCTTCATAAAAATCTGCAAGGCTCGCTCTACGGTGCCGACTTGCTGGCGGGTAATGGTGGCAATCATCTGCGCGGTGTAGGGGATATTTTCATCAAGCTGCAACTTCCCGCCGTTTTTCAGCGATTTCAGGTACAGTTTCAAGAGAATATTGGAATAGAGTATGCCGTCCTGCATACTTTCCAGCAGCACGATAGCGTCCTCGTCAAAGTAATTCTCTTTCAGCTTGAGGTAGTAGTATTTTCGGTTGTCTGACATGGTTCCTCCTTTGGGTGGATTTGGGGCGTTTGTACGCATTTAGAACGCCGTTTCCGGGGGAAAAGGATAAATGTATCGCGCACCCTTTGACACCCACGAAAAAAGCCTTGATTTATGCGGGTTTGAAAGGCTCTAAAGCGTGACATTTATGCCTTTGTTTCCGCTTTCGCTCGGCGGCTTTGATTTTCTTCATGCGTCCGGCGCAGTCCGGGCAGTATTTTCCCCGGTTTGACTTGGGGACAAAGGCCGCGCCGCAGACGGCACATCGTTTCCGGCTCCCCCGATACAAGAGGGCGGCGGCCAGTTCCTCGTCAAGGGGCAGGACAGCCACACGGAACCACCGGCACATGAGAGAAAGGGAAATGCTCTGGACACACACGCAAGGCTCCCCGTCATCTAACAGCAGGCAGTTCCCCCCGTCGTAGTTACAGCACTCATGCACCAGCCGCCGCGCCCGCCGGTGCTGGCGGTAGTCCATGCGGGGCAGCTTATCGCTCATGGCTCTGCTCCTTTCTGCGGTGCGGCTCGCTCCGGCGCAAAATCTGGTCGATGTTCCGCTTGACGGTCTGCAACTCCGTGTACCGCTGCTTCTGTTCGTGGTAGGTGTTATACAGGCTGGATTTCTTGGAAACAAGCTGCTCGATCTCGTCCTGCAACGCTTTCCGGGCGGGCAGCTTGGTAATGCCATGCTCCCGGAAATACCGGGCGGCTGCGTCGGCTATGATAAAATCGCTCTCATGTGCCTGCCGGTATGCGGCGCGGGCTTTCTCGGATTTCTGTGCTTTCAGCCCGTCACGGGTGGGCTTGGTCTTGGCGTAGGCAAGTACCTGTCGCTGCAACTCCTTTTTCCCTTGTAGCTTTGTTTCCAGCGTTTTCAACTTGCCGCTGGTCTGGCGCATTTCCTGATAGGCGGTATCAACGGCGGCTTCTAACTGCTCCGGGGAAGTGAAACCGTATTCCTGATACACATTCAGCGTCGCGGCCATTTGTTTGAGGTTGTGCATGGTCGCCCAGCGTTCATAGCCCCGGCCTTTGCCCTCGGCCATTTTCTGCTTAATGTCCACAAGCCGCTGTACACCGTCCTGTTTTGGGGCGGTTTGTGGGGCTTTTGTGGGCTGTATGCCGGTTTTCCCATGCCGGGGATATTCGGGTATGGCTGCGGCCTTTTCTGTGGCTCTGGCGGCGTTCTGCTCCAAAACGGCAAGGACAGCGGCGCGGTCAAAGTCGTCGCCCAGCTTTCGGGCGGTAATGGGCTTCGTCCTGTCCGGCGTGAGGTAGGACAGCCGCCCCCGGCTCTCCTTGACGGTCACGCCCTCCCGCAGCAGCAGAGAGGAAAAGTCCTCAAATGAGGTCGCCGCAGACAGCGCGGCGCGTATGGTCTGCCGCAGCTTCTCCTTGTTCGTTTCAAACTTGGTCTGCCGGGGCGTGATACCGCCTGCAATCATGGGGGCGTTCTGCTTGTCCAGCGCGGCCTGTCCCTTTTTCTGCGCCCAATACTCCCGGTCGGTGACGCGGTTCTTGCTGCCGTTCAAGAGGTCGATTTGGTAAAGCCCCTCCCGGTGGCACATCTCCATGACTTCGGATTTGAAGTAGCACATGGCAGCGTCGGTACAGCGGTGCTTGCAACCGGCTTTTGTATCGGCTGGCCTGTCCATGTAGGGCAGGAACGGCACTTCCTCAATCCGCAGGCTGTTAATGACGATATGCACATGAATGTTGCCGCTGTGGTTATGCCCGTCCGGGTGGGTGCATACAAGGGCTTGGTGGCCGGGGAAATGCTCTTTACAGAATTGCTCCCCCAATGCCTGCGCCCGGTCTACGGTCAAGCCATTGTCCGGCCCGTCCCGTGGGTCAAAGCTGATGATATAGTGGTGGCTTTTCACATCTTCCCGCCGCTGGTTCTTCCCATAGCGGAGATTTGCCCGCATACAGGCAACGGCAAAATCCTCGCCGCCGCAGTTCAGCGTGGACAGCCGGTAGTCCTCGCGGGGGATAAGCCTGCCGGTTTCATCAAGGACGGGCTTCATGATAAACTCGTCATGCTCAAACAGCAGGTATTGTTCGGCGGCTCCATAGTCGGCGTTTTTAGAGTTGATATGCTTGAGTGTTGCCAACCGCGTCACCTACTTTCTTGAGGACTTCATACTTGAGGGCGGCAAGGTCGGCTATGGCGGCGCGTACCTCGCCGGACAGCGCGTTGTAGGGTGCGCCGTACTCGTTCAGATACCGGGCTATCTGGTTGAGGTTGCCGCCGATCCTGCCGTACTCGGCGGCCAGCTTCCCGACAGCGGAAAGCAGTTCGTCATTGACCGCCGACACATGGATAACGGGGCGTATGGTGGTGCGCCGTATCGCCTGCCGGAGAAATTCCGACTGGCTGATACCATAGGGCGCAAGCCGTGCTGTGAAGTCGGCGTATTCATCTTCGGACAGCCGGGTTTTCACAACCCGGCTGCGGTGGGGCGTGTTGTATCGCTTCGGCATGGGCTGTAAACCTCCTTTCACTTATCACAAAAAATGCTCTTATCTGTTAGCCATTTCCGGGGCGAAAGAGAGAAAAACTTTTCGCCGGACGGAAATCTTTTTTGCGGCGCAAGCCGCATAGCAGGGTTTGGGGAAGGCACTCCCCAACAAGTTTCCCGCGAGGGGCAAAACCGCAGAATTGCGGATTTTGGCACCGTGGTAGAAACTTGCTCTCCGTGACTGCAAACTTTCTCTCACTTCCGTCCGCCACTTTTTTGGAAAACTGCAACCACAAAAGTTTGTTTCTCTTTTTCTGCTACTACTAATCCTGTAAAGGGCATTCCTGCCCGCTTTCGCTAAAATGACACCGGACGCAGTGGTTTCTACCCGGTGTTGGAGAAATCCTTTCTCTTTGCCCTCTACTACGGGTAAATGCTCCAAATGCCAAACACCAGGGCAGAAAAATTCCCTCCTCGCTTACTACTACAACCGGCAGGGGGCAAAATGGCCGGGAGCGGAGCCGGACAACAAAAAAAGCAGTAAATCTTTTTCAAGACTTACTGCTTTCGCTGGCCGCGTCGGTGGCGGCTGGTATTCAGTTTTTATGACTTGTCCGGTGGTTCGTCAAGCCGGAACTTGAATTGACAGTCAATTAACCGCTGCTTTACATAGTCCTCCACCTCGGCGTTGACCTGCCCGTTCACTTTTGAGAAATAGCGGATATATCCGGCGTAGTGGAGCAGGACAGCGTTCACGGCTTCTGGGTCGCCCTCACGGGCTTTGAGGATTGTTTCATAGGGGAGAAGTCTACTCATACCGGCTCACCCCCATTTCTTCGCGTAGCCGCTGCAAGGCAAGCTGGATATGCCGCCCCGCTGTGCTGCGTGACCGGCCAATACACGCGCCGATCACGCGCTGCGGCTGGCGCAGAAAGTAATAGCGCAGGATTTCTTCCCGCGTCTGCTCCGGCAAAACAGAGATCGCGTCGGCAAGGGCGGCGTTGCAGAGCAGGACGGTCTGACCGCAGACGGTAAATGGGTATTCCTCGTCCGGCTCCGACGCGGCAAACTGGACAAACTTCTCGTTCATCAGATAGTCAAGGGAAACTTGCCGTTCCCATTGCCGTTTAAGCTTCAAAATCTTGTCCAAGGCGGCACAGCGGATAACAGTCTTGCAAAAGGCGTTGTACCTGCGCTGGATATATTCTTGATAGGCTATCTGGTCGGTCATGGAAATTCCCCTTTCTGAATAATAGTGCGGGGCGGTGGCACTTCTTGCTGTCGCCCCTTGATTGCCTACCAGCAAAGGCGGGCGGGGCTGTCAACGGCTGCGCATATGCGCCGTTCATCTTGACCGTTGACTGGCTCGGCTGGGTTTGCTATTTACCCGACAAACTTGAATTTATTTTAAGCTATCACGTTTTACCTTCTTAAGCCTTACTATCATTACCATAGGAATTTCTTTGTTGGTTTTAAAACATTCTTCATAAAATCCATCAATGACAAATCCAGCTCTAAAACAAAGGTTAAAAATATCTTGTATGGAACGATGATAATAAATCTGCTCTTTCGGTTGCCCTTCAATCGCTATATCATAGTAACTGTGCGGTGTCATATATTTTTCAGTCAACGTGACAAAACAAGGGTGTTGCGTTGCAAAGACAAAAATTCCGCTTTCCTGCAACAGTTCATAAACAGCCATAAGAAGTGGTTCAATATCCGTAATATCCATAATTGCCATATTAGAAACTGCTTTCGTAAAGGCTCGATTTCTTTTTAATTCTAATATACTTTTTCTATCGGTCGCATCCGCCACACAAAATTCAATTTGTTTTGCATATTGTGATTGCCGTCTTTTAGCCAATTCTATCATTTTTTTGCTGTAATCAAAAGCGACAACCGAAGCGCCTCTTTGTGCAAGATACGAAGAATAATTTCCATTGCCACACGCAATATCCAAAATGTAATCCGCAGGATTAGGAGATAGAAGTTCCGTTACTTTGGGACGCACTACCTCTCTGTGAAATTCATTAGATTCGTCACCCATTGCATTATCCCAAAATTGTGCGTTCTCCTCCCAGATTTTTTTACTTTCCTCTGTTCCCATGTTCTCTCCCACTCCCCAAATTTGCTTTTTTGCTTCCATTAAATCTTCCTTACTATATTCCATTGTTACCCTCCATAACTTCTGATTGTTGCCGTCTTGACGATTATGTATCTTTACATTACCTTCTGAAACATATGGCGCACCTTGTCCAGGCGGCTGTTTGGACGGCGGGGCTGGATGACCGGCTGACCGACAGCGGCCTGATATCCTTTCAGCTCTGTAAGGCATACGCTCCGCCCGTTGGTGTAAAAGGCCAGATCAGTACGGTATGCCTGTATACAGCGGGCGGGAATCTCGCCAGTAAAGACAACTTCATCCTTTTTTACCTGGGCCGTTTCGATGGTGGCACAGTATTTCGGTGCATCATGATAAGCCCTGGAAAGGTATTCCTGGGGCGCATAGAGGATGAAGGAGAGATAAGGTTCCAGCAGCTGCGTCCCCGATTCCTTCAATGCCTGTTCCAATACAATCGGGGCCAATGAGCGGAAGTCCGCCGGCGTGCTGACCGGACTGTAATAAAGCCCGTATTCAAAGCAAATCTTACAGTCCGTTACGTTCCAGCCGAACAAGCCCTGCTCCAGCCCGTAACGGATACCATCCCTGACAGCGTTTTGAAAACTCTGGTTCAAGTATCCCAGCGAAACCCGGCTCTCGTATTGTACACCGGAGCCAAGCGAGAGTGGTGTAACAGACAGTCCTATGGATGCCCAAAACGGGTTGGGCGGCACCTCGATATGGATGGTGTGGCTGGCTGCTTTGAGCGGCCGCTCCATATAAATGACGGAGGGTTCCTTTACCACTGTTTCAAGCTTGTATTTTTCCGACAGCAAAGCGGAAACAACCTCCAACTGCACCCGGCCCAAAAAAGAAAGAATGATCTCATGGGTGATGGAATCCACTTCGCAACGCAAAAGCGGGTCAGTATCCGCAAGTTGCGTAAGAGCGTCCAGCAGCCGTTCTCTTTGCGCTGCCGTTTTCGGCGCAATCGTCGTCCGCAGCATGGGGAGGGGGTCCTCGCGCCACCTTTTACGAGGGAGCCGGGTTTGGTCCCCTAATACATCGTTTAACCTCACGCTGTCGCTGGGAAGGATAACAATTTCACCCTGATAAGCGGTGTCTGTCCGAACAATTTCCCCTTTGGATGGAATACGCATCTCTGTGATTTTCAGCTTTTCTCTCCCGGCCAGGGCCACCGTATCCCGCAGGCGCAGCGTTCCGCTGTATAACCGTAGATAGACACGCCGCTGGCCGCAATCGGTGTACTCAACCTTGAAAACGCTGCCGCATAGGGCGGCGCCCCCCTGTTCCCCAATCGGTTGGAACAGCCCTGTCACCGCATCCATCAACGGTTGAATGCCAAGGCCATTTTTGGCGCTGCCATGATAGACTGGGAACAGGGAGGCGTCTTGAACCCGCTGCTGTTCCTCCCGCGCAAGTTTTTCCCGGCTGATTGGTTCTCCTGCGATATACTTTTCCAATAATTCATCGTTATTTTCGATGACCGCATCCCATGCTTCTATGTCGGTATTTTCCTCCAGGACTATTTCCGGGGACAGCGACACCGTCTGCTTGATGATAATATCGGCGGAGAGCTTATCCCGAACAGACTGAACCACGCTCTGCAAATCAACGCCAGCCTGGTCGATCTTGTTGATAAAGATAACGGTGGGAATGTTCATTTTCCGCAGGGCATGGAACAGAATACGGGTCTGGGCCTGCACGCCATCTTTAGCGGAGATCACCAAGATGGCCCCATCTAAAACAGCCAAAGAGCGGTACACCTCCGCCAAAAAATCCATGTGGCCGGGCGTATCCACAATGTTAACTTTACATCTGTGCCACTGGAAGGAAGTGACTGCCGCTTGAATGGTAATCCCACGCTGCCGCTCCAAAAACATGGTGTCCGTCCTCGTTGTCCCTTTTTCGACGCTCCCCGGTTCTGAAATGGCTCCGCTGGCATATAGCAGGCTCTCCGTCAAGGTCGTCTTTCCAGCGTCTACATGGGCAAGAATTCCAATATTGATTATTTTCATGTGATTGTCCTCCCTTTACAGCCCCAAAGGGCATAAAAATCCCCAGCAGTAAAATACTTTTACCACTGGGGATTATAAGTTGCGGACATACACATATACAGCATACACCTGTTTGTGATTGCTGTTTTTGGGGATATGTCAAAATTGATAAGGCAAAAGTATTCTTAAATTGGGTACAAAAAACTAAGCCCCTACAAAAGGAGCTATCATAATCCTTTGTTCCCACTATTTGATTATAGTTTTATTTAAGAATACCTTGCCGCATATTTTTTACTCCTTTTCTGGAATGAAGCTATTATATCACATCAGTTTTAGGAAAACAAGTACCTAAAAGAAATTTTTCTTCCCCTTATATGTAACAATCATACCGGCTTCCTAGCGTTCAGAATGTTTTCTGCTGTCTGCTGTGGTGTTTGGTTGGAATTGTCCAACCAAAAGCCGATCCGTGGTGTTGTCTGCATTTTACTAAATACAAATTCAATGTATACAGAAAGATATAAGGAGTGGGAGGGATTCCGCCGTAGTTGGCATTGTAGGAAAATCCAAAAGTTTAGATTTTCCCACAATGCTTATCTTTTGGTCTTTGGTTCGGAATAGTGTAGTGCTGGCGGTCTATCTCTTGTTTTCGGTTGCTTGCTTCCTTACCGTACATGAGCATTGGAGCCGGGGTTGTCGTTACCATAACCTTCCAGCAGGTTGATGGCCCCCCACACGCCGAGACCGGCACCCAGAGCGACAACCAGAGTCTGAAGAACTTCGATAGCAGAGTTAAAGAATTCCATAGTCGTTTCTCCTTTATTTTGAAAAAATTGTAGACCGTCCGTACACACCTGAAGCCGTTGTGGTTAAGCCGCAAATTGCGGCGAGAGTGAGCTTGCCGGTGTACCTCTCTGGTCAGGATAAATTAAAACCGCCTACCGGGTCAGGCAGACGGGAGCGAATCAGCGTCAATCACAACAAATTCATCATTGGAATTGATTTTTTCTTTTCGGTTCAGATATTTTTCAATATCGAAGGTGTTTTTGGGGTCATAGTCCGAGGTCAGCTTGTAGTTGGGGTGCTGGGTCAGGTCGTACTTGTCCGAAAGAAAGGGGCGCACACCTCGCAGCTGCAAAATACACTTGCCGCCGTCCA
>OCHO01001353.1_pt1 | contig 15607 bp, 20 predicted proteins | sample 1538441 | NCBI WGS metagenome assembly OCHO01 (sample SAMN04571691, study PRJEB22368) | human gut metagenome | biome: human gut; material: stool | host: Homo sapiens | place: Luxembourg | collected 2012-06-29
ATTTTATATGCGAGATGGATAAAATTTTGAGTTTAGACTTTGATATAAAATACTACAATGCTCATTTAGGATATATAATGACAAGTAGATTAGAAAAAAATAGACAAAAATATTTAGACAATACAGTTGAATTTTTAAATGAACAAAAATTAAATCAAAAGTTAAATGACAAGTTTTTTACTGTAGAAAATACATACTCTAAAAAAGGTGATTTTTCAAATGTAGGAAATAATAAAGATGATTTTAATTATATTTTTAATAAGATTGAAAATAACAACGTTTATTTTTGTTATGATACAGGACATGATTTAATAAATCCTAGCAATTATGACAAATTAAATTATAAAACAAAAGTAATTCACTTTAGCGACAATAATGGTTTAGAAGATTTACATCTGGGATATAAAAAAGGTATTTTAGGTTCTGAGGTATTTGAAAAAATAAAAAAAGTAGATCCTGAGTATTTAATTTTAGAGATGAATTTTGATGATATAGAAGATACATTAAAATATTTTTAAATAAAATTATAATACAAAAACATATTTCTACAGAAAGTAGTATTTTTTCTATATCTAAAAAATAATTTAAATTTATTATATCTTAATGCAATAGAATTAAAATGTGCTATAATCTAACTACGTAGTTAAATTTACATCATATAAATATATCCCATTTTGTACGCAATATAATAGTTTTATAGGAAAAATTTAAAAAAGGGAGAAAGAACATGATTCTAATGATAGATAACTATGATTCTTTCGTCTATAACTTAGTTCACTACTTTGAAGAACTAGACGAAGAGATAATAGTAAAAAGAAATGATGAAATTACGATAGACGATATAAAAATATTAAACCCTGAAATTATCGTATTATCACCGGGACCATGTAGTCCAAATGAAGCTGGAATTTGTATAGAGACAGTAAAACATTTTAAAGGCATAATACCTATACTTGGTATATGTTTAGGGCATCAAACTATAGGACAAGTATTTGGAGCTAAAATAGTAAAAGCTATTGAACCAGTTCATGGAAAAGTACACAGTATAACTCATGATAATAAAGGAGTTTTTACAAACTTAAAAAATCCTCTAAATGTCACAAGATACCATTCTTTAGTAGTTGAAAGAGAGACTCTTCCAGATAAGTTAGAGATATCTGCAGAAACTAAAGAAGGAGAGATAATGGGTCTTAGACATAAAGATTATATGATAGAAGGTGTTCAATTCCATCCAGAGGCAGTTCTTACTGAATATGGACATGAACTTTTACAAAACTTTATTACTTTAGCTAGAGAAAAATCATCTAACTTAAAAGAAAGGGAAAAACAAGATGCTTAGAGAGATTGATACTAGATTAAATGCATTTGAAATTTATACAATATTCAAAGACGAAGACGACAGCTTTATTTTAGACAGCGCAATGGACCCTAAAAAACTAGGGAGGTACTCTTTTATAAGTAGTAATCCTTTTAAAAAAATAAAAACAAAAGATTCTCAAACTAACCCTCTTGATTTATTACAAGAGGAACTTAAATATCACCAGGGCGAAAATGACACACATTTGCCATTTGTAGGTGGGGCTGTAGGATACTTATCTTATGATTTAGGCAATTATATGGAAAAACTTCCACAAATCGCAAAAGATGATATGGGAGTATATGATTTATACTTTGGTTTTTACAATTGGGTAGTTGTAGTAGACCATCTAGAAGATAAAACTTACATTGCCACTCCGAATTTAGACAGAAAAAAAGAAGAATCTTTAATTGATGAAATTGAAAGTAGAATAAAATATTCAGAGCAAAAAGGAATAGACCCTATTTGTTATGAATCTAAAAACATTAAACCTATAAAACTAACTTCAAATTTCACGAAACAAGAATTTGAAAACGCAGTACAAAAAGTAAGAGATTATATAAGAAGCGGAGATATATATCAAGCAAATTTAACTCAACGTTTTAGTGGGCAAACCACTTTATCTAGTTATGAATTATATAGAGATTTAAGAAGATTTTCTCCAGCACCTTTTGGAGCATTTTTAAACTTCGACAAATTCCATATATTATCTAACTCACCAGAGAGATTTATAAAATGCATAGATAGAAAATTAGAGACTAGACCTATAAAAGGTACTAGACCTAGAGGAAAAGATGAAGCTGAGGATTTAAAATTAAGAGAAGAATTAGTAAATAGCGAAAAAGACAGAGCAGAATTGCTTATGATAGTCGACCTTGAGAGAAATGATTTATCTAGAGTATCTAAAGTAGGCAGTGTAAAAGTTCCAGAGCTATTTGTAATTGAACCTTATGCAAATGTAAATCACTTAGTCTCAACAGTTGTAGGAACTTTAAAAGATGACTACAGCGTTGTAGATGTGATAAAGGCGACTTTCCCTGGAGGATCTATAACAGGTGCACCTAAAATAAGATCTATGGAGATTATTGAGGAATTAGAGCCGACAAAGAGAAATGTATACACAGGTTCTATAGGATATATAGGATTTGATGGAAATATGGATTTAAACATAGCTATAAGAACAATAGTAAAACAAGATGAAAATGTATACTTCCAAGTTGGCGGAGGTATGACATGGGGGTCTAATCCTAGTGATGAATATCAAGAAACACTAGATAAGGCAGCATCTATAATGAAAGCTCTTAGAGGTTATTATGAAGAATAATGTTTCTTTTAATTCAGAACTTGCAAAATTCGGTATAGGTTTATTTGAAACTATAAAAGTTACAAATTATCCACTGGATTTAGATTTGCATATAAATAGGCTATATAATTCAGCCAAAGAATTAAACTTGAATATAAATAAAGAAAAAGAGTTTTATAAAAAAACTATATTAGAATATATAAAAGAAAATAATGTAGAAAATAAAGCGCTAAGGCTTACTGTATTTGATGAAGGGTATAATATAAGTTTAAGAGATATAACTTATAATGAAGATACATATAAAAAAGGCTTTAGCCTGTGTATATCGCCGATTAAAAGAGGAAACAGCATAATATATAGACACAAGACAACTAACTATTATGAAAGTATATACTCTAAGCACTATGCAACTGATAGAGGATTTGATGACGCTATTTTTTTAGATAGTTTTTCAAATATACTAGAGTGTTCAATGAGCAATATATTCTTCATAAAACAAAACACTCTATATACGCCGAAAAAAACATCACCACTTTTAAACGGTATAATGAAGCTAAATATAGAGACAATTTGTAAAAAATTAAATATAAATTTAGTAGAGTGCGATATAAACATTTCATCAATAGATGAATTTGAAAGTGTATTTGTAACTAATAGTTTAATGGGCATAATGCCGGTTACAAATATAGAAAAAAACAACTATAATAAAGAAAATAAACTAATAAAAATATTAAAAGAAAATCTATAAATAAGGAAGTGAACCTATGTCAAAGCTAAGTGAGATATTTAAACAAGAAATAGATTTGATAAAAAAAGACGAAAATACTTTAGGTATTGTACTTGTAGGTTCTAGTAAAGATTTAGATTTTGAAAAAGATACAGAAATAAACGATATAGATCTTTTTATATTTACAAAAGAACAACAAAAAGACCAAATCAGAATAAATAAAGTAATATCATCTATAGAATTTGATTTAAATTATATTTCTAAACAGGGATGTAATAACTTTATAAATAAAAAAGAGTACTTCTTCTTAAAGATAAACGACGGAAAGATAATATACGACACTTGTGATTATGCAAAAGATATACTTAAAAAGTGCAAAGAGGCATATGAAAAAGGTCCAGAAAAATTATCACAAGAAGAAAAAACAAATAAAATTATTGAAATAAATTCAGAAATACAAAAACTAAAATCTAAAGATGGATTTGAAGATTTTGAATACAATTTTTTTGTAAATATAGCACTTAGAGATTTAATTATAATGTATTATATTAAAAATGATAAATGGGTACCTAAGGACAAAAAATTAATAAAAAGCATAAAAAAAGACGATAAAAATATATATAACATACTAAAAAACGAGTCTTTTGATAAGTACGAGATGCTATTAAACATATATAAATATATACAAAAGTGTCCTTAGAATTTTTGGAGGTATAACATGGCAGTAGATCAAGCTAAAATAAGAAAAGCAGTTAGAGATATATTAGAGGCAATAGGAGAAGATCCAGACAGAGAGGGCTTAGTAGGGACTCCTGACAGAGTTGCTAGAATGTATGATGAAATATTCTGTGGATTACATCAAGATCCAAGAGAGCATCTAAAAGTATTATTTGCAGATGAAAAACATGAAGAAATGGTTGTAGTAAAAGATATACCATTCTATTCAAGTTGTGAACATCACTTAGTACCATTCTTCGGAAAAGCTCACGTGGTTTATATACCAAAAGACGGAAGATTAACTGGTTTATCTAAATTAGCTAGAGTTATAGAGACAATAGCAAAAAGACCACAATTACAAGAAAGAATAACTAAAGATACAGCAAACATAATAATGGAAGAATTAAGACCTTATGGAGTTATGGTAGTTGTAGAAGCTGAGCATATGTGTATGACTATGCGTGGAGTTAAAAAACCAGGTTCAAAAACTGTAACTTCTGCTGTTAGAGGTGTATTTGAAAATGATGCACTAGCTAGAAGTGAAGCTATGGCTTTAATAAACTTATAAGATAATACTACATTTTTAAAAGTTATATTCACTATTTTTTAGTGGGTATAACTTTTAATGCAGTTTAGATAAAATTATATATAGAAATTTTTAAGAGGAGAAAAAAATGTTAGATTACGGGAAAAAAACATATATAATGGGAATATTAAATGTAACACCAGACAGTTTTTCTGATGGTGGAGATTTTACAAACGTAGACATAGCTGTAAATCATGCAAAAGAAATGATTAATTTAGGTGCAGATATGATAGATTTAGGCGGAGAATCTACAAGACCGGGTCACAAATTTGTATCAGCAGAAGAAGAAATATCTAGAATAGTTCCAGTTATAAAGAGACTAAAAGAAGAGATAGACGTTCCAATATCAATAGACACTTATAAAAGTGAAGTTGCAGAAGAAGCTTTAAAACTAGGTGTAGACATGGTAAACGACGTTTGGGGCTTAACTTATGATGGTAAAATGGCAGACGTAGTTGCAAAATACGACGGTGAAGTTTGTATAATGCACAATCAAGAAGGAACAACATACGACAAAGACATAATAGAATCAATAAAAGAATTTTTACAAAAAAGCATAGACATGGCGCTTGAAGCAGGTGTCAAAAAAGAAAAAATAGTACTAGATCCAGGTATAGGATTTGGTAAAACTTATGAACAAAATATAGAAGTTTTAAATAGATTAGGTGAACTTAGAGATTTAGGATATCCAATATTACTTGGAACATCTAGAAAATCAGTTTTAGGAAAGATACTAGAAGGTTCTACTCCAAAAGAAAGAGTAAACGCAACTGTAGCGACTACTGTGCTTGGTGTTAGAGATGGTGTTGATATAGTAAGAGTTCATGATGTAAAAGAAAACAAAGAAGCTGCAATGGTAGCTGATGCAATGTATAGAAAATAACAAACAATCAATATAATTAGCGAGGTGTAATATGGATAAAATATTGATGAATAACTTAGGATTTTACGGGTATCACGGTGTTTTAAAAGAAGAAGCTACTTTAGGACAAAAGTTCTTTATAGATATGGAGCTTTACCTAGATACAAGAGAAGCTGGTCAAACTGATGATATGAACAAATCTGTAAGCTATGCAGATGTGTATGAAGTAGTAAAGGAAATAGTAGAAAATAAACGATTTAATTTATTAGAAGCATTAGCAGAAAATATAGCAGAAGAAGTTTTAAATAAATTCGACCTTTTAAAAGGAATAATGGTCAGAGTTAAAAAGCCAGAAGCTCCAGTACCTGGAATATACGATTACTTCGGTGTCGAGATAAAAAGGGCAAAAGATGAATAGAGCTTACTTAGGACTTGGGACAAATATGGGAGATAGGTTTGACTATCTAAATAAGGCATGCGATTTATTAAGTCAAAACGAAAATATAATATCTCTTAAAAAATCAAACCTTTACGAAACTAAAGCGTGGGGATATACAGAACAAGCTGATTTTTTAAATATGTGTGTCGAAATAGAAACAAACCTAGCTCCATACGACCTTCTAAGTCTATGCCAAGAAATAGAAAATAAATTAGATCGTGTAAGAGTTATAAGATGGGGACCTAGAACAATAGATATAGACGTACTTTTTTACAACGACGTAGTATCTACAGAAGAAAAACTTCTAATCCCACATCCAAGAATAAAAGAAAGAGCCTTCGTGCTTGTGCCGCTTATGGATTTAAATAAGGAACTTAGTATAGAGGGTAAGACTATAGAATATCATTTAAGTAATTTAACTGATGATGAAAAAGACGAGGTTAAGGAATTTAGATTATAATATAGGAGATGTCTGGAATTGATTTTCCGGGCATCTTTTTTAATAGAAAAGGATTATATTTTGTATAGATATTTATTTTTATGGTAAAATGATATAATAAATTATAGTAAATAAAGAAGCAAACATAAATATGGTAACAAAGGGATTTAAAAAATTTTAATGGGGGAATATGTTATGGAGTGGAAAAATAAATCAAATATTTGTAGCCATAAATATAAGTGTGGTTATTGTAATAGTATTGTTGGTAGTAATGTAGGGTATACTACTCAAGAATTTATGTTATCTAATTATAATATTCAAAAAATATATATATGTCCCAATTGTGGTAATCCAACTTATTTTGATATAAATTTAAATCAATATCCAGGTGTAAAATTAGGTAATACTATAAAAAATATTAATAAAGAAGAAGTTATCAAGTTATATGATGAAGCAAGAAATTGCTTTAGCGTAAATTCTTTTACATCTGTTGCATTATGTTGTAGAAAACTACTTATGAATGTATCTGTTGATTTAGGTGCAGAACAGAATAAAAGTTTTGCATATTATGTTAAATGGCTGGATGAAAATAATTATATATTGCCTAATGCTAAAAAATGGGTGGATCAAATTAGAAAAATAGGAAATGAAGCAACTCATGAAATTCATATAATAGATAAAGATGATGCAGAAAAAACCTTGAGATTTATTGAAATGATACTGAAGTTAGTATATGAATTTCCTGCAATGGTTGAATAAAGTAAATAAACATATAATTGTAAATACAAAGATAGGGGAAGATTGATTATAATGTGTGAAATAGAGGAAAAATCAGTTGAAATTAAAGTAACTGAGAAGTTTGCTACTGACGAAAATGGAGAAGATCAATATAGATATGTTTTAATTAAAGAATGGGGTCAAGCAGATAAACCTGTTGTAGTAATAATGTACAATCCAAGTGATGCAGATTATTTAATGTATGATAAAACAGTTATGAATGTTGAAAATTATTTTAAAAAGAAAAAATTTAATAAGATTATAATATTAAACTTATTTGCAATTAAAGGAAAGAACAGTTCAATTGTAAGTAAAGCAAATCAAAAATATGAGAATAAAAATAAAGAATATATAGGGAATTATATAAAAGAAAGTGATGATATTTATCTAGCATGGGGATATGGAAAGGCTGGCAAGTCACAAAAAATAAAGGATAAAATTAAGGAAATAGAAAAATTAGTATATACTGAAAAAATAAATACTATAAAACAGGTTAGATCATTTGCTGACGAAGGTCAAGTAAATGTAAAGTGTCATCCTCAAAATATGAATATAGATACTTGGACAGATATAGAATATGATTTTAGTCATCTTAAAGGTAATAAAAGCTAGCCATTTAAATGGCTAGCTTTTATTAATATCTAAGTTCTAAATATTAAAATGATAAATGCTATAATAAATATATATATACTTGGAGGGGTCTTATGAAAATATTTAACAAAGATATAGAAATATTAGGGGATGATGAAGGATATATAATACTTACATGTCCATATTGCAAAAGTGAATTTAAAGTATCAGCCTATGATCTTCAAGAAAGAGGAATATACAATGAACTGTTTTGTCCATACTGCGGTCTGACAAAGGATATAAAAACTTTTTATACAAGAGAGATTAAATCAAAGGCTACAAAAGTAGCAAAAGAAAATTATAATATTCAAAATGATGAAGATAAATCAGATTTAAATGGCGAAAAATATAGTAAAATAAAAAATAATGATAAATTATGCTATAAAACAAACAAAAATCCTTTAAAACCGCAACAAGGGGATATTTTGGGGATATCTAGTCACAATATAAACCACACACCTAAATTATATAGCAGTAAATCTTTAGATATGAGTTTTTCAAATATGGAAAAAGAAATAGAAAAGGACAAACCTCTTTATAAGATAAAGATGGACAATAAAAAACTTCAAAATGTAAATGTAGACAGATTAAAAGATAAAAATTTAAAAGAAGTTGAATATAAATGCGATATATGCTTATCAAAAGAAAAAATACTTTCAGACGAAAAAACAATATTATACTGTGCTTATTGTGGGGTGAGCTTAAAATGAAAATTGAGGATTTAAGAAAAATAAGTTTTGAATTTAGAAGAATAAGCAGCGATATGCTAAATTCTATCACAGACGACAATAATGTATATCTAATAAAGTTTAAGGAATTTATACAAAATAATAAGATAATAAAAGATTACATAGATTCAAAAGTTAAATACTCGACTATAGATTGGAAAAAATCATTTATACAAGAGGATTGTGGATATAAAAGTGTTATAATCCCGACAAATAAAAACGATCATATAAAAGCTATGTATGATTATTTGATATTTATGACAGATAGCAACAAGAGTTTAAACGGTGAGGCGTTTAATTTTCACCTCGGAAGATGTAAGGTAAATGACAGAATACAGTTTTATTTAAACAGAGTATTTTTGCCTTTAATTCACTATATAAACGATTATTTAATAGAAGAGATGATTTTGTATATGAAAGATAAAGAAAACTAAGTTTTGTTAATTAAAAAGGGGGAAATGTTATGAGATTAGTTGTACTTATAGATAATTGTGCAATAAACGGAAGAAATTTAAAAGGAGAAGGAGGAGCGTCTTATTATATAGAAGATGAGGACAAGAAATTTTTGCTTGATACTGGTGCATCAGGCCTTTTTATGGAAAATGCTAAAAACTTAGATATAGATTTAGATAATATAGACACAGTAGTATTATCACATGGACATTATGATCACGCTGGAGGTCTTAAGAATTTTGTAGAAAGTAAAAATGATAAAATAAATATAATTTGTCACCCATTAGCATTTAATAAAAAGAAAAGCGGAAATACAAATATGGGAGCTCCATATACCAAAGAAGAGATAATAAAACTTGCAAACGTAAAGTTTTCTGATAAACCCGTTAAAATGAGCAAAAATATAACTTATCTAGGTCAAATTCCAGATACTATTGATTTTGAAAATAGAAAACTAATGGGTCAAATAGAAATAGATGGAGAGTATAAAAATGACTATATAATAGATGATTCAGCTTTATTATACGAAACACAAGATGGAATATATATAATTACAGGATGTTCACACAGTGGGATTTGTAACATAATCGAATATGCTAAAAAAGTTTCAAAAAAAGATAATGTGCTTGGGATAATAGGAGGGACTCATCTTCAAGAAATAAATAATCAACTTTATAAAACAATAGATTATTTTAAAGCAAACAATATAAAAGAACTTTATCCATGTCATTGTACAAAATTTTATGTTAAGGCAGAAATGTTTAAGTATTTAAATATAAAAGATGCTCATGTAGGGCTTGAGATAAATTGGTAGTGAAATAAACTTCTGTAGAGATAGTAATTATTAAAGCAGAAGTCTTTTTTTATGCAAAAAATAAATATTTTAATAATATTAATACTTTAAATTATAAAATATTTAATAATGAATAATAATACCGAGTAGGGAATAACAATTATATTAACAAATAAAAATCAACAAAAAATTCAAGAAAAAACAAAAATATGTTAATATAAACATATAAAAAATAAAATAAGGAAGAAAAAATATGAACGAAAATTACTATGAAAAATTATTAAATATAAACACAGCAGGAAACGAAAACTGGAACAAGACTTCACCACACAATCACCCATACCAACCAACATTATATGAAGCACTAGACACACTATTTAACGAATACAATTTAGAAGAAGATGATCATATAGTAGACTTTGGCTCTGGAAAGGGAAGAATTGTATTTTATATTAATCACTTTTTCAAATGTTATACAACTGGAGTTGAAATGAATGAAATATATTATAACGAATCTCTACTAAATAAATCAAAATATATTCAATATCATAAAAAAATGGAAGATAAAATAAACTTTTACTGTAATTTATCTCAAAATTACACAATTGAAAAAAATGACAACAAGTTTTATTTCTTCAATCCATTTTCAGTCCAAATCTTTATGAAAGTAATTGAAAATATATTAATATCTTATGAAGAAAATCCTAGGGATATGGATCTAATAATTTATTATCCAAGTGATGATTATATTCAATTTTTAGAATATAGAACACCATTTATATTAGAAAAAGAAATCATTTTAAAAGACCTATATAAAAATGATGATAAAGAGAAATTTGTTGTATATAGTTTAAAAACGAATCTTTAAATTTAAAACTACAATATAGTTCGAAATGCAACTGGAAAATATTGACTTACCAATCAGAATGTGTTACTATTCCTTCAAGCAGTAATTTTTAAAATTTAATATATTCATAGGGGGTAGTATTATGAAAAAATTATCAGCTATAGCATTAGCTCTTGTGATGGGGTTTAGTACACTTTTAGGCGGATGTTCATCGTCAGATTCTAGCAGTTCTTCAAATGATGATTCACTACAGTATGTAATGGACAAAGGGGAATTAATTGTAGGATTAGATGATTCTTTCCCTCCAATGGGTTATAGAGATAAAGACAATAAGATTGTGGGATTTGATGTCGATTTAGCTAAAGAAACATGTAAGAGAATGGGCATCAAAGCAAAATTCCAACCTGTAAGCTGGGAAAGTAAAGAACAAGAATTATCATCTAAAAATATAGACTGTATATGGAATGGTTTTGGAATAACTCCTGAAAGAGAAAAAGTACTAACTTTTACAGAACCTTATATGTCAAATCCACAAATATTTGTAGTATTAGCTGATTCAGGAATAAAAACTGAGGCTGATTTAAAAGGTAAGGTAGTAGCAGCACAAAGCGGATCAACTGCATATGCTACTATAGACAAAGATACTAATTTAAAAGATTCTTTTAAAGAATTTATAGGTGTTGAAGACAATGTAAAAGCATTAATGGACTTAGAAGTTGGCGGTTCTGATGCAGTTGCTATGGATACAGTAGTTGCTCGTTACTATATGACAAAAGACCCAGGAAAATACAGCATTATAGAAGACACTACTATATTAGACGAAGAAATGGGTGTTGGTTTTAGAAAAGGCGACAACGCTTTATGTAAAAAAGTTGAAGATACTTTAAAAGAAATGCAAAAAGACGGTACATTAGCAAAAATAAGTAAAAAATGGTTTGGTGAAGATTTAACTACAATCGGTAAAGATAAATAGTTAATTTAAAATTTCAGACTAAAGTATATTTTAAAAGGTGTCAAATTTATAAGTCTAAGACTTTAAAATTGGCGCCTTTTTTAAGATATAAGACTTTATAAATTTTAGACAGGGGGGATTAAATTGGATTTTGAAAGCATAATTAATTTAGTCAAAAATATGTTGCCAAGTTCAATTGTTACTTTAGAAATATTCTTTTTAACAATAATATTCTCATCAATACTTGGCATGTTTGTAGCTTTTGGTAGAATGTCAAAATTCGCTATTATAAGAATACCTATACAAGTATTTTTACTTATTATGAGAGGAACACCTCTTATACTTCAATTGATGTTTTTCTATTTTGCACCATACTATATATTCGGTACAACTTTACCGAGATTTTGGGCAGCAATACTGGCATTTACATTAAATTATAGTGCTTATATTGCTGAAATATATAGAAGTGGTATAGAATCTATACCTGTTGGTCAATATGAGGCAGCAACAGTATTAGGCTTTGGAAAAAGTGAAACATTCTTTAAGATAATTTTACCTCAAGTTGTAAAAAGAATAATACCACCTATGAGTAATGAACTTATGACATTAGTAAAAGATACTGCTTTGGCTCAAGTAATCGGTGTTGCAGAAATATTCAAACTTGCAGGGGCTACAATGTCATCTCAATTTTCTACAGTACCATTAATAGTAGCTGGTATTTTTTATCTAATTATGAATACTGTAGTTGAAAGATTCTGTTTCTACTTAGAAAAGAAATTAGATTACTATGAATAGGAGGCTAAAAATGAAAATTTTATCAGTTGAAAATTTAGAGAAGAACTTTGGAGACTTACAAGTTCTAAAAGATATATCTATGGAAGTAAACCATGGAGAAATAGTTTCTATAATAGGATCTTCTGGTTCTGGTAAATCTACATTACTTAGATGTATAAATAGATTAGAAACTATAGATTCCGGGAAAATTACTGTAGATGGAGAAGTTATGGTATCTACACATAATGGCAAAGTAGAATATGCACGTAATGATGTATTAAACGAGATAAGATTAAAAACAGGACTTGTATTTCAAAACTTTAACTTATTTCCACATTTTAATGTATTAAAAAATATAACTCAAGCACCTATAAGAGTTAAAAAAATACCTAAAGATATAGCAGAAAAAGAGGCAATGGAACTATTACAAAAGCTAGGTCTTGAAAGTAGAAAAGATGCATACCCTCATCAACTATCAGGAGGGCAGGCACAAAGGGTCGCAATAGCCAGAGCTCTTGCACTAAAGCCAGTAATTCTTTTCTTTGATGAACCTACATCAGCACTTGATCCAGAACTTACAGGAGAAGTTTTAAAAGTTATACGCTCACTTGCTGAGATGAATATGACTATGGTAATAGTTACTCATGAGATGTCTTTTGCTAGAGATATATCAGATAGAATGATATTTATGGATAACGGTGTAATAGTTGAAAATTGTACGCCAGAAGAATTATTTAATTCTAAAAATGAACGTACTAGAGCCTTTTTAGGAAAATATCATCAAGGTCAATAATCTTAAAAAAATAAAGGGGGATAAATTGAACCCTTTATTTTTTTGTTCTAATATTATAGTATAAGATAATTATCTATATGTTATAATATTTAAAACAATATTTAAATAAATAATATAGGAGGTAAGAAGATTGAATAAAAAATCTAGAATAAACTTTATTCTCAGAACTATATTATTTTTTTCAGCATTAATTGTATTTATATATAATCCAAACAACTTATATAATATATTAAATTACAATCTTATATTTGGCATAAAAATTTATCATATATGTTGGCTATATTTGATAAATGATGTTTTGAAAGTAATTATTCCATGTAAAAATAAAACAACTTACAACGGTAAATTATTTTTAAAGCACTACAAAGAAAAAAACAACTATGATAAAAATGCAGTTAGTATACAAACAGTTATTAACAATAAAAATGCATTTAACGTGCTTTTAGCGTGGATTTGTTTAAACTCAATATTATTTTATATATATTTTAAATTAGATTTAAACAAATCATGGGTAATTATGCTATTTTTATTTTATTATTGGTGTGATATGATTTGTGTAAATATATGGTGTCCATTTCAGGTATTCTTTATGAAAAATAAATGCTGTAATGTGTGTAGAATTTATAATTGGGATCATATTATGTACTTTACACCATTTATATTAATCCCAAATATATATACATATTCTTTAATAGTACTTTCGATTATAAGTCTATTTTTATGGGAGTATCAACTTAAAAAACATCCTGAGAGATTTTTAGATATATCCAACTTAAACTTAGGTTGCGCTAATTGTAAAAATGAATGTAGATTTAATAAAAGGAAAATAAAACACATAAAAAGAAAAAATATAATGAGGTATAAATATGAAAAGTAAAAAAACAGTTTTAATAACAGGTTCGTCTAGAGGTATAGGACGAGCTATAGCGATCTTATTTGCTAGAAATAACTATAATGTAGTTATAAATTACAATAAATCAGAAGATAAGGCGAAAGAACTTTATGATATGTTAACACAAGAAGGTCTAAGTGTTAGAATGTTTAAGGCAGATGTATCTAAGATAGAAGAAGCAAATGCACTTGTGAATTATACTATAGGTCAATTTGAAAATATCGATGTTTTAATAAATAATGCTGGTATAAGTAAGCCTTGTCTATTTACAGATATATCTTATGAACAGTGGAATGAAGTTATATCTACAAACTTAAATTCAGTATTTTATGTTACAAAAAAAGTACTACAATACATGCTTCCAAATTGTAGTGGTCACATAATTAACATATCTTCTATGTGGGGGCTTGTTGGTGGATCTTCAGAAGTAGACTATTCTGCTTCAAAAGCTGGAATGATTGGTCTTACAAAAGCCCTTGCAAAAGAATTAGGGCCTTCAAATATAAATGTAAATGCAATTGCACCAGGTGTAATAAATACAGATATGGTAAAAGATTTAAGTGAAGATACTATGGAAATGTTAAAATACGAAACTCCTCTTATGAGAATTGGTCAGCCTGAAGATATAGCTAAATGCGCGCTATTTTTAGCAGAACAAGGCGATTTTATTACAGGACAAGTGATAAGCTCTAATGGTGGTTTTGTAATATAACAAAATGGAATAGAATGAATATTTTTACTTTATAAATATACATAAACTTTATAAACATATAAAATATGAAATTAAATTATAAAAAGCGATAAAAACTTGATTATATATCAAATATTTATCGCTTTTTATGTACTTTATATAATTACCCCATTCTAGTAAAATAGTCTATAGCTTTTGAAAAATCTTCTATTGTTTTTTCTATATCTCCGTGTTCAATTCCGTCTTTAACACAGTGATGTATATGTCCTTCTAATACCACTTTTCCTACTTTATGCATAGCGCTTTTTGCTGCGTTTATTTGGATTAATATATCTTCACAGGGAACATCTTCTTCCACCATTTTAGATATTGCATTGAGTTGACCTTGGATTTTTTTTATTCTAAGTTGAATATTTGGTATATCCATACATTGGCGCATATTAATTCCTCCCATTATTAGATTGCTATTATTATATGATAATACTAATTGTTTGAAAAATCAACTAACCTGCAATTCCAAAATAGCATATGAAATAAATACAAATCTACATATCAAGAGCTTTTATATTAGTATTTGTAAACTTGTATATAGTTTTATTATTCAAATCGATATTATTTTTAGTCTTGAATAGTTTAGCTGAATTTATTATAACGAATACTGAACCTAAATTATGAACAAGTGCTCCGACTACTGGATTTAATACTCCCGCCATAGCAAGTATTATAGCTACAAAGTTTAATACTAATGAAAATGTTACATTTAGTTTTATAGTCTTCATAGTTTTTTTAGATGATAGATTGTCAATATAAGTGCAACATTTTATGTTTATGTTGCAGCGAAGACCTC
>OCHO01001354.1_pt1 | contig 15605 bp, 12 predicted proteins | sample 1538441 | NCBI WGS metagenome assembly OCHO01 (sample SAMN04571691, study PRJEB22368) | human gut metagenome | biome: human gut; material: stool | host: Homo sapiens | place: Luxembourg | collected 2012-06-29
TTGGAGTATGCACAGTCAATTTTCGCCTGCTCATAGCTTCTTGTAGAAAGGAAGCACGCCGGAGATGCCGCAAATGCTTTCTTGCCGCATTTTGCAAGACCGGCAGAAACGCTGACCAGATCCTGCTCCGCAATACCCATCTCCACAAACTGCTCCGGATACGCATTTGCAAACGGTGTCAGGGAAGCACTTCCCCTGGAATCGCTGCAGAGCACCACGATATCTTTATCCGTCTCGGCATGTTTCATTAAAACCTCGCAAATGGCCTGTCTGTTTGGAATCTTATTCATGACAGTGCCTCCTTTCTCTCATCCAGATCCTTCATGATCTGTTCTACTTCCTCCAGTGTCGGCACTTTATGATGCCACTCCGCCTTATTTTCCATCACGGAAGAACCACAGCCCTTCGTTGTATTTGCAATAATAACCGTCGGTTTTCCCTTACAGTGTTTCGCCAGCTCAAACGCATGAACGAGCGCGTCCATATCGTTGCCCGGTACGGAAAGAACATTCCATCCGAACGCTGCCCATCTCTCCTCCTGGCCGTCCTGTTTCATGACATCCTCGGTATTTCCGGAGATCTGCAGACGGTTGCGGTCTACGATCGCACAGAGGTTGTCCAGCTTGTAGTTTCCTGCGGACATTGCGCCCTCCCAGACAGAGCCTTCTGCCAGCTCGCCGTCACCCATAACTGTGTAGACACGGTAATCTTTTTTATCCATTTTTCCTGCCAGCGCCATTCCCACGCAGACCGGAAGTCCGTGCCCGAGAGAACCGGAATTCATCTCGATGCCCGGCAGTTTATTGTTCGGATGGCCGATGTACGGGCTGCCGAATTTGGAGAATTTTTCGATGACCTCTTCCATCGGGAAGAATCCCTTTGCTGCAAGTACTGCATAATATGCCTCAACGGAATGACCTTTACTCATCACAAAGCGGTCGCGGTCCGGGTCGTCCATGTTCTTAGGGCTGATGTTCATCTCTTTAAAATACAGCGCTACAAGCACATCAATGACACTCATGTCGCCGCCGATGTGGCCGCCCTTGCCGGAAACTACCATTTCCACTACTTTCTTCCGCAGATCATACGCCAGACAACTCAATTCCTTGTATTCACTCATGATTTTCATTCTCCTCTTAAATATGCTTTGACATCTTCCTCAATCGGATCATATAAATCCGGGGCAATGCCGATGTATTTGCATGCTTCATACAAAACCGGCACAACGTTCTCGTGGATACCGACGCAGTGGTGGATGTACGGTCCTTCCACGATTTTTGCCTCCAGGCGTTTCAGGTTCTGTACCTCAACCCATACGTAGGTTCCCTTCGTGTAAGGTCCCTCGACACCTTTTGCATTTCCAAACAGCAGGGAGTACTCTCCGTTGTCTCCGTCAAAACGCGCCAGTGTCATTTCGCCTAATTTTGCCTGTGCCTCTACAGCGCCCGGATGGCTGAATGCCAGAGGATAACCGATCGTCGGTTTTTCCTGTGCAACAGAAATCGGCCACGGTCCGCAGTGCTGCAGCAGCTCGCCGTTCTCGTTGTCCGGGTGGCGTACCGTCCAGTCAGCAAAGAAGCTTCTCTTATCGTTTCTGCCGGCAGCCTCTACCATCAGAGCGGTGATGGCGCCATGGATATCGGTCTCACAGACAACCGGAATTCCCTCTTCGTTCAGCAGAGAGTTTGCCGCACACGGCATGATGCCGATTTCACCCTGCAGTGCGTTCCAGCACTGGATCGCAATGGCATTGCAGGAATATTTTGCAGCCAGGTTCTTCATTGCAACCTTCAGAGCTGCTACATTTTCCAGTTCTTCCGGTTTGATCTTTACACACATATTGGTGTTGCAGTAAGCAACGACTTTTTCCACCTCGCTGCCCTCTGCTTTTACTTTTTTCATCTCCGCAGTCAGTTCCGGAAGCGAAATCGGGGAAAGCTGAATGTCGAATTTTTCCAGCAGCTCGCCCTCGTTGCACATGGTGGACCAGAAGTCGAACGGAATGCCACGCTCAAATTCCGGATCGGTCAGGCGGCAGTTTGTCATGTAGGTGAACGGAACGCCAAAACGGCGCAGCACTTTTCCGGTTGCGAACAGGCCACACTGGCTGTCGCGGAGACGCACACCGTTCTCATCCGGTCTCTCATCGCGCGGTCCCCAGAGGAGTACCGGAAGCCCCATTTCCTTTGCCAGTCTTGCACAGACATATTCCGTGCCGAAGTTTCCGTGCGGGAAGAAAATTCCCTTTACGTTCTCACGGCGGAATTTCTCCTGGATTTTCTCACGATCCGCCTCATCGTAAAACAGCCCCTCCTCGTTGATATCTGTGATATCAACAAATTCAACGCCGAGCTCTTTTAAACGCTCTCTCGTCAGGTTGGCGTATTTTACAGCATCCGGAGCGCTGAAAATACTTCTTCTTGTAGGTGCAAATCCGATCTTAACTGATTTCATATTCTTTTCCTCCACTTAATTGTTTTTAAATTTCGTTAAACTTTATTCTAAATTTGCCTGCTTTCTATGGCTCTTATATTACTAAATTCTTTTGAATTTGTCAACATCTATTCAACTTTATTAAATCTTTTTTAGTAATTTACACAAAAAAGAATGGCTGTTTTTATGCATTTCTTCATATTTCATTTTTTTACAGCTCAGAAGTTGACTTCTTTTTTAATTCATATTAAAATCAATGCATAAGTTTAATATTTTTCAGATAAACACTGAAATAAATTTCAACATCCCGCATGTAAAAACACACAAAAGCAGCGTGCGGGCTGATTTTATCGAACAGGAGCTGAAATTTTATGAATATTTCTGCGAAAGAACTGGCAAAGCTGATCAACGTATCGCCTGCCACGGTTTCTATGGTTTTCAATAACAAACCCGGCATCAGCGATGCCACAAGAGAGCTGGTTTTAAAAACTGCAGCCGAGTATGGCTATGCGCCGAAAAAAACTGAATCCTCCGGCGCTTCCTCCCGCATTATTCAGCTGGTCAATTATAAGAAGCACGGAAAGGTCGCTGCCGACACGCCGTTCTTCTCCCAGCTGACCGAAGGAATCTCCACCGAATGCACCCGCCAGGGCTGTGCGCTTCATATCTCCTATTTTTATGAGACCATGGATATTGACAGCCAGCTCGATGCACTCCGCGCTGTGGACTGTGAAGGCATTCTGCTTCTTGCAACCGAAATGGCTCCGTCCGATTTCCGCAAGTTCCGCGATTTTTCTGTTCCGATCGTTGTCGTGGACTGCTATTACGATGAGCTCGATTACGACTGCGTTCTGATCAACAACATTCAGGGGGCGTTCAACGCCACAAATTATCTGATCCAGTGCGGACACAAAAACGTGGGCTACTTTCACTCGAACCTCGACATCAGCAACTTCTCCGAACGCGCCGACGGCTACTACAAAGCGCTCCGTGCAAACGGTATCAGCACCTCGCATCCATATGTCCACCCGGTTTCCCCTACCTCGGACGAGGGCTACCGCGACATGCTGCGCCTTCTCGAGTCGAAAGCTCCGATCGCAGATGCTTACTTTGCCGACAATGACATCATCGCTGCGGCCGCCATGCGTGCGCTGCGTGAAAATGGCTACCGCATCCCGGAGGATGTCTCCATCATCGGCTTTGATGACGTTCCGATGTGCGATATGATGGTTCCTCCGCTTTCCACCATGAAGGTCCGAAAACGCGAGCTCGGCGCCACCGCTGTTCAGCGTCTGCTCGACCGCGTAGCTGATCCGAAACGTGAGTGTCTGAAGATGTGCATGGCAACGAAACTTGTGAAACGCCAGAGTGTTTCCAAACGTTGATTCTGCTTTTTATGCTCCCCGTATTCGGCGCCAATCTGCTCCAGGCACTGTATGGAACCGTCGATCTGATGGTCGTCGGCCAGTTTGCCTCCACGGCAGATGTTTCCGCTGTTTCCACCTTCTCCGCACAGAACGTCGGTGCCGGAGAATACAAGCGTGCCCGCTCATCCATGTATCTCGGCATGATCTGGACATTCGCGGTGGGACTTGCCGTTTTTCTGTTCAGCTTCTCCCACGGTGCGCTTCTTGCCCGTCTCTTCTCGGATGATAAGGACGTCATCGCGGCCGCAGCCGATTATCTCCGCTCCTACGCAGTGGACTGTGTGATCGTCGGCATCAACTTCTCCATGATGGGATACCTGAATGGAAATGGAAAAACATTTTTTGTGGCACTGCAGGGTATTTTGAGCACACGCGGCGCGCAAAACAGGCAACGTAACGTCTGGCAGCCGCTATGCAAAAAGAGCGAAACGTCTCCTTTTCTGTGGGGAAGGCTTTTCGCTCTTTTTCTTTGCATTTTTCCGCGCTGCTGTGCTATAGTTATCACAAAATGATTTCTATGTATAAACATTCGTTTTGAAAGGAGTTTTTCTCATGCAGTCCGCAAATGATCTGAAACAGCTTTTATTTGGCATCAACCACAAAAGCTATCCCGCCTATAAATCTACCCGCGGTGCTTACCAGTTTCCGCGCTACACCCTCTCCATCGACCATGTCCAGGGCGATCCGTTCGCTGCCCCGTCGCGTGTCAGCGTCCATATCAATGGAAAAACCGCCGCATTTCCAACATCGCTCTACGACACATATGAGAAGCGCGTCGCCCTTCAGGATTACCTGCTGCGCCAGTTTGCACGCGCAATCGCACCGTATTCCTTCCGTGCAAAGGGATCCGGCAAAAGCGGACTGCTTGGCGGAAATTCTCGAGCGCACTGCCTGCGTTTTAAATCCGTCCGACGGCAGTCTTATCGTCAACATGGAAATCGGCTTTCCCGCCAATGGCCGCACCATCGCCTCGCAGGAACTGATCCGCATTCTCTTCGACTTCCTGCCGGGCTGCGTGGAAAAATCGCTTCTGTACCGCAGTCTGGATCCGAAAGCATGCGCCGGTGTCGCCCGTCTCTGTGAAGATCAGCAGGCGATCCGCGCCGCATTAAAAGAAAAAGGACTCACCGCCTTCATCGCCGACGGCTCCATTCTCCCACGTGAGACCGGTGTCTCTGACCTGCCGATGAAACACGCCGTTCCGTTTGTCTCGCCGGAATCCTTACGCGTCACCCTCGATCTCCCGAACCGCGGATCTATTTCCGGCATGGGCATTCCGCTGGGTGTTACCCTGATTGTCGGCGGAGGTTTCCACGGAAAGTCCACCCTGCTGCAGGCGCTGGAGCGCGGCGTGTACAACCATATCGCCGGGGATGGACGCGAATATGTCATCACTGATGCGAGTGCCGTAAAACTCCGCTCAGAGGACTCCCGCAGCATCAGCAATGTCGATATCTCCCTCTTCATCATGTCGATATCTCCCTCTTCATCCATGATCTGCCTGGAAAGAGCGACACCACTTCCTTCTCGACCGCAGACGCCAGCGGCAGCACCTCGCAGGCTGCCAATGTCATTGAAGGCATTGAGGCCGGTACAAGCCTGTTTCTGATCGACGAGGATACCTCCGCCACAAACTTTATGGTGCGGGATGAGCTGATGCAGCGCGTCGTTGCGGACAGTGAAGAGCCGATCACGCCGTTTATCAGCCGTGTGCGGGATCTGTATGAGAAGCTTGGGATCTCGTCTATCCTCGTCGCCGGAAGCTCTGGATCTTACTTCCATGTGGCGGATACGGTGATTCAGATGAAGGAATACGTTCCTTACGATATTACGGAGCGTGCCAAAACCACAGCAGCGGAGTTCCCGCCTTTTACCGCATCGGTGCGTCCTTTCGCCGTTCCATCCTTCCAGCGCCGCCCGCAGCCGTCGAAAGCGCTGACTGGCAGCGACCGCACGAAAGTCAAAGTCATGGGACGCGAATCTATTCTCATTAATAAATCACTGACCGATCTGCGTGCTGTGGAACAGCTGACCGACAGCGAACAGCTGAATGGACTGGCGGCACTTCTGCTGGATGCGGCGGAACGCAGGATGGACGGACGCAAAACACTGGTGCAGGTTGTCGATCTGCTGGAACGGCAGATGGATGAAAAAGGACTTGCTTCTCTTCTCGCTCCTGGAAGACCTGGGGATCTGGCGCGGCCGAGACGGCAGGAGATCTTTGAATGTCTGGATCGGTGCAGGGAATTGAAGTTCTGAAATAAATATTTTTATACTCGTATTAAAAATGTGCATTGGAAAAACAGATTTTTCTGTCATCCAATGCACATTTTCTTTTCACTTACTTCCCGCTAAGCCTTCTAATCAGATGCCGTTTTATGTTTTCCTGCTTTCAATATCACACATAATTCTTCGTTGCTTAAAAGATTCATATGTGCCAACTCATTCCGGGCTTTTCTGTATCGTTTAAGTTCCATACTCTCCTCTGCTGAAACCGGAATCCCTCCCCGTTCCACCAGATACATCAGATTTCCAAGCTCAGCTTCCTCAGGAACCATAACCTGATCTCCATATCCGTTGTTGATCGGAAGTGCCGCTTTGATAAAAGCATAATATTTTTTCACAAAATACCTTCGATAATTTTCCACGAGTGGAAAAACATATTTCAACTGCGCCTCCCAGAGCAGCGTATCCACTTCCTCCTGGCTTTTGCTGAAGCAGTACCTCTCTCCATCACTCCTGACAAGATCTTCCGTCACTTTCTGAATGGTCTCATAAGGTGCATTCAGGAACTCCATTCCCTTCGCCACACATACCGCACATAGTTCCACATCATCCCCGCAGACAGAAGCAACGGCCTCTGCCAGATACGGACGCAGAAACTCTTTACAGTTTGTCTCAGATGATGCCAGTGCGCAGAAAGCATATTTATCATATGCTCCGATATTCTGCTCAAAGCCAAGACTCCGGACTCCCTTTTTGCTTTTTCGGTTCATGGCATCATTATGTACTTCCAGAATAAAAATTCCCGGTGTTTTGTCCTGTACATTTTTTTGATATTCTGATACAAAATCAAGCCATTTCGTTACTTTCTCATCTGGAATATCCGACACCCAGACATATCTGTCATTTAAAACCGTCTCCTGACATTTTCCAAGAAACTGTGCATAACTCACTCCATAGCGATACTTTGCCCGCGTTTCTCTTTTACAGTATTTCTGCAGAATGAACTCCCCCGGCTCCTCTTCCGGGCATTCTATGACTTCCAGTTTATTTTTCGGATTTTCCATCAGAAGCTGCTCCCGGATCAGATCCAGAAATGTACTTTTCCATGGTACCGAATCCGGAAGGGTCAGCAGTAAGCTATGCCCTCCCGCAGCTTCCTTTACAATATTTTCCAGAAACGCATGCGCTTTGATGATATGATTCCACCAGATCTGATCCATCGTTAATCCTCCATGTATTTCTCAAGTTCATCGTTAATTTGCGGAATAGTTCCCATCATCTGGCAGAAGCTGTATCTTGTAAAACGGTAACGTCCCTCACCAGTATTCTGCAGTACATATAACTCACGCATTTCTTCCATCAATGCAACCAGCTGCTCTTTGCCTAATGCCCGAATTTTTTTAATGGAATATCCTTCTGCCAGTTCCAGCAGCTCATCCGCACTGCATCCATTTTCTGACTTATTTTCATGGTAAAGATAAGCAACCATTAATGCAATGATATAATAGTAACTATCGTCACCGACTACTAATGTGATGAAAAATTTCTTTCGAATCTCCTCCTGTAAAGTCTGCTCTGCCAGCACTTTTTTAATATGCTCTTTCTTTACAATATAAGGCGGTGTCTCACTTTCCGAATATCCCGCATAATCCCGCTGCATTGCCTCAATCAGTTTTGTGCAGTACAGCTGCAGCAGACCTGGAAAATAATTTGTCGTACCGAGAATCGTAGAAATTAATACTTCCGTCTCATTATCTTCCGGAAATCTGAATCCCAGATAGGATAACGGTACCTCCAGCAATTCTCTTGCTTCCATTGCTTTGAATGGTTTTACTGTCAGTGAATCAAAATGCGGAAATACACAATTTTTTCCCAATGTTGCTTCCTTCTTGAATCTCACAATATTGCGCAAACCCGCTACTACAAATTTAAACCTTTTTTCTCCAATACCCTGAATCTCTTTCAGCATATCAAATGGCTCATATTTTACACTTTCACAGCTTTCAATAAATTTGTCCGCTTCATCCAGCATCAGAAGAAAATAAGGAATCTTATCCGTTGTATCCATCAGCCGCTTCTTCAAATCACGTGCCAGTTCACTCCAGTCCTCCGTAATATGTTCTTCTTTCAGAATTCCCTCATCAAACAGTGCCGCTGAAATTTTCCTGGCCGCTGTTTTATAATCTGAATCTTTAATGTCCACCAAAACTGCGCGGTCTCCATTTTCATCATGGTCAATGTTCTTTTTCGCCATGCGAAGCAGTGCAGACTTTCCAAGCTGGCGTCCGCCATATACAAGATTTACACCGGTAGCTGACTCGATTTTTTCAAGCTCATATTTACGCCCGATAAAAATCTCCTGCGGCATTGTGTCTACTGATTTATGAATATATGGCTGATAGGATGCAAATGGCATAACCACTGCCATCAGCATTCTGTTCATTGCCGTTTCTGTATAATGTTTTGCCAGATACACAAGTACCACCCGATCTACAACGGCAAAAATCTTTCCGCTCAGATCCGTTTTCGTCTTTCTCGCCAAAATTCTTCTCTCAGCAAGCGGTAATGCATAATCCAGCAAAACAAGGGTATGTTTTGCATTTCCAACTTCTTTGAAGGTGTCAATCAGACGGGACGCATCCGTTTTTCCAAAAAGGCAGATTACCCGGAATCCGTTTTCCTCTGCTTCAGATCCAAAAGCGGCAATGGGATGTTTATAGTTACTTTTTCTTCCATTTTCCGGACGTTTCAATCTGACGGTATAATTCTCAACTTTTCCAAGTACTGGTGTCTCACTTTGCACGCTTTCCAGCTGAAACCCAAGTGTACTCAGCAGCACCTTCAATGTTGTTTCGCTTGTTCCCGCTCCTTTGGGCCAGTTTTCTAATAGTTTATTGCCCCCTTTAATATCTTTATTCGTCTTTGGTGTATTCATTAATGCTTTCAGCGTAGTTCCTGAATTTGCAGTTTTTCTATAATTGATATCATATTCATTTAAAAATTCTTCCAGATAGTCTTCCTGTTTAAACTGGAACTCTGGATCAAGATCCTGCGTCAGCACCCGGTTCAGCAAATCTTCCGCTGCTGCATAATTCTGCTGTTCAATCCGGTTCTTAATTTGTGCAATCGCCTCACAAATCAGTTCTTCTTTTTCCCAATCTGGATTTTGTTTCAGATATGTATCCAGATTTCTTTTTAAATCAACCGCCCGGACCTGTGCATCCTTTTTCATTTTTTCCCGGAATTCCTTCAGAATCTTTCCGAAAAATCCATAGTTTCGCGTCTCAACCGCCCGGGAATACCATGATTCCACAATCTGAAGGATCAACTCTTTTCCGTTCTCAGCCGTGTTATCAATCTGTCCATAGCTCTGAGCCAGTTCGATGTCCTCACTAAATTCTTTTCGTTTATTTTCAAGATCCTTCAGCGGATATACGATCGCTCTGTCAATATCATATTTTTCGGCATCCTCCTCTGATAATGGATGGTCGAGCCATTTCCAGTATTTGAGAATTAATCCCGCACTGCCGTAATCATCTTCTCCTTCAAAAATCTCCTGCATTCTGTCCGCAAATTCATGCTCCTCTTCCGTACAATGCTGTTGAATTCTCGATATCACAGAAAAGTCCGGAAGTTCAAAGACTTCATCCAGAATCGGCAGCGCGTCTTCATCCAACAATACTTTATCATTCTTCAGGAAATCAATATAATAAAATTGATAGCTGCCCTCCTTGTATTCGCCCGACAGCCGGCTTTTCAGTTCTTTCAATGTCTGCTGTAATACTGTTTTTCCCGCACACGCTTTCCGATCTCCGCTGTCTTTTTCCGAAAGGACCGCAATCATTTCATCCATATGGTGCAATAACGGTGTTCTGATCTTTTTATACTCAACCAAAGCTGCATCATCGCTGCTGTTAAAGGAAGCCTGCATAAGAGATACATAATCGCAGAGAATCGATACAATTTTGTGGACTTTTTTGGAAAGGTTCATTCTCAGGCTTCCCATGAGATCTGAGGTTTTCTTGACAGAATTCATATTTTCTGCTGCACGATCCCAGAACTCATCCATCACACGGTTAACTTTAGCCTGATCAATGTTTTCCTCGCAAATAACCGCCTGATCTTTTACATAAGTATCCGCCAGAAATTCTTCCAGGATCTCCAGCATTTCTCTGTCATCCTCGCTCACCGCCTTCAAGTACTGGCACAAATCACTGTCTGCCCCAAGAAGCAGCTTGGTAGTTTCCAGAAAACGTTTATGGGACGTACTTTCTTTGACATTTCCATTTTTATAACTTTCGTAATATTCCTTTGCTTCATGGCATATTTTCGCAAGTTGTTTTTCCCATTCGCCTCTTTCTTTTTCCCGATAATCCGCGTAACGGTCAACGCCCCTCTTTTGGCGGTTTTTAAATTCCATCAGATCATAAACAATCTCTTCAAGACTCTGATTTTCCGTCAGAAGAGTGCTTTTCTTGAACATGTCATATAACTGCTGTGCAGAATAATCATAGCTGTACTGATCCAGAAAATAATTCCGCAGGGCTGCTGCAACCACATAATAATCCGATACTGGTTCGGATTCTCCATAGAATATCTGAAAGATCGTATCAGAATTGTAGGTGCAATGTTCCATCGGATCATTCATGGCATACGCCAGCTGGCGATAATGCTGTTCGAATGCATCATATTTTCCGGCTAAAGCTTTTAAATAGGCGGATGCTGCATAGATCTTACCAGAAGCAATCATTTCCTGATATGCTGCGATATATTCCATTCGTTTCTCATCCGTAAGCGTCTGCTCAGAAACAATGCCTTTTTCTTCTGCTTCGTATGACTCTTCTGACTCCTGCTCTGGCTGCTCCTCGACTGCCTCAGGCTGTTCCAGCTCTAAAGTGATTGCTTCTTCTGTTTTTTTATCCGTCTCATCTTCTTTTTCACTGTCTGTTTTCGAACTCGCTTCTGCCTCTGCTGTCCCCTGCTCTGGCTCTTCTTCTGGCAGTTCTACGGATTCATCTGTTATCTCATCCTCCACAGGCTCGCCTGTTTTCGGTTCAGCCGGTAAATCATTTTCCAAGGCATAAACATTTTTTTCCAGCTTGGACGTATAGTAAATCAAGGCTGCTTTCTTCCCTAATTCTTTCTGCAGCCAGCTGGCCACTTTTTTCGCATGTTCCAGTGAAACCCCGTATACAACAAGGCTTTCCTCTGCCCCTGCTTTTTCTGCCACCACATCCTTAAATTCCTGTAATTCCGCCGGATCCTCCGTTACAACACCTGCAAACCACTGAAAGTTTTTCTTTCCGTTCATGGAATATCCAATCATAAAATAGTCCGTCCCAAATACGGAGTTACACGTATCAAATTCATAGTCTGGAAACAGAATTCTCTGTTTGCATGCACTGTCGTATGCCATCAATCTTGTCATCGCAGAATTTGTTGAATCCTCAATATGCTCTCCCTCATCCTGGTTTGAAATTTTCTCTTTTAGCATCTGGTTGATAAAACCAACTGCTTCTTTCGTATATAAAATACGTTCTCCACGTGGAGATAAGGTAAAAAATTCCCCCATTCCATCAACTATATATCTTTTTAAATACCCGGACTGATATAATTTCTCTGTTGCGGTCTTATATATTTCATAACCGTTGTCATTTTTCTCTGCAAGACTTTTTACGGAATATCCATGCTCTTCTATACATTCCAGCAGACAGCACATTTTTTCCGTCAGTGGCTGTTTACACATGTCCTTTCGGAACTCCTTCGCCCCAAATTTTGTGCCTGCTTTTGCACTCATCTGAACATGCAGCAAAGAAGAATCTTCCGGAATCAGAAGATCTTTCCATGCTTCCGGACACTCCTCCGATTCTTCCAGAACTTCTGCTGTGTTTTCAGCTGTCTCTTCTTTTTCTCTGTCCGCGCTGTCTGTTTCCGCACAAAATGCTTCCGGAACACTTTCTTCCGGTTCTACTTTGTTCTCATCCAGTTTTAATGTATTAAAATGAATTCCCGTTACAATCTCTTCTTCAAAATGGGGAACTAATTTATAAATCAGCGAGAATTTTCTTCTTGCGTCCTTCTCCCAGAACGCCTGCTGCAGCCATGCATATGGTTCTGCATACTCCTTTAAAATATCCCCCTCCATCAACTGAATCTGCTCTGCTACAATCCTGTCCTTTCGATTCTGAAGTGTCTCCGCTGTTTTTTCATCATCGGCATGAAGTTCCAGAAAAAATGCGATCGCTTTCCTGTACTTCTCATTTTCTTCTATTACTTTCTGAATCTCAGATAAGTTTTCCTCAATTGCTGTATGCTGCATTTCCGGTTTCTGCACATCCAGCATTTCATACTTTGATACAATTTCGGTCTGTTTCGCATCGATCGCTTCCAGCTGTTCTCTTATGGATACACCAAGTTCTTTGGGAATAAATTTTCTGTCTTCCAGAAAATCTTTTAAGCCTGAAATATTTTGTTCCAGATCGGCCGTGATACCTTTCAGATCGTTCAATATCGTTTGAAGTTCTGTTACAATTTCCGTTTTAGACAATTTTTCTTCTCCCTTCGTAAAATAAACGTACAGTAAATATGATTATATGATACCACATAACCATATCCTTTTGTATCAAAATCACCCAAATAATACCTATGGAATTCCGTTTCTTTCCTCACGCGGAAATGCATTCCGCGTGAGGTCATTGGCAGCGTTGTTCAGATTGCTTCTGATGCAAAGCAAGGATGCTCGCGCAGAATCTGAACGCGCTTGATGCAGACTCCACGACTGTCAATCATTCCTGCTACCCGCACCCATTCGCCCGGCAGTTCCATGACAGGTGCAGGAAAAACGTAAGTGAAACGCTGTCTGTTTTTCTCACTTCCTTTTCCCACCCGGATTTTCCAGCTCTCCCAGGTGCATTTTCTCTGGAGTCCGATGTTTTTTGCGAAGAAACGCTCTACGGCATAGCGCACGGTATCTCTTCCGTACTCACAGATGCTTTCTGTGCTGAAATAGAAATTATCAGCCACAGCAATTTCGCAGGATACAGATGCAAAGTTCATTTTTTTCATAGAATGGTACCTCCATAAAGATAAATTTTAATTGCTGAAAATAGTTTTTCGAATTTCATGCAAAAAGGACACTGTATCGTCTTTCAACAAACACAGTGTCCTTTTCCTATCTCAGGGCGCACTGATCCTCTGAAAAACTATTCACAGATCAATACGCCTTACTCTAAAATCACTTTAATAGATACCACTCAGCATTTCTTACTTTCATTCCAAATTGCCTTTGTGATAAATTTATTTTAACACTGTTTTTTCTGGTTAGCAAGTGTTGTTTTGCATTTTAACTACGCACTGGCTTTCATCGGATATTCAAAAATGAGCGGCAGATCCCGCACCACAACCGGATAGCAGCGATCGTGAAAAATAACGGTTTCATTTTTTTTCAGATGCTGCAGCCGCGAAACCGAAAGCAGCGGGCGGTCGAATTCATTCTGTCCCGCGAGTTTGCTGATATATTCCAGAAAACTGATTTCCCGTGTATGAAGATAAATAAGATTTCCGCAGTTGTCCATAATGGTTCTGCTTACGTTTTCATTGTATTTATCTTTCATCTGACTGTAAGACTGAATGACCAGATGAAAACGAATATTACGGCTTCTGGCCGCCGTCAGCATCGGCACAATGTCATCCAGCTGCGGCATATTGCAGAATTCCTCCAGAATAAAGTTAACACGCACTGGAAGCGTTCCCTTACAGGCATCCGCCTGATCCAGCAGACTTTCATAGCACTGCGAAATAAACAGCGCTGCCAGAAAATGATACGTTGTCTTCTCATCGGGTACAACCAGAAAAATCGCTGTTTTCTCCTTTCCAATCTCCTCCATGGAAAAAGTAGTACCTGACATCATTTCCGTCAGCGCTTTCGATGCTTTGAATAATCCCGTCAGCTGATCAAATGTCGAGGTAATACAGGTTTTTGTATTTTCTGCTGTTAAATTCATAAAACCGGCCAGATCCTGGTAAACCTCCGAGTCTGTCGACAATGCCAGAAAGCAATTCTGAAGCATACCACTCTGCATCTTTGCATGCCGCCAGTCTCCAGAATTGATTTTATCGAAAGATTTTCTTCCATCATAAGAATCAGTTTGCTGATTCCACGTGCAAGATTTCCGGCCGTATCGTTCCAGTAAGGATCTTTTCCCTTTTCTGTTCGTGTAAAAAATAAACTCTGCAAAACATCATTCAAATGATTTGCGGCCTCTGCTCTTTTTCCACGCTTATATGCCTCCTGAGCACGCTCAAACGGATTCCATCGGTCCGGAGACTCCTGCGGTTTTCTCCAGTTTAGAACTACTTTTTGATATCCTTTCCGTTCCAGAAATTCTCCTGACTTGCGTACCAGTTCCCCCTTCGGATCCACAATCACCATCGATTCACCCGCCATCGCACACGAATAAATTAATGGAAGCACGAATTTCAGGGTCTTCTGGGAACCTGTGTCTCCAACAATCAGACCATGACTGTCACTGTAATCGGTATAGCAGATATCATTCTTTCGGAACAAAACGGGGCCTCCCCGAAAGGTGCCGCAGCTGGATTTTAACTCAAATGCTGCTAAATCTTCCATAAACTCCTGCTCATATCCCATTCTCGATTCTGAATAAACAAGACCATCTTTTAACATATACCAGTTCCTCCTCACCCAATTTCTGCACGAAATCCAATCTCTTTTTTCGGCATCTCTTTTTCCAGCAATCCGGATACGATTCTGATATCCTCCTCACCAATCTGTTTTTCTGCCTCTGACTGCATCAGCTTATCCAGCTGAATTTGCCTGAACAACTGCAATACCAGGGTTTCATTATCCAGCTGCATTTCCTTTCGTGTTTCCAGCAGCCCGGACAGCTTTTTCTTTGCTTCCTCCGTTACCAAATACCCGTTTCGTTCCGCATCTTCACAGAACAATGTCATACATTCCTGAATCTTCTTTGTTTCGCATTTTTGCCGGATCCAGAGCTGATTCTTGCTGAACTCGCCAAATAAAGCCTCCTTATACTTTGCGTTCTTCTCCGTTGGCATCAGGATTACTTTGCGTTCTTCTCCGTTGGCATCAGGATTAAAAAGCATACCTCCCGATGTTCTCTGATAAAGTGCAGAAACTGTTCCAGACAGGGATTATACCCGGATCTGCTCCATTCCTCCGAACACTCCACAATCAGAATCCCCTGATACCTGTCATAGCAGTCCCGTGCAATACTGTAACTGTCCCGTAGATGATACATAAACTGTTCAGCCTTACCTGCATTTTCATAATACGGCATAAAAATTGAAAAACTCTTTACCGCCCCCTGGAACTGCATTACTTTGTCCATTTCCATCATGGCAGTCAGTTCGTTCGCATCTGCTTCAAGCTTACTGACCGATTCACCCCATAAATAAAAATTCGGGCAGGTTCCCGGTTCTATTTCGTTCATGATCTGAAATCCCTTTAATAATCTGCGATGTACCAATGCGTTT
>OCHO01001370.1_pt1 | contig 15460 bp, 28 predicted proteins | sample 1538441 | NCBI WGS metagenome assembly OCHO01 (sample SAMN04571691, study PRJEB22368) | human gut metagenome | biome: human gut; material: stool | host: Homo sapiens | place: Luxembourg | collected 2012-06-29
CTCCTTATACGGTTTCGGCAACGGCATCCACGCAACGCAGTTATACATTTCTTGTCCATCATCGCCATATGCCATATATCCCACTTCGTCTTATTCCTTTCTGTATTTCTTCAAAATCTCTGTAATTGCTTTCATGTGATATGCCATGTTTTGGATATCTTCATCTTTAATCGAACCAAGACCGTATTTCCTGTCAAAGTCCTCAAACGCACGTCTTCTATCTTTAATTTGTTTAAACATGATAGCTAATTCATTTTCTTTTTCCGCATTTTCATCATACTCATAAAAAATCTCATTCTTATCATGTTCTCCGAATTGATCTGTCTCAATCTTTGTCCGTTTCGGAGTAATTCTTGTAATTTTTGCCGGAGTAATTAACTGGTGTCGGAATGATGATTTCCATCCGAAGCTCACCTCTCTTGCAACTCCTACCACATCCCCGACTTTCAATGTGTCTTTATCTATCTTTTTTAATTCAATGTGCATAATTAATCTCTCCAATCAAATGCTTTTCCACATTTATGGCAATAATATATATCTGTCCCATCAAGTACTCCCGGTTTATGTGTTGTTGTAAATCTTCTTTTGCACTGCGGGCATTCCCACAGTGCAAAAGTATCGCTCCTGTTATGTAGAAATATCGGTTTTTCTGGAATTTGTTTTCTAAGTGCCATATCTACCTCGCTTGAATCGAATTCAATTTTATTCACTGCTACATCTGGTCTTTTAGCCATATTTTTTACCTTTCTACGCAAATCTTATTTTTTCTGCAATTGCTTCGATCACATTTACAGTTACTCCATTTCCGGCTTGCTTATACAACTGGCTGTCAGAATTTACAAATGCTGCTTTTTCAAAGTAATCATCTGTCCATCCTTGAAGTCTAAAACACTCTTTCGGAGTCAGTCGCCTGATTGCTATGTAGCATTGGTATTTTTCATACCATACAGCATATACGGTCAATTCTTCGGATACCTGCACGAAAATCCCTTGATTGCAACTGGTGTCTAAGGTATTCGCAACATCACGCCCAACTCTTCCTCTTCTTGTTTTACTTCCAGGAACAGCTAGATTTACGCTATCAACGCCTACTCTGCATTCTTGATATCCTTGTTTTGTTGCTTCTTTAACCTTGATTGCAACTCCGTGCCTGTCCTGTCCTGTTAGTGTGAACATCGGTTCTTCATCGTCTTTGAACCTCCGTCCATTCTGTCGCTTTTTCGCTCGATCAGGTGTAAGAACCGGAATTGCAACTCCACTTACTTCTGCTTTATGATTTGTGATTCCTTCCTGTGAGAATACTTGTGTATTTCTCCTGTAACCGTCTCTGTGACCTATTATTTGAATACTATCTTCTCTGTCTGCTCTTTCGACAGGAAATACTTCTGTGGAACCTCTGCTTCTAAGATGTCCGATAATGAAGCACCTTTCTCTGTTTTGTGGCACTCCGAAATCTTTGGAGTTGAGCACCTGCCATTCTGCATCATACCCCCCCTGCTCCATTTCAATGAGCAATCTGGCGAAATCCCATCCTCCATTAACACTAAGCAAATTCTTAACGTTCTCAATGAAAAGGTAAGTGGGTTTATCTTCTTCTTTGAGCTGTCCGATAAGGTACATAACTCTGAAAAACAAGCTCGAACGGTTTCCTTGAAATCCAAGTTGCTTTCCTGCGACTGAGATGTCTTGGCATGGGAATCCGAAACACCAACAGTCTGCTTTTGGAATATCATCGGCACACACTCTTCTAACGTCATTTGCGTACCATTCTCCATTTCTGTATTCATCGTTTAAAATCTCCTTCTGCCTTTTCTTCTGTGGTAATTCATCCAGCCTCTTTCTTTGTTCGTCCGTCAGAAGATGCATGGAAATATAACTCGCTGTAGCAAATTTATCAAATTCGCAAAAACCAACGCATTCATGTCCGGCAAGTTCCATTCCTCTTCGGAAACCACCTATTCCGGCGAACCAGTCTATAAATTTCACTCTCACATCCCCCAATCCTGTCTCGTACTGTCATTTCCAGCTACTCCATTCCTCTTAGCCGTAGTTCTTCCGTTAATCCCGTACATTTCATACAATCCTTTCGTAGCACGTATGCCGTTCCAGTGCATAGAATCTATTGGTTCATGGTAGAGTTTTATAAAATCATCCACGCTATAATGCATTTTAGGATTTCGCTCTGTATAATCTCTTGCCCGGTCTTCACTGCCATATCCGCATTTCGGTGCAAGTTTTATGAATTCTTCTTTTTTCATTCTTCTCGAAAGGAGCCGATATATCTTTGCCCGGCCGGAGCTCCGTACTCCTTTCTGTAAATTACATATTGTTTCTAAGAATTACGTCTATATATCCAGTTTGCAGTTCATATGCCGGCATTACATCTTTTACCCATATAATCGCACCCTTTGGATGTTCGTACTTCCATTCTTCTTCCGTCAGTTTCACATTTCTCAGTACCCACGCATGAGGTCTTTTATACCTTTTCTTCAACTCTGAATAAGATATGTCAACACAGTGTTTTTCTCTTTCCTCAGACCAATCAGAACAGGATATTGGATATGTAGAGTCTATAATACATGTGCCTTTTACAAGGTTTGTCCCACTTTCCAGTAAATAGATCGGCTGTCCTATTTTCTTGGTATTACTACCTCTTATTTCAATAGTTTTCTTCCCACTAAGGATAAGATTTAACCATCTCTTTTTTACAATTAGTCCATCCATCATTTCACCTCGTTTGCTACCTGGAATCCCATCCTTGCCACATTCCTTAGATTTTCTCTTATCAGTGCTTTGTTGGTAATATGGTGCTTATTAAGCCATTCGTAATCCTCAGCACATTCATGTGCATAACGTTCAGCTTCGTATTCATATTCTCCTTTTGCTACCTGTAAACACTGAATCATGTAATCTATCTTTTCTCCTGTGTTCATGGCTACTCCTTTACTACGCATCTACGTTCATCGGTTACATAATATTTTCCATCGTGTTCAGCACAGTATTTCTTGAGAATTTCTTCTTTTTTCCGATCCATCGGGATACTGAAATCAAGTTCTAAAAGCTCTTCGTGTTTCAGCAAATGCGTATCAGCTTCAATGATTTTCACATACCATACCCATTTTGTCTCAATCGGCTTTTTCTCATGGTCGGCTTTCCACTGCTTGAGACTTTCAATAACCTTTTCTGGACGATTGATTGCAAATTCTTCACAGCCACACTTTCCACTTTTTTCATAGACTGGACAAACATCGCAATTGCTGTCTTTGCACATTTTTGCATACAGCCTAATAGCTTCTTCTGCACTCATTTCTTCTACTGGTTCAAGCATATCTTCATACCAATCGTAAAAGCCTTTATCCTCTTCAATTTTGTATTGATCTTTTTTCACTTCACTAACCGTAACTATCATTCCGTTATACTTCAATGTTTCTGGACTAAAAGTAGATACACAGTGAGCTTTCATATACAAAGGTAAGTTTTCTCTTACTCTTACCTTATCTCCAACCTTATATTTCATCTTTCTCACCTACGCTTTCGTTGAAATTCCGTTAACTTCTACATAATCTACTGGTAGTACCATGCATTTTCTTCCGTCAACTTCCTTGATTTCTAAATTGCTGATGAAATCTGCATCGATAGTTATCTTCCCCTCTGGAACCTGGATATTAATCACCTTGTTGTCGCAAATGTTACTTGCCATAACAGGCACATTCCCGATATTCTCCCGGTAAGCACCCTCAAACATTTCCATCTTTTCATCTGGTACACCGCTGTTACAGAATATCTTTTTCAGTTCGTTCCTATCAATTTTGTACGGCTCCGGGTCTTCTGCATGGCGTTCCATCTCTTCGGATATGCCCTCAAAGATGTCTTTCACGGTCTTGCTGTCTGTATCTTCTCCAAGTACGTCCTTTAACAACTTACCGAATTTATCTTTCTCTCCATCGGCAGATGTAACAAAATCAATTCCAAGTACTTCACGAACCATTTCTTCTTGCACCTCGGCAGACTTCCGGGTGTAATAGAGTGCACTATGTACGTCCGTCTGTCGGTCGTTAAATGCCGGGAATAGAAATCCTTTGTCTGGCATACCTACTACCCAATCACGGGTTCTCTCTTCCATTCGTTCGTCTTTCCCGTTGTAAGTAAGTCCCGGCTTTGAAAGTTTCACCGGGCAGATGCAACAAAGAATGAAATCGTATACTTCCTCAGATGCATCTTCCAATTCTTCTCCGTCCGATGTCTTTCCAAGTACGTCATATACTGCATGGATAAGTACGATGTAGTAATTCTCGGCACAGTCATAATACGTAAGAATCTTTTCGTAGAATTCATCCAACAATGCCGGGTCTCTCAGTTTGCTTTCTCTCAGATTCATCAACAATTCATGTTCTTCGCCCTCTAGGTCACTGCTTCTACTTTCTTTCAGCTTGTATTCCAGGTTCAACAGGTTCTTTCCGATTTTCCCGGATAAGGTCTTCTTGAAAATATCAAAATACTTAAATGCCTGTTCTTCCGGCAGTGAAAGAAACGCTTCTTCTCTTTCCATGCGTTTCTCTTTTTCTCCATCCACGTAGCATCCGGCTATACGGGTAATCGCACAATTCTCCGGTGTGAACTGTTTTCTGATTTCCAATACTTCTTTTTTATTCACTTTCTATCCCTCCTAAACCAAAACTTTCGTTTCTTCTTTTCTCGTTTCTCTTTCTGCTTTTTAGACCACTCTGCAAGATATTGTTCCTGTTCCTGATCTTCCTGTTCCTGTCGTGTCACTATGTCACCTCTTTCATCAATTCCTCTATATACAGATCCATACTATGAACCAACTTAATACAATTTCCATGCAATGCATGGTTCTTCCATGAATTATATTTCTCATAGAATTTTTCTTCCGTGAGTTTCCCAGCTTTCACATCTTTTACAAGTTTTCGAAATTTCTTCTTATTCTTCCGCTTATTCTCTCCGGTCAACTTTCGAATATATTTCCCATCAGCCGTCATATAATGATTGAGCCCTAAATGTCGCATTCCTTTTCTAAACGGTATGATCTGCGTCTTCCCGTTCAATTCAAGTCCAAGTGTTTTTAGCATTTCTCTGATACATTCCAAACACCATTTCAAATATTTCTTATCTTGATGAATCAAGTAGAAATCATCCATATATCGTCCATATTCAGCTATCCCAAGTTCTCCAGTCACCATGCAGTCTACTGCATGAACCATAAGCAAGGCATATACCTGTCCGGCTTGATTCCCGAGTGGCAAGCCAGGATTCTCGCTGCTATCAATCAGCGTATGATTCAGCCATGTTGTATATGGATCCGGGAAGAAATAATCTACAATATCTTTCAAAATCTCATGGTCAATTTCATAAAAGAAATGTCTTATATCGCATTTCAATATTCATCCGTCTACGCCATGTCTCTGATAGAATGATTCCATGTGGCCCCTTAATCCATCTAATGCATACAGTGTTCCTTTTCCTATTTGTCCGGCAGAATTGTATTTTATAAACACATTCTTCAATTTTGGATGCAGAATATTGTCACAGAATACGTGCTGCACTACTTTATCTTTAAATGAACACGATTCAATCACTCTTTGTTTCGGCTCATATATTTCGAACCGGTTATACGGAGCAACTGTATATGTCTGATTCTCTAACTGCTCTTTTAGGATATTGATTCCGTCTAAAGCGACATTAGAAAATCTTGCAGTGCTGCTATTAAATTTCTTGCCAGACTTAGCTCTTCGATAAGCGTAATACAGATTTCCATAATCCGTGACAATTTCTTTATCCATTGGTGCTCCTTTATATTTACCTCTATGAGGACGGTCCGTTTCCTTTTTGTATCTTTCCCGATTTCGGCTTGATGCCTACTCTGACTCCCTGTTATACAGAATGGGCGCACCCCGTTACTGTTGTTGTAGTTATTGTTGTTGATGTTACCAGACGGAGAAACAACCGCTTAACGGAAACGAACCTAAAGTGTATTTATCTTTGCCGGTCTTTGGTTCTCCATGCAATAGCCATATGTTTTACATCAGATACCAACTTTGACCAATATTCCACGCTCTTTTCACTGATGATATTTAGCTCATAGGACATCTCTATGTAGAAAAGTAGTTCATCGCAATATGTAATTGCCTTTGTCTGCATCTCAAGTCGATCTCTTTTATAATTCTTGATATCCGTTCTATTCGCTTCAAAGAGCATTTCATAGATTTCCATTGACTTATTCTGCATTTTATCAACAAGTGAAAATCTATATTTTTTTGGATATCGGTTGGCATTACTGGTCACTTTCAATGTATGGGTGGCCAGTTCCTTCGCCTTTTGAATTACTTTCAGATCATTCTCTGCCATTAATCATCATCTTCCTCACAAGATTCAAAGATTGAAGAGGAAAAGATACAAACTGGGCGCAACCCGTCACCGCAGTTGCAGTAATGGCCGTAGACGCCACCAGACGGAGAAACAACCCGAACAAAGGTATCATCATCATTACAAGCCGTGCTGTCTGGTGTAAGTGTCCACCACCATTTACCCGTATTCGGCAGGAGCTTTCTATACTTCCGGTATTCATCCACGGAAATAAGTGAAACATAATCTCTGCAAGTTCCATATTCCGCCTGACCATCTAATGAAAGTAAATTGCGTTCAAACTCAACCAGTGAATCCACTCCCAACTCACTTTCAATCTTTTTGCGGAGATCAGTGTTTAACTCATTTCTCAAATCACTGGATTTCCAATCGTTGCAATTATCATCAAACTTTCTGTCTCTTCCGTAAAAATCTTCCGAAATTGCAAAATATCCTTTTTCAAGCTTGTCCAGCACCAGCCAGTTAATACCGGCAACTTCAATTGTCTTTCCGATTTCCGGCTTCTGGTATTTTTTCCTTAACTGTTCAAAAACTTCATTAAGATTTTTAAGGTTTTCTCCGAATTCTTTTAACGTCATCATGATTTACTCCTCCTCAACTTTGGATACAAAGATATTAGATTTTAAGATACAAACTGGGCGCACCCCGCAACCGCAGCCGTAGTAATTGCTGAGGATGTAACCAGACGGAGAAACAACCGCTACTGAATACTCCCATCCTCTTTCTTTCGTACTCCAAGGTGTGCAAGTCCAGTACCAATCCGGCAGTTCCTTGTTGACTAATAATTCATTGTATTTACGTCCCTCATCGAATGTTACTGGTCTTACCTTTGTCAGAAGCTTTCCAAAAACTTCCTGACCATCAACTGTTACTAATCCTGCTTCATTTTCACAAATATTGTCTTCTCCGAACTCAGCGACAAATTCATTGAGAATTTCGCTCTCGCACAGTTCTCTTAATGACGATTTCTTGTAATCCGTACAATCATCATCAAATTTCACATCTTCACGATATAAGTCTTCTGTAATAACTGCAGTGTAATTTTCTTTCTGTTCCAGTACAATGAATCTTCCGATACCTGTATCAAACTTTCCACCAACCGGGATATCTTTCAGCATCACTTTGTTTTTCTGGTCTTCTTTCTCGATAGCTGCTACTAATTTCTTCGCTAATTCCAATACATTACTTTTGCTCATTTTTACTCCTCCTGTTTCTTTCTCCAATATTCATACGGATCCGCATAATGTGGTTTCCGTTTAAAATCCTCAATAGCCTGTTCCTGTCTTGTCACAAAGTCACCTCCGAACAGCGTTCTTTTTGCTACGTCTTACTATTCTCCGCTTTTTCTTTGTTTCTCCAGGTAATTCAGCTTTAGCACTCGCCCAACTACAGTCTGCCAAAGGGCAGATAAAACAGTTTGGATAAGTGCATCCATCCGGTTTTGCCATATTCTTCCTCCTATGTGATAAGCTTTCTAGCCAGATCATTCATGTCATAGTTCCGGCCATCGAAATTGTTGAATCCTTTTTTCTCCTGTCTGCTGTCTTCATATTGTCCCTCGAACACTTTTGTGAAGTTGTTCGGTAGCACAAACCAGTCAAATGTTATCTTCCAGTTTTTCACTTTCCCTTGTAAGTACTTGCTTTTCTTCACGTTATCCACAGCTTGCAAGACATCATCCAATCCGTTGCTTTCTAATCTTGCTTGGAGATTTTGATATCTCTTGGAAGTCTTCTCTATCTTCTTTACAGGTTTTATCCCGTAGCTTTCCAAATCGTTCCAGGCTTTTATGACAGCTTCAACGGATCCATTGTCTCTTTCCGGTTTTTCTTTCTGCATTATCGGCTTATCTTTTTTTTCATTCTTCTGTTCGGTCTGGTATCTTGCATAGTTATTCACCGTATATACGGTATATCGGTTTGTGGTTTTACATGTAATCTCACCTGTTTTTCTCAGATGTGAAAGTGCTGTCCTTAATTCGCTCTCAGACAGCCCTGTTTCTTTCGAAAGAACGGATATCGAAGAGACAAATGATCCTCTTTTAATCTCTTCTCCTCTGAAGCTTGCATCTTTCCAGTTGGCTTTTAATAACATGTGTAAGAATAACCGACACGTCTTTATATCTGGATACCAGTCCCATTCCAGTATTTTTCTGCTAAGTTTTATGTAATTCTCGCTCACACCTCTTCAATATCCACCTCAATTCTCGGATTTTTCTTATCAACATAGAATTCATCCGTGAATCCCACTATGTTTTTCCATCCATCGTCCTGTAAGACTTTGGTATCTACTAATGCGTCTTGGATGCACTTTCGCCCAAATGCGCTCACATTATCCAAATCCCGTCTCTTGTCCGGCTCATACCATCGGTAGTGCATCCGTACTTTTCTTGTTATTCGCAATCTTCCGAATTGCTCATATATAGCTTGCATCACACGGGATTCATTATCTTTCTTCATATCCGCTCCCTTGTACCTGTTGGTATTCAGTGCCCGGATATAATCATTCATGTTGTTCAGTTTCCCTTTTATGATTAGTATGTAATGCATTGTATTCCCCCGCATCTTTCCAACTTTTGAATGTCTGTGACATACATTTTCTTTTTTTAAGTGTCGCCCTCGCCCTTGATAAATCTTTATTGACATATTCGTGATACATACTTGTGTCTATTGGGTCACTCGGTATTGGTCTGAATATCCCCTTTCCTGTATTTACGATGCAATCGCCATCACAGTTTGCTTTTTCTATCATTCTCCGTAAAATTCTATCCACATTTTGGTCTGACGGTCTTTGTATTGCGTTCCTATGCCCATCTGATATTCGGATAAAATAGCTTTCTGCCGTCTCTCTATTCTTTCCCACCGCTTTTCTCCTTTCTGCCGGAGTGTGGCTTCTCCGGCCGTGATACAATATCTTGTGCTGTGCATATCGAATGGATGAGATGATATGCGTTAGAACCTGTTAATAGTTCCTTTTGCCACATGAATCTATATTTATTTAGTTACAACCTGTTCTTTCCGAACACCTGTATGAACTCTTCTCTTGTTCCGTAGTGTTCTTCAAAATATCTCTGTGCCATCTGCTTAAGTTCTAAGTCCAATCCCTTGTTTGGGTTCCCGTGTACGCTTTCTGGTGTAAATTCATGTAAATGTGGTGCTAACGGAATCACAAATCCGTATTCTTCCGATTTTTTTCTGTACGGACCATAGAAAATGTGGTGTCTGTGACAGTTTGGACTTCCCGTAAAGTAGCAGTGCTCCATATCGTCAGTGAATACACTTTTAAGTCTTTTCGCCAATCTTCACACCCCACCTTTCTTTCATTTCGCTGATTTGGTTCGGTGTCATAGTCTCTATGCCAAGTTCTTTCGCTTCGTACACAGTCCCGTCAATCAGTTTTGCCATTTCATCGGTATCGTAAGTATGCGAACCTCGCATTACCAAGTTTACCCGGAATACTTTTCCTTTCTGATTGGTGGTTGTCCTAGATGTAGGTTGCAGATGAACAAATTTCACATCGTATGCGTCTATATCATCGTCCAATATGAATGGAACTAATGCACCGTTAATGGTTTCGTACTGTCCGTATTCCGCTATTAGCTTATTCTTTATGTACACCTTGCTGTTCCCGGTCGCATCTGCAATCTTTCCAACCAGTACATGAAAGTAAGAGTTTGCATCGAGACTTCTTTTTTTCTTGTATTCCTTAATCGTTATTGCAATCTGCTTACCTCTAAAGTTCTCAAATGCCTGTCTTGCGTCTTCATTTAGCGTCAGACTGGCTTTCTGCTTATTGGTGGCAAAATCCACCGCTAAGCCATCAAAAGTCCCTGTATAGTCCATTAATCATCACCATACTTTTTCTTAATCGCATTCAGCATCATTGCACATTCTGTTTCTGTAAGTGTGTCCACCGTCTTTCCATTTCCGCATACCCAAGCTTCTAAATCAATGCCGTGTGCCGTACACTGCGTTTTAAGCGTTTTCTTTTTTGCTTCTGATGCAAGATTCTCTCCAGTTCCAGGAATCTGTGCTTCCAGTTTGTTGTATTCTTCTTTCAGCCATAAGTTAAATCCAAGTCCAGTATGAATAGCCACACACTTCACAAACGCTCTGCACATGCTGTTCCATACTCTCTGTTGGCTCATGGAGTTGTCCTTTACTGGATTTGCGCCGTTCATTACTGGTGTCTGCATCTCATACTCTTTATCGTCAATCACAACTTTTATTCGTGTTTCATAACAACGATTTGTATTATTGTTTTTGTCCTTAAACTCGATGTCTGTTTTTCTAAGGCTGCTTCCGGTTTGCGGATCAGGAATTGGCTCCCAATACACCTCGGTAGCACCATTCTGTCTCAGCAGTTCAATACATTTCGCCCAGTTCAAATACGTGAATCCATCTCGTTTTTCGCAATACTGGCTTACATCGACTTTCACTAATTCCTCGTAGCTTTTAAGTGCCATTTATAACATCCTCCTATACATGTCATTCAAGCAATCTTCGCATAGCTTCTCATTGTCTACCGTGTATAGATATTCACCCTCATACATCGGCACACCGCATGAGCTACAGTAAGTTACTGGTTCCGGCTCCGGCGGTATGGTCTTCCAATGGTCATAGCCTTTAATGCTTTCCATCTTCATCCCACCCCATCATTGCGATTATATCTTTGCTGTCTATGTATTCATGGCTCATTACATATCTCCTTAAAGTTTCTAACTGTCCATGCATATAAGCGTATGATTCCATCACTTTTTCCGTGTTCAGTTTTTTACCAAGTTCTATATACTCCTGTAGCATTGCGTTTTCTTTTTTCTCTTCTCCCATGTTCAAATCTCCTTTCATGTGTTATAATTTTCTTGAATGTTTTTCTGAGTGCTTGACTGGATTTTATCCATCGGCACTCTTTTTTATACACATCCGGCTATCATAACCGCCAATGCGTATAGCGTTATCACGAGTGCTATCCTGTAGTAGTTAAGCTTGTCTTCCATGCTCTCTACCTCCTACCCGATCATAAGTGTCAGCATTGCGATGAATGTGACGAACCATAAGCAACGCCAAAAGATTAATTTTCTTTTCAACTTGCGGATGATCTCTGTTGCCATTGTCATGTGTGCTTCCTCCTGTTCTTCAGATTTGCGAATTACAGGAGAATGTGTTATAATCAACCTGTATTCGCTAAGTGTTCGTTAGCGGTACACCGCCCTGTCTGGTATGCCAGTACCAGCGGGGCACTTTTTTATGTCCCTTTTATCGTCAGACCGATTGTGTCTGACATATATCTATATTCTTTTTATTCTTATTCTTCTTTATATTCTTCTATTGTTGTCAACTGGCTTGCGAATTGATTGTTAATGGATTGTTATGTGGCTTGCTAACCGTTTTCACTTGACAAGCGGTTTTGCCTTATTTTTCAAGGGTTTTAGCTTGTCATTTGCTTGTCAACTGGCTTGTCAAAATTTTCGATTTTTTGACAATTTCTTTAATTTTGGCTTGTCAATTGATTGTTATCTGAGTGTCGTTTGGCTTGCGACCAGTTACCGTTTCGCCCTTATTTTTCAAGGGTTGTGGCTTGCTAAGTGGCTTGCGATTTGACCAAAAATCAACTACCATTTTCGCATTTACCTTTCCAATAATTTGAATACATTGAAAAATAAATATTTTTAGGCTTTTTTACTGCCTTTTGTGCCTGTTTTTTTCACCTTTTTATGTAAGTTATTACCGCCGATGATGTTCCCGTTTTTGTCCAGTTCATCCCAAACATAGCGCCCTTTGCCTGAGTTTCGCCATTGCGAAAATCCTCGCAATTCTCCGTAGTCAAGCCATTCTTTTATGAGTTTTACATGACTGTCTACCATGCACTGAACGGTAAATTCCATCGTTGTTCCGGCCGGAACGGTCTCTGAACATGCAAGAGATATTCTTTCTCCCTGTGGTGTATTTGCACGGAGAGGTCTCTGACACGTTCCCATATCACCGTCAAAAATCAGAGGTATTTTGCGCTCTTTCACAAAAATAAGACCGTCAATCTCCTTTTTGTACGCTTTGATTTTTGATGATTCACTGCCTTTGACCTTGCGAAGCATTCCGCAAGAATCTTTGAACATGCCTTTTAACTGGTAGTCATATACGAACGGCTTTCCGTCTTCGTATTTGTGGAAAATCGTCATTGATTTCTCTTCCACTGCATCTACGCCCAGTGTTGCTACTTCGTCCTCACGGGACGGTGCGTCCGGTGCTTTGGATGCAATATAAGTCCGGTGAATCTCCTTATCCGCACATTGAGAACCTAATACTTCCTCAGTGAACGTGATTTTTACTTTTAATTCTTTCATGATGCTTTTTCTCCTTTTCAATTTGTTTTGGTCGCTCTGCTGAGCTAAGCATTTCTGTTCCATTTCATGGCTTTTCTTCTCTGTTCCATTTCTCGTCTGTGCCCCTCCGTTCTTCGCTTTTCCATCTCCTATCATCTCTATGCCCTTCCGTTTCTGCGCTATTCCAACTCACATCAACTCTTCGCTTTTCCATCTCTGCGCTGCTCCATGCTATTCCGTTTCAGAGCTTCTCTCTTCAATTCCTTATCTTTCCGTGTCTGTTCATGCTGATCTGCTACTTTTCGAATCCGTGCTAAGCGTCACAAAGCCATATCATTTCTTTTCTAATCTCTGCCTATCTTTTCCATCTCAGTTACATTCAGTGCTTAACATTTCAGCTCCATAGCCTTTCAACTCTTTGCTCTTCCATTGCATGTTGTCTTTTCTTCTGGATTCTCCTATACTATTCATACAGGCACTGCCATGCCGAGTAATTCGGAAAAGTGAAAAGGAAAACTAATCAAACTTTGCTCTGGCAGACATCAGCTCAGCCAGAGCTTTTGTCATTTCGGTTAATTCCTGGCTTTCGTAAATAGATGCAACACGTGCTGTTTCTTTCTGCAAAAAGTCACACAGTTTTTCAATGGTTTTATCTACTTTTAAAAGTTTGTCCTGTTCCATGTTGTCACCTCCCTATATTCAATTTATGTTATGCATTGACTTGTCCGATGTAATAAAACAGTAGTAATGCTACCGCAAAATTTATTGAAACCTGTGAACTGCAAGTCAAATACGGCACTCTCAAAAACAACCAGAACGGTTTTTCGATTTCTGTTACGATAAACGCCACAATCAATGCAATTATCCCGTATACCGTGCAAATAACCGATGCAGTTATCATCTTTGTTATCACCCCTTTTTGTGTTATAATTTTTCAAATGCTAAAGAAAAGAGGTTGTATAATGCACGCAATTTTTAATTTCATGCAAGAATTATTCACAAGAGAAAATGTAACTTTTGCTATCGCAGTTTTCGGTGCTGTCGGAACCGCATGGAACTTGTTTCAATCTCGGAGAAAGATAGAATTTATTCCTATCGGCTTCAAGCTGAAAGATGATAATGAACTGATCGTTCACTTCGAAATCATCAATCATTCCAGAATCGCTATATCAATCGTGAATATCTCTTACTTGTATGATGGTGTCCATTACTCATGCTCAAAAGAGCGTGCTATTGGCGAGTCAATTTATCACGAACGAATGCGATTAAAGAACCTAACAGACTTCTATACACAACCTTTTCCGCTACAATTGGTGGGGCTCGGTGGTACTTCGGAATATATTCGATTTGAACTCCCGCCAGAAATTCATCCAGATTTTTCCAAACCTCAGACTTTTCAAGTCTCTTCCAATCGTGGAAAGGCAACTGAAATGAAACTTCTGCTAACTGATTCGGATTCATCCAGTTTACGTAAATCTCGTATTCCGACTTTAATCCGTTCGTTCTTTCGAAAGTAGTTTCTACACAGTTGTCGTGTGTTCTCTGGGATATTGGCTTTCCATTGCCTAATGGACTGTATTCCACGCTATCACCTCCTGTATTCACTTTTTACCTCCTAATACCCAATCACGGTTTAACGATGTTAAACTTTTAGGTAAAAAAATATACCCCATATTCACTTAACCCAATGTCAAGGAATCTCGCCCATGTGTTCATATCTTCTTGTGAAAATTCGGATTTACACTGCAACTTTCTTGATACAGATACTTGGCTTCTTCCGATTTCATCGGCAAAAGCTGACTGTGAACCATATTTTTCAATAATTCTACCTCTAAGTTTGTTATAAGTGTAAGGCATTTGCTTTCCTCCTTTCGTTTGTTTCTGACTATAGTTTAACGCCATTTAACTATTTTGTCAACACTTTAGTTTAAAATAATTAAACTTTTTGTGTTGAAAGTTTAACTTTGTTATGCTACTATATAGAGGAAAGGAGGTATACAAAATGAAGAATGAAATCACAGCGAAACGACTGAAAAAAGCCTTGGATAACAATAATATGATACCACAGGAATTAGCCGAGAAAAGCGAAGTCTCAAAAGCTTCTATCAGCCAATATTTAAGCGGTATGCATGCACCATCGAACATAAGCAGTGGGAAGATGGCAAAGGTACTAAAAGTTGAACCGTTATGGCTTATGGGGTTCGATGTGCCAATGAAAAAAATAGACGCACCGCCCGAAAGTTTAGCAGAGCAAGACGCTAAACTTCTAAAAAAGATAGCTCTTCTAACCGAAAGGGACAGAAAAATTATTATTGATATGGTCGATTCAATGTTAAAAAGAAAGAGCGAGGATTAACCCCACTCTTCCAAAAAAGTTTTTATGAATGTATGCAGATACTTGATTGTATCTGCATCTTTTATGTTTTCTATCATTTTAACAAGTTCTTCTTTGCGTTTTTCTTCATCCACATAAATCCCTCCAATATCCCGACACGTCATTCCAGTAGCGATTACCCACATTATAGAACATATGTTTGTTATCTGTCAATATTTTCACTGATAGCATCTTTTACTATAAGATAGATGTACCGCATTAGACGAGGGTTACGGATGCCTTTTATCATCCGCTTGATTTCGCTTTCATAAGTATCAGTCCATGTTTTGTTGCTCTTGCTGTTCATTTCGTCCTTTCCCATTAGATTACCTCCTATCAATGGCTTGACAAGTGCCATTTTTATCTTATAATTAAGATCGGAA
>OCHO01001375.1_pt1 | contig 15408 bp, 13 predicted proteins | sample 1538441 | NCBI WGS metagenome assembly OCHO01 (sample SAMN04571691, study PRJEB22368) | human gut metagenome | biome: human gut; material: stool | host: Homo sapiens | place: Luxembourg | collected 2012-06-29
CGATGACGGTGAGGTTCCACCTGTTCCCATTCCGAACACAGAAGTTAAGCTCACTTGTGCCGAAGATAGTTCGCTGGAAACGGCGCGTGAAAATAGGTAGTCGCCGACTTGAATCAAACGTCTTGAGAGAAATCTCAGGGCGTTTTTCTTTTGCAAAAGCTCTGGGAAAGTTCCCGGGGCTTGCTGCTGTATACATGGGACTATTTTACTGCGCTAGAAGAAACAGAAAAATAGTGATAGCAACATGTTCAACAGAGCGGATACCGGTCGGGAATATCCGTCTGGCAAAGAAGATAATCAATGCTTACCGTATAGAGTTGTGCCAGCGGCACCAGAAGTTCTGCGGTCAGCTGCTGGGTTCCGGTTTCCACATAGCTGTATTTGCGCTGGGTGATGCCGATTTTATCGGCCACCATCTGTTGGGTAAAATCATGATCCTCACGTAGGTCTTTCAGTCGATTTTTCATAATATCAACCCTCCCTGCGTAATAGGATAGGTTAGATGAAATCCGTCTATTGACTTTTAGATAAATATTATCTATAATAAAGACAATAAATGGGTATCTTACTGGATACTCATGGAAAATCGTATAAGATTAAGATGAGGTGAATCATGATGAAGAAAATTGATCGTCGCAGTTTTCTGAAGGTGATGGGAGCTGCGGGTACAGTGTGTGCTATGACAGCATTGACTGGTTGCGGAGGAACGCCAAACTATGACGGTTCTGTCCCGCTGTCTGATTTGAATTCGCTGAACGGAAAAATTGCATGGAACAATGTTGAGCCAAAAGATCCGTTTGGAAATGTTTATGTACAAGGTGTGAATTATTCGGTATTTCGACCGGGCAGCTGGTCGAGGGAAACAAATTCTGTCACAGTACTTAGTGCAACGGTAGAATATTTGACTGACAAAAAATATAAGAAGTTGACCATGAATTTGAATCCGTATAAGGATATAGGTGGAAACCCGTATACGGACACAGAAAATGAGTGGGGCTTAGTTAAAGTTTACGCAGATGATAAACTGGTTGCAACTTCAAACATGGTTCAGCGCAAAACAAAAGAAACGGTTAAGTTTGAAGTGGACATCACAGGAGCAGAGTATATTAAAATTGAGCCAACGATTTCTTACTGGCACTATGGTCTGGATAAGGGCGGCGGTGAAATGATTTTGTGGGATGTAAAGCTCTGGAAATAACATAACAAAAAAAGCGGCCCCGCTGTGCTGAGCGTTCAGCATGCCGGGACCGCTTTATTTCAATAAAGTCTTGACTCTACAACCGTTATAGAGTTTACTATCTATGACGGAAAGGAGTGCCCGCCGGGAGTGCCCTGCGAAAGGTTGGCAGGGGAGGGGACCGGCGGGCGGACAAACGCAAATGGAAAAGAATCTCACCAGCGGAAGTGTGCTGAAAAGCATCCTGTATTTCTCGCTGCCGTATCTGCTTTCGTATTTTCTGCAGACGCTGTACGGCATGGCCGACCTGTTCATTATCGGGCAGTTCGAGGGTGTGGCCAGCACCACAGCAGTGTCCATCGGCAGTCAGGTGATGCATATGATCACCGTGATGATCGTGGGCCTTGCCATGGGCACGACGGTCACCATCGGGCGGGCCGTCGGTGCGGGGAACCGTTCCCACGCGGCAAAGCTCATCGGCAACACGGTCACCCTGTTTCTGACGGGGTCGGTGGTGCTGGCAGCGGTGCTGGTGGGCTTTGTGGACCCCATCATCCGGCTGGTGTCGGTGCCGCAGGAGGCTGTGGCGGGCGCAAAGGTGTACCTCATCATCTGCTTTATCGGCATCCCATGCATCACGGCTTATAACATTCTGGCGTCTATTTTTCGCGGGCTGGGCGATTCCAAAAGCCCGATGTATTTCATTGCGATCGCCTGCGTGAGCAACATCGCGCTGGACTACCTCTTTATGGGCGCACTGCATCTCGGCCCGGCCGGTGCAGCCCTGGGCACGACCCTTTCCCAGCTGGTCAGCGTGGTAGTGTCGCTGCTGGTCATTCGGAAGCGGCACAGCATCCGCGTGACGGGTACAGACCTCAAACCGAAGAAGGATGTGCTGGGCGAGCTGCTTGGCATCGGTGTGCCGGTGATGCTGCAGGATGGCTTCATCCAGGTGTCCTTCATGATCATCACCATCATTGCAAATCATCGCGGCCTGACCGATGCGGCCGCTGTGGGCATCGTGGAAAAGATCATCAGCTTTTTGTTCCTCGTGCCCAGCTCCATGCTGTCCACCGTGTCGGCGCTGGGTGCCCAGAATATCGGCGCTGGCAAGCACGACCGTGCCGACGCCATCCTGCGCTATGCTATCGGCATCGGCGTGGCCTTTGGTACGGTGATGGCCGTGCTGATGCAGTTCATTGCGCCGTCGATGGTGCGGCCTTTCACCTCGGACGAAGCCGTGGTGCTGGCGGGCGCATCCTACATCCGGGGTTACATCTTTGACTGTCTGTTTGCGGGCATCCAGTTCAGTTTCAGCGGTTATTTCTGCGCTTACGGCAAGTCGGGGCTGTCCTTTTTGCACAACAGCCTGTCCATCCTTCTGGTGCGCGTGCCGGGGGCCTATCTCGCGTCCCGGTTCTTCCCGCAGACGCTGCTGCCCATGGGTCTGGCGTCGGCGTGCGGCTCGCTGTTTTCCAGTGTGGTGTGTGTCATTGCCTATTGCTGGCTCAAGCGGCAGCTGAACCGGACAAACGAGGTGCTTCATGGCTGAACGTGAACTGTTCCAGATCGGCGAGGTGGCAAAGATGTACCATCTGAGCGTGGGCACCCTGCGCCACTACGAGCAGGTGGGCCTGCTGAAGCCAGAGTATACCGACCCGGCCACCGGCTACCGCTACTACAGCGTCCGGCAGTTCGAGCAGCTGACCAACATCCGCTACCTGCGGGCGCTGGGCCTGCCGCTGGATGAGATCGCGGCCACCCTGCACGACCGGGATGTGGACAACATCGCGGAGGCCCTGCGCCGCCAGAAAGAGCTGATCGCCCGCAAAAAGCAGGAACTGGAGATCATGGAACGCAAGATCGACCACCGTCTGGCCCAGCTGGAGGACGCCCGCCGCTCGGAGCTGGACTGCATCCGTCTGGTGGAGCAGCCCGCCCTGCGGCTGGTGCTGCTGCGGGACAGCGTGAAGTTCAACAGTTACCTCTGGCTGGAGCGCTCCATCCGAAAGATCGAGCAGGATCAGAAACTGCCGCTGAGCTACATCGGGAAGGTGGGCGTGGGCATCTCGGGAGAAAACCTGAAAAGCGCAGAGTTCGGGCATTACGACCTTGTGTTTCTGGTGCTGGAAGAAGACGATGTCTACGAAGGCCGCGTGGAGACTCTGCCGCCCTGCCGCTGCGCTGCGGTGCGGTTCCGGGGCGACCACAGCCGGGCACCGCAGTACTACGAACAGCTGGCGCAGTTCCTTGCGGCAAACGGCCTGCAGATCGCCGGTTTCTCCCGTGAGATCACACTGATCGACAACTGCATCTCGGATGACCCGGCGCAGTATGTGACGGAGATTCGGATACCTGTCGCACGGGGATAGATGCAGCTTTCCCGGGCAGGACGGCGGGGAGTTTCTCTGGCGAATGACCGGGAAGTGGGGCCCCGGCGCAAAGCGTCGGGGCGGAACCGTGGGTTCCGGGCTGTTCGCGGAGAAAGCTCCCCGCTGGTCTGCCCATCGAAGGGATTGAATCTTCACAAAAAGGTGGTACAATAAAATTATCACCAGTGAAACACTAGGAATTCACGCAAAAGGAGTGTTTTGTATGCGCAAAGATTTTGGTTCCAATCCTTGGTTCTACCCGCTGCCGGTGCTCATCATCGGCACCTACGATGAAAATGGCAAGCCGGATGCCATGAATGCAGCCTGGGGCGGCCTGTATGACACGAACCTTGTGGAGCTGTGCCTGAGCGCCGGCCATAAGACCACCAAGAACATCCTGCAGAAAAAGGCCTTTACCGTCAGCTTTGCCGACGCCGAGAATGTGGCCGCCTGCGATTATGTGGGCATCGTCTCCGGCAACAACACCCCGGATAAGATGGAAAAGTCCGGCCTGACCGCTGAAAAGAGCGCCGTGGTGGATGCACCGCTGTTTACCCAGCTGCCGCTGACGCTGGAGTGCAAGTATGTGCACAGCACCGAGGAAGGCAACATCATCGGCGAGATCGTGAACATCAGCGCTGATGAGCGCATTCTGGGCGCGGACGGCAAGATCGACATGACAAAGTTCCGCCCCATTTCCTACGAGCCGGTGCACAACGGCTATCATGTGCTGGGCGAGCGGGTCGGCACGGCTTTCAGCGACGGCATGAAGCTGAAATAAGTTTCGTCCCAAACCCCGAAAATCTGCCCGGAGATTGCATCCAGAAGCGCTTTTGTCTCGTTATAAGAGGTGAAAGCGCTTTTATGTTTTTGAAAAGGATGCGATCAAGATGAAAAAATCCCACCGCCGCCGCGCACACGGCAGGCGCATTTTGCTCTGCCTGTTGGCCGTGGCGCTGCTGTTTGTGGTGCTGGCCCTGCGGCAGAACATTCTGCTGGATACCACCAGCCGTCATGCCCTTCTGATGGACGCCCAGACCGGGCAGGTGCTGGCGCAGAAACGTGCCAACGAAAAAGTGGCCCCGGCGTCCCTGAGCAAGATGATGACCGTGCTGCTGGCCATCGAAGCCCAGCCGGACCTCGACCAGCCTGTGACCCTGCCGGAGGATGTGTTCCCGGAACTGACGGCCGAAAATGCGTCCATGGCGGGTTTTGCGCCCGGCGAGACGGTCACGGTGCGGGACGTGCTGTATGGTGCCATGCTGCCTTCCGGGGCCGAGTGCTGCGAAGCGCTGGCCCGGCTGGTGAGCGGCAGCGAGAGCGCCTTTGTGGCGTTGATGAACCAGAAAGCCGCAGAGCTGGGCATGAAGAACACCCACTTCTGCAACCCCATCGGCCTGACCGAGACCGAGCATTACTCCACCGCCGCTGACCTTGCCAAGCTGCTGCAGGCGGCGCTGCAGAACGAGACCTTTCGCACCATCTTCACCACCGGGCACTACACCAGCATCCCCACGGCCCAGCACCCGGAAGGCGTTTCCTTTGCCAGCACCCTGCTGAGCAAACTGAACGGCAGCGAGCTTTCCGACGGGCAGGATAAAATTCTGGGTGGCAAGACCGGCTACACCGCAGCGGCCGGGCTGTGCCTGGCAAGCCTTGCAACGGTGCAGGGACGTGAGTACATTCTGGTCACGCTGGGCGCGCCCGGCAGCCACATTACCGAGCAGTTCAACATTCAGGATGCCATCAGCGTTTACCGGAAACTGGAAACAAAAATGTCCGCAAAACGTTGATTCTACTGCCGGTCGGTTGCGCAAAGCGGGTTTGCCCGGTACAATGGAGCCACGAACAGAGCCGCAGGCTCACAAGGAGGACAACATGTACGGACTGGACAAAGCCGCATTCGGCAGCTTTCTGGCGCAGCTGCGCAGGGAAAAGGGCATGACCCAGCGGGAGCTGGCTGCAGACCTGTATGTATCGGATAAGGCCGTGAGCAAATGGGAGCGGGGCCTGAGCGTGCCGGATATCTCGCTGCTGGTGCCGCTGGCAGAAATTCTGAACGTGACGGTGGCCGAGCTTTTGCAGGGCCGCCGCGTCGAAGAAGAACAGCGCTTTACCCGCGAGGAGACGGAAGAACTCATCCGCAAGGCGCTGACCTTCTCGGCAGAGCCGCCGGAGCGCCGTCAGGCCCGGACCCGGAAGTTCCTGCCGCTGTATGCAGTCTATGTGCTGCTGGGCCTTGTGGGCACTGCCGTCGTCTGTGCGGCGGGGCTGGCAGGCACCGAGGGCGCAAAGGCGCTGCTCATCATGAATGCGATCTTCGGCGTCGTGTATGGAGCCTACACCTTGTTCTGGATGCCGGAGACCCTGCCGCGCTACTACGATGAGAACCGCATCTGCAACTTTGCGCAGGGCGGGTTCCACATCCACATCCCGGGCGTGTACTACAACAACCGCAACTGGCTGCATGTGCTTAAATGGATGCGGGTGTGGTGCGTGGTGTCTATGGTCCTGATGCCGCCCTGCACGGCTGCGGCGGTGCTGTTCGAGCGTGCCGCCGGCTGGCGGGTGTGGGGTGCAGTGCTCATCGTGTACATTCTCTCGCTGTTCGGGGCCATCGTCATCCCGGCGAAAAAATATGAGTAAGCCAAAATGAAAGGGAGCGATTTGCTCCCTTTTGTTTTGGTTGGCAGTGTGATACACTAGAACTATTCTGAAAGAGATGGAGCGAATAGTATGCGAGACCACCACATCGACCTGTGCGGGCAGATCGACTTCACCCGCACCGAGGCCATGCCGCTGCTGGCGCGGGAGGCACATTTCAGCTTTGCGTGCAATGGCTGCGGCGACTGCTGCCGCGGGCGGGAGGATATCGTGTTGTCCGGCTTTGACCTGTGGCGCATCGCGGCCCGGCTGCACCTGCCGCCGCAGATCGTGGCGCGGGGCTTCTGCCGGGCCAGCATCGGCACGGTGAGCCACCTGCCGGTGCTGCGGCTGGCCCCGGTGAAGGAGAACCGCAATAACTGCCCCTTTCTCACCGAAAATCACTGCGCCATCCATGACGCGGAACCGCTGGTGTGTGCTCTGTACCCGCTGGCGCAGGAGATCAGCCGGGACGGGCAGGTGAGCTACTTTTTGCAGCCCACCGGCTGCGGCGGGCAGGTGATCGAAGCGCGGGTGCAGGATTACCTTGCCCGCTATGATGTCCCCGCGCGGGAAGCGACGGATGTGCGCTGGGCGCAGACCTGCATGGCGCTGGAAGACACTGTGGAACAGCTGGAAGCGGCCCTCGGCCCGGTGCTGGTGCGCCGGATGCAGGCAAAGCTCTGGCAGGCGCTGTACTTTGACTACAATTTTGCGCAGCCATTCCTGCCACAGCTGGAGCGCAACCTCGGCTGGCTGCAGGGGGAAATGGCAAAACTGACCGCTTATCAGGCAAAATTGAAGAATGCATCAAAATAATTGATTGATGTGTTTTAAATGATTGATAATTAAGGCCGTTTTCGGGCAAAAGTGAGTTGTTTTACTGCAGAATGTGTGCTATACTTCACGAGTGTAAAGCAAAACTGTACGACACACGCTTACAATCATTGCTTTCCGGCGCGGCACCTGTAGGCTGCGCAAGCGAAAAATAGAGGAGATAGATCATTATGCGTAAAATCACTCGTCGTTCCTTCCTGGCTGCTGCCGCTGCCTGCGGCGCTGCTGCTGCCCTGACTGCCTGCGGCGGTTCTTCTGCATCCACTGCAGCTTCCTCCACCGCATCTTCCGCTGCTGCTTCTGCGGCAGCCGCTGATGGCCAGACCTATACCATCGGTATCTGCCAGCTGGTGCAGCATGCCGCTCTGGACGCTGCCACCCAGGGCTTCCAGGATGTCCTGACCGAGGAGTTTGGCGATAACGTCACCTTCGACCTGCAGAACGCACAGGGCGATTCCGCCACCTGCGCCACCATCACCAACGGCTTCGTTTCCGCAGGCGTGGACCTGATCATGGCAAACGCCACCCCCGCCCTGCAGGCTGCACAGGCTGCCACCGACACCATCCCCATCCTGGGCACCTCCGTCACCGAGTACGGCGTGGCCCTGGGCCTGGACAACTACGACGGCACCGTGGGCGGCAACGTCTCCGGCACTTCCGACTTGGCTCCCCTGGGCGAGCAGGCCGATATGATCGTGGAGTGGCTGCCCGATGTGAAGAATGTCGGCCTGCTGTACTGCTCTGCTGAGGCAAACAGCCAGTACCAGGTGGACGAGGTCCAGAAGTATCTGGAAGCCAAGGGCGTCACCGCTACCCAGTACGCTTTCTCGGATTCCAACGATCTGTCCTCCGTCTGCCAGCAGGCTGCGAACGAGAACGACGCACTGTATGTTCCCACCGATAACACCGTTGCTGCCAACACCGGCATCGTGGACGGCATCTGCCGCCCGGCTAAGAAGCCCGTGTTCACAGGCGAGGAGGGCATCTGCTCCGGCTGCGGCGTGGCTACCCTGTCCATCAGCTACTACGATCTGGGCCGCACCACCGGTGAGATGGCAGTGAAGATCCTGAAGGGCGAGGCCGACATCTCTACCATGCCCATTGAGAACACCAATGTGACCAAGAAGTACAACAAGGCCATCTGCGATGATCTGGGCCTGACCGTTCCCGAAGGCTACGAGGAGATCGAGGGCTAAGGCACTCTCGGGAAAACAAACATAAAAATCAGCGGAGAAGGGCGAAAAATGGCCTTTCTCCGCTTTCCCGTATCCGACGGGAGATGAAAAAAGTGTATCAGAAACAGGAGGAATTGTTTTGGACATCATTGCAAGACTGGCAAACCTGCCGGGCGCTCTGCCGGGTGCCTGTGCACAGGGCCTTATCTGGGGCATCATGGCCATCGGCGTTTATCTCACCTACCGCATCCTGGATGTGGCCGACCTGACCGTGGACGGCTCCTTCGGCACCGGCGGCGCTGTGTGCGTCATGTGCCTGCTCTCTGGCCAGAACGTCTGGGTCTCGCTGCTCATGGCGCTGCTGGCGGGCCTTCTGGCAGGCCTTGTCACCGGCCTGTTGCACACCTTCATGGGCATCCCGGCCATTCTGGCCGGCATCCTGACCCAGCTGGCTCTCTACTCCATCAACCTGAAGATCATGGGCAAAGCCAACCAGTCCATCAACGTGGATAAGTACGGTCTGCTCATCTCCCTGCGCTGGGTCAAGGAGTTCGCGCTGCACAACCCCATCATCATGGTCATCATTGCCACGGCAGTGGTCATCGCGGTGCTGTACTGGTTCTTCGGCACCGAGCTGGGCTGCGCCATCCGCGCTACCGGCTCCAACCCCGCCATGTCCCGCGCACAGGGCATCAACACCAACTTCAACATTGTGCTGGGTCTGGCCGTGTCCAACGGCCTGGTGGCCCTGTCCGGTGCGCTGCTGAGCCAGTATCAGGGCTTTGCGGATGTCGGCATGGGCCGCGGTGCCATCGTCATCGGTCTGGCAGCCGTCATCATCGGCGAGGCCATCTTCAGCCGCATCTTCCACAACTTCGCCCTCAAGATGGTGTCCGTCTCGCTGGGTGCCATCATCTACTACATCGTCATCCAGCTGGTGCTGACCCTGGGCTTCGACGCCAACCTGCTGAAGCTGCTGAGCGCTTCCGTGGTGGCCATTTTCCTTGCCGTGCCGTACTGGAAGGGCAAGTACTTCTCGAAGCCGGTGAAGAAGGCAAAGGAGGACGCAAAAAATGCTTGAGATCCAGAATGTTTCCAAGACCTTTAACGCTGGCACGGTCAACCAGAAAACGGCCCTGAACGGCCTGAACCTGAAGCTGAACGAGGGCGACTTCGTCACCGTCATCGGCGGCAACGGCGCAGGCAAATCCACCATGCTGAACGCCGTGGCCGGTGTGTGGCCGGTGGACGAGGGCAAGATCCTCATTGACGGCGTGGACGTTACCCGCCTGAGCGAGCACCAGCGCGCCGCCTACATCGGCCGCGTGTTCCAGGACCCCATGACCGGCACTGCCGCCACCATGCAGATCGAGGAAAACCTTGCCCTGGCGGCCCGCCGCGGCAAACCCCGCACCCTGCGCATCGGCATCACCAAGGCGGAGCGGGAGCAGTACCGTGAACTGCTCAAAACGCTGGACCTGGGTCTGGAAGACCGTCTGACCGCCCGTGTGGGTCTGCTGTCCGGCGGCCAGCGTCAGGCGCTGACCCTGCTGATGGCCACTATGAACAAGCCCAAGCTCCTGCTGCTGGACGAGCACACCGCCGCCCTTGACCCCAAGACCGCCCTCAAGGTGCTGACCCTCTCGGCCAAGATCGTGGAGGAGAACCACCTGACCACCATGATGATCACCCACAACATGAAGGACGCCATCAAGTATGGCAACCGCCTGATCATGATGCACGAGGGCCATATCATCTACGACGTGGCAGGCGAGGAAAAGAAGAACCTGCACGTCTCCGACCTGCTGGCCAAGTTCCAGATCGCCAGCGGCGGCGAGTTTGCAAACGACCGCATGATCCTTTCCAACTAAGTTCCGGCACACAGGCGCCTGCCCGTTTGGGTGGGCGCTTGTTTTTTGCCTGCATTGTGTTACAATAAAACCATTCCAAAGACAGGGGAGAAGGAAAAATGGTCGATCATATCGAGATCCGCGGCGCACGGGTGCACAACCTGAAAAATGTGGACGTGGATGTGCCGCTGGGCAAGATCGTGGGCGTGGCGGGTGTGTCCGGCTCGGGCAAATCCAGCCTTGCACTGGGTGTGCTGTATGCCGAGGGCTCCCGGCGGTATCTGGATGCCCTTTCCACCTACACCCGCCGCCGCATGACCCAGGCAGCCAAGGCCACCGTGGACGAGGTGCTGTACGTCCCGGCGGCGCTGGCTCTGCACCAGCGGCCCGCCGTGCCCGGCATCCGCAGCACCTTTGGCACCGGCACCGAGCTGCTGAACAGTCTGCGGCTGATGTACTCCCGCCTGTCCAGCTACCCCTGCCCGCAGTGCGGCCACTGGCTGGAGCCCAGCCTTGCCGTGGCGGCCGAAAAGCCGCTGGTCTGTCCGGTGTGCGGGGCCAGCGTGCGGGCGCTCTCGGCGGAGGAATTCGCCTTCAACAGCCAGGGCGCCTGCCGCACCTGCAGCGGCACCGGCACCGTGATGACTGTGGACGAGAGCACCCTTGTGCCGGACGACTCCCTCACCATCGACGAGGGTGCGGTGGCCCCCTGGAAAAGCCTGATGTGGTCGCTGATGACCGACATCTGCCGCGAGATGGGCGTGCGCACCGATGTACCCTTCCGTGATTTGACCAACAAGGAAAAGGACATCGTCTTCCACGGCCCGGCCGAGAAAAAGCACATTTTCTACCACAACAAAAACTCCAATCAGGCCGGGGAGCTGGATTTCACCTACTTCAACGCCACCTACACGGTGGAAAACGCCCTCTCCAAGGTCAAGGACGAGAAGGGCATGAAGCGGGTGGAAAAGTTTTTGCGGCAGGGCGTCTGCCCGGACTGCGGCGGCTCCCGCCTGACGGCAGCGGCCCGCACGCCGCGCCTGCGAGGCATTACGCTGGATAAGGCCTGCCAGATGACCCTTGCCCAGCTCACCGACTGGGTGGCAGGCGTGCCGGACAGCCTGCCGGAAGAAATGCGCCCCATGGCCCGGAATATCTGTGAGTCCTTCCAGACGGTGGCGGCGCGGCTGCTGTCGCTGGGGCTTAGCTACCTGACGATGGACCGCGCGGCATCCACCCTCTCCACGGGTGAGCGTCAGCGGATGCAGCTGGCCCGCGCCGTGCGCAACCGCACCACCGGTGTGCTGTATGTGCTGGACGAGCCGTCCATCGGTCTGCATCCCTCCAACATCGAGGGCCTGACCGACGTGATGCACGACCTCATCGCCGACGGCAACTCGGTGGTGCTGGTGGACCACGACACCCAAATTTTAAAGGAAGCCGACTGGCTCATCGAGATGGGCCCGGAAGCCGGTGCAAAGGGCGGGCACATCATCGCACAGGGGGCCATCCCGGAAATTGAAGCAAATGCTGCCTCCCAGATCGGGCCGTTTCTCGCGGGCCGGGCGGGCGTCCATGCGCGGCCCCGTACACCGGAAAATGAGCTGTTCGCGCTGGGGCGCATCCACCTTTCCACGGACGCCATCCACACCGTGAAGCCGCTGGAACTGGACCTGCCCAAAGGGCGGCTCACCGTCGTCACGGGTGTGTCCGGCAGCGGCAAGACCACCCTCATTCTGGAAAGCCTCATCCCGGCGCTGCAGGCCAAAGTGAACGGCACCGCTCTGCCGGGGCATGTGAAGGCTGTGGAAGCAGACGGCATCGCGCAGGTGAAGCTCATCGACGCGACGCCCATCGGCATCAATGTGCGTTCCACGGTAGCCACCTATGCCAACGTGCACGACGAGCTGCGCAAGCTCTTTGCCAAAACGCCGGACGCGAAGGACCACGGCTATAAGGCGGGCGACTTCTCCTACAACACCGGCAAACTGCGGTGCCCTACCTGCGACGGCACTGGTGTCATCAGTCTGGACGTGCAGTTCCTGCCGGACGTGGATGTGCCCTGCCCGGACTGCGGCGGCTCCCGCTACAGCCGGGAAGCGGCGGCAGTCAAGCTGCCCACGGCGGGCGGCGGGGCGGCCTCCATGGCCGATCTGATGGACATGGACGTGTCCACCGCGCTGGATGCCTGCGCCGACCGCAAGCTGGTGCGCCAGCGCCTGCAGGTGCTGAAGGAGCTGGGCCTTGGCTACCTGACCCTCGGCGAAGAAACGCCCAGCCTTTCCGGCGGCGAGGCCCAGCGGCTCAAGCTGGCCAGCGAGATGGGCCGCGGGCAGGCCGACAGCGTGTTCGTGTTCGATGAGCCCACCATCGGCCTGCACCCGCTGGACGTGCAGACCCTGCTGGGCGTGTTCCAGAAGCTGATCGAGAATGGGGCCACGGTGGTGGTCATCGAGCATGATCTGGACGTCATCCGCAACGCGGACTATATCGTGGATATGGGCCCGGGCGGCGGCGACGCTGGCGGCCGCATCGTGGCGGCAGGCACCCCGGAACAGGTGAAGCAGGACCCGGAGAGCATCACGGGACGGTATATCTGAATCAGACAAGCAAAAACGGACAGCTGTGCAGGCAATGCAGGGCTGTCCGTTTTGTTTGCGGCCGCAGCAAAAATCCCCGCCGGGGAGAACACCCGACGGGGATCAGAGCGCGCGTAAGAGGGAAAGGGGGCGCTTACAGCAGCTCGTTGTGCACGGTGCCGCCCACGGTCAGGGTGGGCACATCGCCGGTGTGAAGGAGCTGGGCTTCGTCGTCCTCGCCGCCCAGAGCCAGCAGAGCGGAAAGACTCAGGGTGGTGGTCTTAAGGTTGGTCACAAAAGTGATGCTCTCCGCGCCGGAAGCCTGCAGCTCGCGCAGCACGGGCAGCGGCGCAAGGAGGGTGGCAGTGTCCAGGCCGTCGCGGCGGGCATCCACGATGTAATTGCCGCTCTCGGTGCGGGTCTCAAAAGCCACGTCTGCGCCGTTGGCATCCACCACGCGCAGGTGCAGGGCAGCGGGCACGGCAGCGGCGGTGGTGTCGGGCTGGGCCGGCTCCGGCTGGGGGATGGTGCGCTGCAGGTGGCAGATGGTGCACTCCTCATAGGTGCCGTCTTCGCTGGTGACCCACTCGTGCTTCATGGCGTCAAAGGTGGAACCGGCCGGGATGGGCAGCTCAAGGTCTTCCACGCCTTCGTCCTCGCAGTGCCAGATAATGGTACTGTCGGTGCGGGAAGCAATGGTGTACACGTGGTCGCCGCGCACATAACGGAACGGCTCACCGGTCACAGTAACAGAGCCGTCTTCGTTCTGAACCACAGCAGAATGGTTGTAGTAGACGATCCCGCTGTCTTCTGAGACAACGAGCCGATCGGAGCGCGCTATGTTATACTCCGAGTTACCGGGTTCATAAACAGAAAGCGTTTCGCCATCGGAAATGTAGTATTTCTTTATGATGTCAGAAGAAATATCGAAGGAAGAACCGTTTTTACTGCTTCCGCTTCCGCCCACCGCGGTCAGACTGCCGGAAACCAGATGCACATCATTATTTGCGGAATAGTAATTGGTGTTGTTATAGTAACCGCCGCCGCCGGTCGCAGTTCCGCTTTCGGACACTGCATTGCCGCCTGCCACGGTGACTGCACTGTCCGAGATCGTTATTTTGCCGGAGTTGCGATAGATTCCCTTGCCGCCGGTCGCGTTGCCGGAGCCGGAAGTCTGCGCATTCCCGCCCTGCGCAAGGAGAGTGACGTGATCGATCAGGTAGCCGTCATCGACAGTGCCCATAATATAAGCACCCGTGCCGCCCACAACATTTTTTCCGCTACCGCTGCAGTTTCCGCCGATCGCAGAAATATGGCTGTCAGAAATGTTGGATTTCAGACCATCGTAATTGCCAATACCGAGGCCGGTACCGCCGCTGGAAAAGTCGCCAGTGGAGTTGCTCACACTTCCGCCGACCGCAGAAAGAGAAGAACCGGTCATACTAAGGACACCTGCAGACACGCCGGTTCCAGCATAACAGAGAGAATTGCCGCCTTTGGCGGTGACGGTTGAGCCGGTAATAGTAAGATCTGTGGCAGATAGTCCATCACCGGAATATTCGATGGAAATATCATGGTCGAATCGATTGCCGCCGATGGCTGTAACAGAAGCATCTTCAATTACAAGATTGTTGGCATTCAGGCCATCGCCAGGTTTGACGAAGGAGGAGCTGTCCTCGGGGCTATCAGCACCTTTTGCAATCAGAGATGCGTCAGAATTCCCGGAGCCGGTAATCGTCAAAGTGCCGCCTAAGTCGGTGCTGCCGAGGCCATCGCTTACTATTTTATGATCATTCCATTTGTCCATCTTTACACCACTGCCGCCGGTCAGCTCATTTTTGCCGTCCAGCTCCAGCGTCACGTCGCCGGTGCCGGAGATGTTCATGGCGTCTTCCTTCGAGGTGCCCGCATCCACCTTCAGGTTCCGCAGGATGATGTTCAGCGCATCCTTATAATTGTTGACGATCTTGACCACGTTCTCCACCACCGAGCTGACGACCGACGTGTTCTCCTCGGCCGGGGCTTCGTAGGTGACGGTCTCGTCTTCGGGGTCGGCGGCTTTTTCGGCCGGTGCGGCGGCTTCCGGCGCGGGTTCGGGCTTCGTCACCTGCACATCGGGGTCCACGGTGTAATCGCCGTATTCGATCACGGTGCCGTCCTCGGTCTCGGTGACGGTGCGCTCCGGCTCGGCGGGGGTGTCCTCAGCTTCGTCGCCGGTATCCACGGCCGGGGCAGACAGCTCCAGCGTTGCGGGCTCAGCGGCCGCATCCTCTGCGTCGGCATCGTCCGCTGCGGCATCTTCGGTGCCCTCTGCGTCAGCGGTTTCGGGCGCTTCGGCTTCGTCAGCCGGGGCTGCATCTTCTTCGGCCGGGGCTTCCTCGTCCTCGGTCTCCGCCGGTGCGGGTTCGGCGGCGTCGTTCTGGGAGGCAGGTGCCTGGGTGTTGTCGCCGGTGATGATGATATCATCCGTGCCGTCGCCGTCGTCCTCCACCTTCTGGCCGCCCACCTGGATGGTCTTGCTGCCGTCTGCATCCACAGTGATGTTCACACTGCCCTGGCTGACATCACAGATGTAGGCCGCCGTGACGGCGGGGGCTGCCGCAGACAGCGCCATGCTCAGAGCCAGCGTTGCGGCGGCCGTTCGTTTGAGTGTTTTTCGCAACCGCATAAGAAAAAACCTCCTGTGTGTTCAATGTCTGGATGCTCCTGCATTTTAGCGGAATGGACAAAAAACGGGGGCACCTCTTAAAACATTTTAGCATAGGGGGGGGGGGG
>OCHO01001419.1_pt1 | contig 15068 bp, 10 predicted proteins | sample 1538441 | NCBI WGS metagenome assembly OCHO01 (sample SAMN04571691, study PRJEB22368) | human gut metagenome | biome: human gut; material: stool | host: Homo sapiens | place: Luxembourg | collected 2012-06-29
TGCCCAGGCTTTTTCTAACCAGCCGTGAGCAAAAAAGAAAATAAAAAATGCCCAGGCTTTTTCTAACCAGCCGTGAGCAAAAAAGAAAATAAAAAATGCCCAGAGCCGGAATCGAACCAGCGACACGAGGATTTTCAGTCCTCTGCTCTACCAACTGAGCTATCTGGGCATTTGGTCTGTGAACTGTTGTGTATCACAGACCTTATCATAGCATATTGATTGTTTGAATGCAAGTAATTTTTATGATTTTTGCGAAAAAAGAGAAAATTATAACAAAAATTTATTTTATCTTGCCATAAGGTAGATTTTTTCCATATCTCTCATATTGAGCTGTTTAAAGACTCCAATGGTGCGAGTGTCCTCAAAACTGCATTTGAATGCAAGATCATGAATTTGCTGATCTGTGAGATCCAGACCCAGTTCATGTAAACTGGTGGGCATTTCTACAGACCGGAAGAAATTTTCCATTGCTTCAATTCCTGCAAGGGCTGTTTCTTTATAATCAGTTCCACATGGAATGTCAAATACATTGGTGGCAAACTGAGCAAAACGTTCAGGGTTCACCTCGTAGACGTATCGTGCCCAGCTTCCCCAGATAGCTGCCAGACCTGCTCCGTGAGTTACATTGTAGACACCTCCCAGTTCATGTTCAAGCTGGTGGCATGCCCAGTCACCACCACCTGTACCGCATCCGGTCAGACCGTTGTGGGAAAGGCTTCCTGCCCACATAATTTCTGCCCTGGCGCTGTAATTGTCTGGTTCTTTCATAAGAATACGGGCATTGTAAATGACTGTCTGCATCAGAGCTTCGCTGATACTGTCTGTAATCTCCATAGTTTCAATATTTACAAAATATCGCTCCATGGTGTGCATGAGGATATCTACACATCCGCTTTCTGTCTGATACTGTGGGAGTGTGTAGGTGAGACGTGGATTTAAGATGGCAAATTTCGGCCTGCAGTAATCTGTCTTTGCACATCCACGTTTTTCTTTTGTTTCTTCATTTGTGATAACACTGGAACTGCTCATTTCACTTCCGGAAGCCGCAATTGTAAGGATGACACCAATGGGCAGACAGCCGGTTGGAACAGCTTTTTTCAGACAGAAATCCCAGACATCATTGTTCGGATTGGCAACGCCATAGCCGATGGCTTTGGAAGAGTCAATAACACTTCCTCCTCCTACAGCAAGGATAAAGTCTACATGTTCTTTTTGGCATAATTCGATTCCCTCGCGGACTTTGGAAAGAAGTGGATTAGGAATGACACCACCCAGGGTGATGTATTCAAGACCTTCTTCTTTCAGATTAGAAGTGATCTCATCAATCAGTCCGGAACGGACAGCACTCTGACCTCCATAATGGATCAGAACTTTTTTTGCTCCATACTTCTTCAGCAGGGAACCTGCCTGAAGGTGGGTATCTTTGCCAAAGAGAACCTGTGTTGGTGTATAATATTCAAAATTTCTCATAATATGTAAACGACCTCCTATAGATTGAAAGGTTAACTGAATCAGGTAAGTCCTCTGCTTTAATTGTAAAATGTAATGAGCAGTAGGTGGGACTTCCTTTTTATATTAAAGCAAATAATGGAAAAATAGTCAAAAAATAATAAAAAAATTAAAATTTGAAAGCAATTTTTGCTGGTTCTCAGAAGACATTTTTGGAAAGATTCCAGTACAGATATCTATAATTTTCTGCACACAGAAAACGGAAAGACAGAAATTTATAGATTTTGGACAGAATATTTTATGGGCATTATGTGAATGGAATGCTATGATAAATACACTTAAATATACAAAGTGAATAAAAAAGGAGGAAACAAGAAATGAAAAAAAGAATGTATAAGATTATGGCACTTGCCATGACAGCAGCTATGGTGGTACCGATGGCAGCGCAGACAACTGCATTTGCAGCTGACGACAAAGAAATTACTTACTGGAATATCGCGGTAGAGAGCCCGGACAAAGATATTGTTACTGCAGCAGTAGACAAGTTTAACAAAGAAACAAAGTCAGGCTATACTGTAAATTCGGTAGCTATCCAGAACGATACATACAAGGAAAAACTTGTTATCGCGATGAGCTCCGGTGAGTGTCCTGATATGTACTCAAGCTGGTCCGGTGGTCCGATGTATGAATATATTGATTCCGGATTTGCTCAGCCGATTGATGATCTTCTTGATCAGTCCGATGTTAAAGATAAACTTCTGGATGCAGCTATTGAACAGGGAAGCTACAATGGACATGTATATGCGATCCCATATCTGAATGTTTCTCTGGCAGGTATCTTCTACAACAAAGATATGTTTAAACAGTACGGACTTGAAGAACCGAAGACATTAGCTGATCTGGAAAATATCTGTGCAACATTAAAAGAAAACGGAATTACACCTTTTGCACTTGCTAATGCTTCCAAATGGACAGGTTCCATGTACTTCATGTCTCTGGCAGCACGTTATGGCGGACTGGAACCATTCCAGAATGCAGTTGCAGGAACCGGTAAATTCACAGATGACTGCTTCATCAAAGCAGGTGAGAAGATTCAGGAGTGGGTTAACAACGGATACTTCCCGGATGGCGTAAACTCCTTAAGCGAAGATGACGGACAGGCAAAACAGTTAATGTATCAGGAGACAGCAGGTATGCTTCTCTGTGGCTCATGGTATACAGGAACATTCCAGACTGACAGTGAGGAATTCTATCAGAAGATCGGCTGGTTCCCATTCCCTGCAATTGATGATTCCGATGCTGATCCTACAATCCAGATCGGTACTGTAGGTGATCAGTTCATTTCCTTCAACTGTGAAGGTGATAAACTTGCAGCAGCATTTGAATGTGCAACAGATCATTTATCTGATGAAGTTGCAGACATTACATACTCTAACAACAAGATTGTTCCTGTAAAAGATGCAGGAGACCACATCAAAGACCCTGTTGTAAAGGAAATTTTTGATGCAGCTCAGAAAGCATCTTCTATCCAGTTGTGGTATGACCAGTATCTGCCAACATCTGTTGCAACTGCACATCTTGATGGCTTACAGGAAGTATTTGGTCTGACAAAGACTCCTCAGGAAGCACAGGAAGAAATGCAGAAAGCAATGGACGAATATTTAAGTACCAAATCTGATTCCGGCGCAGCAGATGATACTGCAGAAGAAGCTACAGATGATGCAGCAGCAGATGATACTGCAGAAGAAGCTACAGATGATGCAGCAGCAGATGATGCTGAATAATCTTTAAAGGAAAGCAGGCATTCATTCTGACCTGAGTAAGGGTAGAAAAGAAGGGTTCTGCACATGCTGAAAGTGCAGAACCCTTTATCTTGAAAAACAATATGTGAGTACACAGAGTGTGCTTGAAAAATCATTTCAATGTCAAATTACATATCAGACAGCATGTCAGAAAATATATAAAAACCATCTCAGAAATATATCTCTAACATATTCCGAAAGCATTTTTCAAACATACTCTGGCATACGTTAGGTCAGATGATCAAATCTCAGAAAGTATTAAAAAGGAGGCACCAAAATGAATGAAAAAGGGATATCTCTGGTTCAGTTAAGACAGAGAAAAACACGTCAGACAGCAGCACTTTTTCTGGCACCTGTTATCATTTTATTAGTAGTATTTATCGCGTATCCGATTATTGATACATTTATTACAAGCGGATACCAGTGGAATGGTATTTCCGCAGACAAGAAGATGGTAGGACTTGCAAACTGGGCAAAACTGATCAAAGATACAAAATTCTGGATAGCATTTAAGAACAACGTTATTATCATGATCCTATCTATCATTATCCAGATTCCGTTAGGACTTGCAATGGCAACATTCCTTGACTTTGGCGGTAAGAAACTTACAATTTTCAAGGTTATCTGGTTTATTCCAATGCTTATGTCTTCTGTTGCAATTGGTTTCCTTTTCACATACGCACTTGCAACAAACGGAGGTATTGTCAGCACAATTTCCGGATGGTTTGGAGGGGGCAACATTGACCTTCTTGGTAATCCAAAATTAGCATTGATCACAGTTATTCTTATCATTGCATGGCAGTTTACACCATTCTACATGGTTTACTTTATGGCTGGTTATACAAACATCCCATATGATGTATTTGAAGCAGCAAGAATCGATGGTGCTACAAGAGGACAGTATTTCTGGAAGATTGCACTTCCACTTCTTATTCCGTCAATTAAGAGTGCAGCTATCCTTTCAATGGTTGGATCTCTGAAATACTTCGATCTGATCTATGTTATGACAGGTGGCGGTCCTGGTACTGCTACAGAGCTGATGGCAACCTATATGTACAAAGAATCATTCAAGAACTTTAACATGGGTTATGGCTCAGCCATTGCAGGAGGTATGTTTATCCTGATTACAATGGTATCTATGATTACTATGAAACTTATAAATGGAAAACAGGAGGATTAAGGGATGGACAGCTATAAGAAAAGTAGAAGAAAAAGCATCATAGCCTGGGTCATTGCTTTTGTTCTTGCTATCGGTGCAGCAATTGTATCATTTACACCTTTTATATTCATGGTGCTGAACTCATTCAAAGAGAAATTTGAGATGCTTACCAAGGGTGTATTCCAGCTTCCTGATCAACTGAACTGGTCCAATTACACTGAGGTACTTACAGGAGGGTTTGCAAATTACTTCAAGAACAGTGTGATCGTTCTTGCAATCTCCCTGATTCTGTTGCTGTTTATTTCAGCATGCGCTTCTTATCCTCTGGCAAGATTTAAGTTTAAAATGGCACAGCCGATTTATGCGATCATTGTAGCCTGTATGTCTATTCCTGTACATATTACATTGATCCCTGTATTCAAAATGGCAAAGTCAACAGGACTTTATGATACAATCTGGTCACTGGTCGGACCGTATGTCGCATTCGCAGTTCCGATTTCCGTATTTATCCTGACCAGCTTTATGAAAGAGATTCCGAGAGAAATCGAAGAATCTGCTGAAATTGACGGATGTGGAAAGATTCAGATGTTCTTCTCCATGATCCTGCCGCTTTCCAAACCCGGAATGGCGACACTGGCAATTTACAATGGTGTAAATATGTGGAATGAATTCTCATTTGTAAATACACTGACACAGTCTGCCCAGAATCGTACCCTGCCGTTGGCAATCTGGGAATTTCAGGGACAGTATTCTATGAATACACCAATGATCATGGCGGTTCTTACATTAACACTTTTACCAATGGTTATCATGTTTATTATTTTCCAGGATAAACTGGTAAAAGGTATGACTGCAGGTGCTGTAAAGGGTTGATTCTTTCTGCGAAATCTGTTGTATCCATTTACCATTGAACATGGTATGATATTGGGGAGATAAAATCACCCCTGATCATGTGGGTATATGTGAAATTATGTGACAGATGAGGAAAGACAACATGAACAAATGGAAAACAAAATTCAGCTACTGGAAATTTGATAAAAAAATACTTTTACTTGTGACCGTCAGTATTCTTATTGTAACGCTGACGGTTGCTGGTGTTTCTCTGACTTTTTCTATAGCATCGATGAAAGAGCAGTCTGTAGAACTTCTGCAGATGCAGAATAATACAGTTGCGGAATCTTTTAAGGGATCAATGGATTCATATAAAGAAATCGTATTGGGTACGATCATGGATGATTCTGTGCAGAATTACTGCAGGCAGGTGCAGAAAAATGAGCTGAAGACAGCAGACATTGATGCAGTTTACAGCAAGCTGGAGAATCTGAATAATATGTATGAGAGTCTGAACTTTGCTGCCATTGTCAGTTCAGATTATAAAAGTTACTACTACAGAGGAAAGGGTTCTTTATCAGTTACGCAGTTTGAAGAAGTGTATCCCCAGGCATATGAGAGAAGCAAATATGCGCAGAAAGGAACGCTGAAAGTTTCCTATAATAACGATTATTATAACGATTATTATAAAGGGAACAGATATACATTGAGTCTGTATTATCCATTATATGATACCAGAAAAGTATCTGATGCAAGAGGGCTTCTGTGCATGAATTTCGATGATCCGGCAGTACAGAGGATGCTGGCTGTAGGAGATTCTTCAGCAGAAACAAGAGTAGTTGACACAGGTGGAATGATACTGCTTTCGAATGATAAAGAGGAGACAGGCCGTTACGTAAATTATATAGATGAGATGGAAAAAGGGATACAGATATTTACAAAGAATGGGAATATGTATGTATGCCAGAAGATTAAGAACTGGAATTATTATGTAGTCAGTTCGATTTCTTTTTATAAACTGATGGAATCAGGATTCCATATAATGGTTGTTGTGATTCTGGTTCTGATCATAGTGCTGATCATAGTAAGCATTATTATAAGAGCACTGGTCAGGAAAATGTATCAGCCCCTTAATAAGGTAGTATCTAATATGGATTATGTTGCAACAGGTTCCCTGAGAACAAGAATCAATGTTGACAATATGGGCGAGGATTTTGCCAAGCTTGCAATTGGTTTTAACTCTATGATGGATGAAATCGAGGTGTTGATGGAACAGGTAAAACTGGAACAGCATCAGCTGGAGCAGATTCGTTTTAATGCCCTTCAGTCGCAGATCCAGCCACATTTTCTTTATAATACACTGGAATGTATCCACTGGCAGGCGATTGCCGAAGGAAATAAAGAGATTTCCACAATGGTAAAGGCGCTGGCGAAATATTACAGGATCTGTCTCAGCAAAGGGCATGATGTGATCACAATCAGAGAAGAAGTAGAGCACATCAGGAATTATATGATTATCCAGAACATGAGATACGACAACATTATCGGAAGTGAGATTGTTGTAGAATCTCAGGTGGAAGAAAGCCTGATACCGAAGCTGACCCTGCAGCCACTGGTAGAGAATTCCATTTATCATGGAATGAAAGTAAAAGAGGGAAAAACAGGTACACTTTATCTTACAGCATATAAAAATGAGGATGAAGTTATCATAAAGGTATCAGATACAGGCACAGGAATGAGTCAGGAACAGATAGATGAAATGAATGAACAGCTCTCCAGATACGAGGATTCCTTTGGATATGGAGTGCGAAACGTAAACAAGAGGATTGAACTTCTTTTTGGGGAGGGATATGGTCTTAATTACCAGAAGAATGATTCGGGTGGAGTAACTGTCGTGATCCATCTGCCATATCAGACAGAAATCAAAAAGAACACAGCAGGAGGCGAGTGGACGTGTGTATAGAGTACTGATTGTTGATGACGAAAAGATGATACGCATGGGGATGAAAAATGCAATAGACTGGAAGAAACTGGGAGTAGATGACGTATTTACTGCTGCGTCAGGAAACGAGGCTTTGAAGATTCTTAAAGAAGAAAGTCCTGAAATTATGGTTACAGATATCCAGATGACAGAAATGACAGGACTGGAACTGATTAAAGCGGCCAGAGAATCAGTACCTGAACTGCGTGTGATCGTGCTTACAGGCTTTGATAATTTTGAGTATGCAAGAGAGAGCCTGCGGCTTCAGGTGCAGGATTTCTTCCTGAAACCGATTGATGAAGATGATCTTTTCAATGCGATAGAAAAGCAGATAAAAGAACTGAAAGAGCAGGAAAACAAAGAGCAGAATCAGGCCAGAGTGTGGCGCTCTCAAGGCTCTGTAGTGCAGATGAGACTGGAGCAGTGCATGAGAAATTTGGTGCATACAAAAGCAGATAAAGAGATGCAGTTGTATATTCTCCAGAAAGATTTTCAGTTTGATATTAAGCAGAAAATGAGCCTGATTCTTCTGGAACAGGGAATGTATACAGAACAGCAGAATGACGGAAAATTCCGTGCAATGACTGTTAAAAATGTCTGCATGAGCATGGTGGATTCCCAAAACAGAGGAATCACATTTGTAGATGATGACGGTACGATTGCGATTGTCTGTTTTGAAAAGGATGATGACGACAGCGTTCTGGAACAGATTGAAGAATTGTCGGATGTGCTGAAGGATGAATTTGAATATAAACCAAAGATTACGGTTGGAAGTGCTGTGCAAGGATTTGAAAATCTGGCAATTTCCTACAATGATGCCAGATATCTTCTGGAACATGAAAAAAAGAATATTCAGGACATTATACAGACGATGGGGGCTCAGAACAAGAAGAAAATCTTCTGGGAAATCTATGCAGAACTGCGAAATATCATGATTTCCAATATAGGAACTCCAGATTATGTACTAAAGGCATTTAATACCTTTACTAAGGCAACAGAATCCTATAATCTTTCCCCTTCTGCTGTGCGCAGATGTTGTTTCGAGATTGCCTCCACTCTGATTTTTTCCTACATGGAAGTATCGTGTGAGGTGGAAGAAGGAAAGTTGGATGCACTCTCCAAGAGTCTGTCATCAGCAGGAAAAGAAGAGGCCTGTGAGATTACGAGAATGTTTATTGAGCAGCTCATTGAAAATGATGAAGAGGATGTACATTATACCATTTCCAATGCCAGACACTATATAGATGAGCATCTTGCAGAGGATATTTCGGTTTCCAGCATTGCGGAAAGCCTCTATATCACACCGAATTATTTCTCCAGATTATTTAAGCGGATTACAGGTGAAGGATGTAATGAATACATTGTTAGAAAGAGGATTGAGAAGGCGAAGAGCCTTCTGGAAACTACCAGCATCAAGACTGGAAAGATTGCTATGATGGTAGGATACAGAGATACGAATTATTTCTCACTGGCATTTAAGAAACATACAGGAAAATCTCCGACGAAATACAGAGAAGAAATGCAGAATACATAATGCAGGAGTAGCGGGCTGTGCTGAGGCTTTGTTAATACCTGCTGAATAATTATCAAATTATATAAACAGGAGGATCTGAAATGAAAGATCACAGAAAAGAAAGAGCAGAAGCAAGAAAAAAAGCAGAAAAACTGGTATCACAGATGACGCTTCTGGAGAAGGCTTCCCAGTTAAAATACGATGCTGCTCCCGTGAAAAGACTGGGTGTTCCGGCATATAATTACTGGAATGAAGCACTGCATGGAGTAGCCAGAGCAGGTGTGGCAACCATGTTCCCGCAGGCAATTGCGATGGCTGCAGTATTTGACGATGAAGAGATGAAAAAAGTTGGCGACATCATTGCAACTGAGGGAAGAGCAAAATACAATGCATATTCTGCAAAAGAAGACAGAGATATTTACAAGGGTCTTACTTTCTGGTCCCCCAATGTAAACATTTTCAGAGATCCGAGATGGGGCAGAGGGCATGAAACCTATGGTGAGGATCCATATCTGACGTCCAGACTTGGCGTGAAATTCGTAGAAGGAATCCAGGGTGACGGACCTGTAATGAAAGCGGCAGCATGTGCAAAGCATTATGCAGTGCACAGCGGTCCGGAATCGCTCAGACATGAATTTGATGCACAGGCAAGCATGAAGGATATGTGGGAAACATATCTTCCGGCTTTTGAAGCGCTTGTAACAGAAGCGGATGTTGAGGCTGTAATGGGTGCTTATAACAGGACAAACGGAGAACCCTGCTGTGCACATAAATATCTTATGGAAGATGTCCTGAGAGGAAAATGGAAATTCGAAGGTCATTATACTTCTGACTGCTGGGCAATCCGTGACTTTCATGAACATCACATGGTAACTTCCACGCCAAGACAGTCCGCTGCTATGGCATTAAATGCAGGATGTGACCTGAACTGTGGAAATACATATCTTCATATGATGGGAGCTTATCAGGATGGACTGGTAACAGAAGAGAAAATTACAGAATCCGCAGTAAGACTGCTGACAACCAGATATCTGCTGGGCCTGTTTGACGGAAGTGAATATGATAAGATACCGTATAGTGTGGTAGAGTGCAAAGAGCACATTGATGAAGCTCTTAAGATGGCAAGAAAGAGCTGCGTACTTCTGAAGAATGATGGAGTTCTTCCGATTGATAAAACAAAAGTAAATACTATTGGTGTCATCGGCCCGAATGCAGATAGCCGTGCAGCTCTTATTGGAAATTATCATGGAACATCTTCAGAATATATTACTGTTCTTGAAGGAATCCGTGAAGAAGCAGGTGACGATGTAAGGATCCTTTACTCTCAGGGATGTGATTTATATAAAGACAAAGTTGAAAATCTGGCATGGGATCAGGACAGAATTTCTGAGGCAGTAATTACAGCGGAAAACAGCGATGTAGTCATACTCTGCGTAGGTCTTAATGAGACTCTGGAGGGAGAAGAAGGAGATACCGGAAACAGTGATGCATCCGGGGACAAAGTTGATCTTCATCTTCCGAAAGTACAGGAAGAATTGATCGAGAAAGTAACAGCAGTAGGAAAACCTACCATCGTAGTTCTGATGGCAGGAAGTGCGATTGACCTGAATTATGCGCAGGATAACTGTAATGGAATCCTTCTTGCATGGTATCCGGGAGCAAGAGGCGGACGTGCAATAGCAGATCTTCTCTTCGGAAAAGAATCTCCATCAGGAAAACTTCCGATAACCTTCTATAAAGACCTGGAAGGAATGCCGGAATTTACAGATTACTCTATGAAGAACAGAACTTACCGTTATATGGAAAAAGAGGCACTTTATCCATTTGGATACGGACTTACATACAGTGATACCTGCGTAACAGAAGCAGAGGTTGTCGGTGAAGTATCAGCAGAGTCCGATATCATGTTAAAAGCAACTGTTAAGAACAATGGAACAGTAGATACAGATGAAGTTGTTCAGGTGTATATCAAAGACCTTGATTCTCCGCTTGCAGTTCGTAACTACAGTCTCTGCGGATTTAAGAGAGTATCTCTGAAAGCGGGAGAAGAGAAATCTGTAGAATTTACAATTTCTAATAAAGCAATGAATATAGTTGATGAAGATGGAAATCGTTACATCGCAGGAAAACATTTCCGTTTATTTGCAGGAGTATCCCAGCCGGATACAAGAAGTGCAGAACTGACAGGACATAAGCCTGCTGAGGTAGAAATTGCACTTTAACCGAACGGAGTAAGTATTCTGTTTCAATTGCGAAAAGTAACATAAAATAAAAACCATATTATATATGGACAGGAGGAACACAGACATGAAAAACAAAATTAAAAAAATATTACTTCTTGGAATGACAGCCATGTTTACTGCCGGTGCAGCAGGCACAGCAGTTATATCCTGTCCTGTATGGGCAGATGAAGCAGAACAAAACTCTGAGACTGCAGAAGAGCCAAAAGCAGAAGATGCAGCTGTGGAAGAAGAAATTGCTGATCAGACAGATGATAAAACAGAAAATACAGATTTAAAAACTGTAGAACATCCAAGAATGTCTGCCTATTCCATTCGCAGATTTTCCATTGTAAAGGACGGCGAAGAAGTATTTCAGATCAAACAGGAACCGGCAGATTATAAGATGGATTTCGACTACTGGGAAATTACCAATCCGTATGATGAGACTGCAACAGTAAACACAGAGAATATGTATGAAATGTTTGGAGTGCTGGCTGCTTTTGATCTCAGCAACGGCGTCGATGCAGCAAATACAGATACCGGACTGGATAATACAAAGACATATTTTACAGTAGATTTTGTAAATACAGTTAACGATGACACAGCAAAAGAAACGCAGGATGCAGATGCAACAGCAACGATCCTTATCGGAAATACAGATGAGAATGGTGACTATTATGCATGTGTAAAAGGATACGAAGAGGCTGTTTATATGCTTTCAAAAGAGTCGGTGAACAGTCTTCTGGAGCTGAAACCGTTTAATCTGATTCTGAAGATTCCGGCATTGGTAAATATTGATACACTTGACAGTGTGGATATGAGCATTGGAAAGAAAACCTATACCATGAAGCTGGATGGCAGCGATTATAAATTCGGAAAGAAAACTGTAAAGAAGGAGAAATTTACTGAATTGTATCAGGCGCTTCAAAGTATAATGCTTGATTCGGAAGTTGAAGAAACAAAAGATGCAGCAGATAAGGAAGAAGTGCTGACTGTAACATTCCACAGAAGCACAGAAGAAGCTCCGGAAATAACTCTGAAATATTTTGCATATGATGATACTTATGATAGTCTGGAAATCAATGGAACCGAGAGATTTCTTGTGAAAGCGGAAGATGTGGATGCACTGGTAAAACAGATCAAAAAAGCTTTTTAACCGAATCAAGTAAGCTCCTTCTGATAAACTGCGAAGCAGTTATTCGGTGTAGAGCTACGTAGCGAAGCGGATGATTTTATCTGATTGATTAAAGAAATATAGATATTGCAAACAGCAAAAACGGATTGCGGGTTCACGTTGAACGGCAATCCGTTTTTGGGTTATATTTTAAATTTTTTATAGCTTTGTTAATTGTAAACAGTGATTATTCTCCCTGATAGTTGAACCAGTCAAAGTCAGCATAATTAGTACTTGGCTGATGGTTGGAACTTGTATACATACCGATGTATGTTCCGGTAAATCCGTTATTTACTACAGAACTTAACAGAGAAGCATCCAGCCCTCTGACAAGCGGGAGCATTTCCTGATCTGTGTATCCGTAATAGAAGTCATAATCAGTAGTATTACCCTGAACACTGAGGTAGAGGCGTTTTACATCTTTGATCTCAGTTTCTGCAAGCAAAGATTTTGTACCATTTTCTGTTTGGTAAGCCTGAAGGAATGGCTTTCCGTCTTTCTGAACTAATACCATAAGATAATGGAAACGGTCATCCTGTACAAGAGCAATTCCGGCCTCTTCATTCTCGTTTGCAGGAGTAAATTCCATAGCTGTTTTTGCCAGGAATACTTTGTGACGCTGTCTGCGTCCTATGAAAGAAGGAAGACAGATTTCGTTCAGAACTTCTTTTCTTGTATACAGACGCAGATATCCGAAGCGGTCTGTCAGAGAATAAATTTGTTTAACTGGCGGATGAATGGTATTCCACTGCATCTGCAGAGTATCACATTCGAAGTTATCAGATTCAGGCATTAATGGATAAATGGTCTTAGGTAGATCCGGAAGACGGTCTTCTGTCTGGACAAGTCCTGTTTCGTTATCAACCATAGGCCATCCGTCTTCGGCCCATATAATCGGAACCATAAAGGTCTCGCGGCCAAGATTATAATGTCCTCCTTCATATGGACGCACAGCCAGAAGGACCATCCACCATTCACCATTCTGAGTTTCTACGATATCAGCATGTCCTGTAACAGAAATCGGGTTCAACAGAGGCATGTGTCTGTGACTAACAATCGGATTTCTCGGGCAGATTTCGTAATCTCCCTGAATTGTACGGCAGCGGGCCATCTGTACACTGTGATTTACGAAAGTACCACCCTCTGCAACAAGGAGATAATACCATCCGTCCTTCTTGTAAATATGCGGAGCCTCAATCCATTTACTGCGTGTTTTTACACCATCCCAGATAATGTAACGAGGTCCCTTGAACTGGAAGGTTTCCGGATCAAGTTCGTTCAGATAGATACCATGATGTCCTTCATAAAGGCAGTCAGGACTGATGTAGTTGCCTACATACCACAGAGAACCGTCATCATCAAAGAAAAGACTGGAGTCGATGCCGTCTGCACCTTTTACAACAATCGGATTACTCCACGGGCCGGCAGGATTTTTTGCTGTAATAATATAATTGTCACGGTCTGCTTCACGTCCTGCAGATACGAAAGTGTTAATGATGTAATAAGTTCCGTTATGATAACGGATACTTGGTGCCCATAATCCTTCAGAAGTTTCGCAGTTTTTATAGTCAAGCTGCTCAGGTCTGTGGATTCCATGACCAACCTGTTCCCAGTGAACCAGATCCTTACTGTGGAAAATCGGCAGTCCCGGATAATAAACGAATGAAGAAGTAACCATATAATAATCATCTCCTACCCGGCAGATAGAAGGGTCAGGATAAAAACCGGGAAGAAGCGGATTGTGATATGTATTTTGAAGCATAAAAAGAACCTCCTTAAAAAACTATAATCATTTTAACTATAGGGCAAAATTATAATAAGTAAAATAGAAATAAGTTTCTATCTGATGGAAAAAACAGCACAGTTTTTGCTGTTTAACCGAATCAAGTAAGTCCCCTGTGGAGATTGCGAATATCCGCTTGACGCAAATTAATCTGTATAATCTGTAGTATACGGATTTATACATAAAATATTTTGGTACACGGACAAATGTCTTTTGGTGATTGACATGATGGATAGAATTGGTTATAATCGGAATAATTACTGAGCGTATAACAAAGGAGGAGCACGAAGATGTATTCAATCGACGACGTAGCAAAGACAGACAAGGATATCGCAGATCTGATCGAGGCGGAGCTTGCACGCCAGAATTCCCATATTGAGCTGATCGCTTCAGAGAACTGGGTAAGTAAAGCAGTTATGGCAGCAATGGGAAGCCCTCTTACTAATAAATATGCGGAGGGATATCCGGGGAAGAGATTTTACGGCGGATGTTCCTGCGTGGATGAGGTGGAAGCTTGCAATCGAACGTGCGAAAGAATTATTCGGATGTGAATATGCAAATGTACAGCCGCACTCCGGAGCACAGGCAAACATGGCAGTCTTTTTTGCAATGCTGCAGCCGGGAGATACTGTAATGGGTATGAATCTGGATCATGGTGGACATCTGACACATGGAAGTCCTGCAAATATGTCCGGAACCTACTTCAAGCCGGTATATTATGGAGTCAATGATGAAGAAGTTAGAAGAATCGCAATTGAGAATAAACCAAAGCTGATCGTAGCAGGTGCAAGTGCCTATGCCAGAATCATTGATTTTAAGAAATTCCGTGAGATCGCAGATGAAGTTGGAGCTTATCTGATGGTAGATATGGCTCATATCGCCGGTCTGGTAGCAGGAGGACAGCATCCAAGCCCGATTCCTTATGCAGACGTTGTGACTACAACCACACACAAAACTCTGCGTGGACCAAGAGGCGGCCTGATCTTAAGCAGCGCAGAGAATGCAAAGAAATTTAACTTTAATAAAGCAGTATTTCCGGGAATCCAGGGTGGTCCTCTGATGCACGTGATCGCTGCCAAGGCAGTATGTTTCAAAGAAGCGCTTCAGCCGGAGTTTAAGGATTATGCAAAGATGATCGTTGAGAATGCGCAGGC
>OCHO01001423.1_pt1 | contig 15014 bp, 9 predicted proteins | sample 1538441 | NCBI WGS metagenome assembly OCHO01 (sample SAMN04571691, study PRJEB22368) | human gut metagenome | biome: human gut; material: stool | host: Homo sapiens | place: Luxembourg | collected 2012-06-29
TACGATTATGGCAAAAGGATCTGTTAGAAAAAAAGGAAAGAAATGGTACTACCGCTTCTATGTAGAAGATGCAAGCGGTAAAATGGTTCAGAAAGAATACGCCGGAACCGAGAGTAAAAGTGAGACGGAAAAGCTTCTCCGCAAGGCACTGGAAGATTACGAAAATAAGAAGTTTGTCGCAAAGGCAGATAATCTTACCGTAGGAGAACTTCTGGACATGTGGGCAGAAGAAGAACTAAAAACTGGGACACTCAGCAACGGTACAGTAGAAAATTATCTTGGTGTAATCCGCTATATCAAAAAACACCCGATTGCAGACCGCAAACTGAAAACAGTTACTGCCGAACATTTACAGGCATTTCTTGATCTGCTTACATTCGGTGGTGAGTTTCCAGACGGGAAAGTAAGAAAAGGATACAGCAAAGATTATATCCATTCTTTTTCCGCAGTGTTACAGCAGTCATTCCGTTTTGCAGTATTTCCAAAACAGTTAATCAGTTTCAATCCGATGCAGTATATTAAGCTGAAAAAGCAGGCAGAGGAAGTTGACCTCTTTTCCGATGATGAAGTGGAAGAAGGTACACAGCCGATTTCACATGAGGATTATGAACGGCTTATCCAATATCTGGAAAAGAAAAATCCACCTGCTATTCTGCCGATTCAAATTGCGTATTATGCCGGGCTCCGTATCGGGGAAACCTGTGGTCTTACATGGCAGGACATTAACCTTGAGGAACAATGCCTGACCATAAAACGCAGTATCCGCTACGACGGCATGAAACACAAAAATATTATCGGACCAACGAAACGGAAAAAAGTAAGGATTGTTGATTTTGGAGATACGCTGACTGAAGTACTGAAAGCTGCCAGAAAAGAACAGCTCAAAAACCGGATGCAGTATGGCGAATTATATCACCGCAATTACTACAAAGAAGTGCATGTGAAAAACAGGGTATATTATGAATACTATCATCTTGACGGAACACAGGAAATCCCGACAGATTACAAAGAAATCTCCTTTGTCTGCCTGCGACCAGATGGCTCTTTGGAACTGCCGAGTACACTCAGCATTGTATGCAGATCAGTGGCAAAGAAGCTGGAAGGATTTGAAGATTTCCATTTTCACCAGTTGCGTCACACTTATACCAGCAATCTGCTTTCCAATGGAGCTGCACCGAAAGATGTACAGGAACTGTTAGGACACTCTGATGTCAGTACCACAATGAATATTTACGCTCACTCAACAAGAAAAGCAAAACGGGATTCCGCAAGACTTCTTGATAAAGTAGCGAGCAATGCTTAACTAAAAATTTCCCTTATTTCCCTTGCGGATTCCGCATAAGGGCAAAAATAAGGGAAAATACATATCATTTCACTATCTAAGGGGCTGTAAGCCTTGAAAAATAAGGAAAGTTCAGGAAATCTCTCCACAAATTCCGATTTACACATCAAATCGTTTTCTTCATTCTATCACAGACCATCTTTGAAGATGCTGCCGTTGAAGCAATACTTAATGCAGGCACTCAATGATTGTGAACTTGGATGATGTTATAATTCCTCATTCACTTTATTTGAATGAGGAATTTTTAATCTGCTAAACAACACCTCTCTAAAAAATGAATTTTTCTATTTTCCCATCAACACTGTCATAACTCCCATTTGCATACTCGAACCGGAATCTATCCTCACCATATAAATCAACGCTGAAAAACATTATCCTATTCCACTCCCGTATCCCATCTCTAGTAAATACTATATCCAGCTCAAATTCAAGGGTACTATCTAGGTTCTGCCCTCCGTTCACATGCGTATTTTTAATGCGCAATTCAGAGGGATACAAATTTTCCTCCAAGTCAATCTTACTGTTGCCGATTGTTGCAAAGAGGTGTGTGCTCTTCCTGATCCGCTGCCTGATTTTCCATATACTCTCGCATATTGGCCGCACCGACGTTCCCATACAAAGTGCCTCTTGCCTTTTCCAAAGAGAATTGCAACGTAATAAAGCGATGGTTTCCTATACTCAGAATATAGGCATTCTCACCTTTTTCGCAAAAGCTGTACTTTCCCAATTCATTAACATTTTCCAGTACGCGTTTCTTGTCCGACAGGAACTTTTCAATGCTACCGGTTTCTTTATCTTTTTTCCACTCGTCTACACAGGACCACATTCCGTTCAGTACACCGACAAACATATACAGATTGATGAAATTACTCTCTGACAGATATCCCCTTCTCTTGTGTGCATCTGCTGCTTCGATTTTACTTTCCACGCTCAAATGCATCTGATTCAGGTCAACGATCCGCTCAATACACACTGTTCTGTATATTAATTTTATGTCACCGATGTAAAAAGATAGTATATTTTATATTGTACACATTTCAGTCAAAAAATCAATATACAGGGAACCTTGACTCATTGCTCACACAAAAAAACCGTCCAGACTAGATTGTATGTATCTAATCTGAACGGACTCTTCCAAAATTCGATAATGTTCCCTGGGGGAATCGAACCCCCAACTGCCCCTTAGGAGGGGGCCGTTATATCCATTTAACTAAAGGAACTTCTATACAGGTTCTATCAACCCACCAACTGATAAAACCTTAGGTATTATACCACATTTACATATACGTGGCAAACATATATTTCAATAATCTGCAAATAATCTGCTTAAAATACACCTTAAATTTCACACTCAATTTTACATTTAATTATATATTTTACCTGTTATCCCTTAAATGCAACACTTCCCTGCAGCCATACCTGACCCTTAAATCTTCTTCCGACTGCAGGTTCTCCAAGCAGATCTGCCTTATTTACAGCAACTGTCATGCTAAGATTGTTACATTCAATAACCATAATATATACGGTTTCCTTAGTGTAGTGATTTATTTCCTCTTCAAGTTCTAATATTTCTCCTACAACCTGATACTGGTCACATTCAACACCACAAGGCATAAACGATGAATCAACTATTGAAAATACATCTTCTTTTAATATACGTTGTGACAGCTCATTATATGTATCAATATCCTCAATTGTCAGATTCTCTATTGCTGTCTCATCACCCTTCTTAGCTGCCTGTATAAGTTTTTCCCTTTCATCCTGTTCCTTCTTTGCCTTTACTGGTTCTACTTTTCTGTGAGAAGGCAGGAGTATCATGCCACCTATAGAGAGTGCCGTCAGACTTACCTTTTTATTTTTAATAGGTATTCTATATACTGAACCCTTTCTATCAATATTATACTCTTTCTGCTTAAGCCCATTCTTATCAAATATAAATTCAAGATAATCCATAACATTCTGCAGATAAAATATAAGAGTAACTCCTGTTCTTGACTCATCACATACAACAGCAAACGACTCCTTATCAAGATGCCTTTCAATGGTTATCTCATCATTGTCACAGCTTGTTTTCCCAAGTATAAACGGAAAATAATACTCATATATAAACTCATCACCCTTGAATCTTCCATATATATACAATCCTGTTGATTCACTTACTCTTACTATTACTGCTCCTCTGTTAAGCTTTGTATTCTTTATAACAAAACCCTTTTCTATACTGTCTAATATTCCTGCGTGAATCATCTCTTCTTCAAAATCCGCATCAAGATACTGGAACCCTATAGCCCTTATATATAAATTCATAACTATCCTTCTATTTATAGATATATATCTTATTTTATTATAGGCCCATATCACATATTTATTACAGACCTATATCACATATTTTAACTATACAATCTTTAATAAGATCTACTCCGTATCTACTATAAACAATGTAAGATACTCCATAAGATCTTTCTCTACGTCATCCTTATATTGGGAACCATCTGCATGCTTAAGCATCCTTATAACAGGTCTGTCTGTAAACTTATGATTCTGTCTTACAACAACACCCATTTCACCTTCACTTGTTATAACATTTATTCCCACTGGATATACAGCAACTGATTCAAGCAATTTATCCGTTATTGTGGCATCATACTTAATACCCTGATTAGCCTTTATGTATTCTATTGCTTCATATATCTTAAGCTTTGGTGAACCAACTCCGCTTATCAGACTCTCAAAATCATCACATAAAGATACCAGTTTTACTTCTGTCTTTATTTTATCGCCCTTATGTTGGAATGGATAGCCCTTTCCATCTATTCTTTCATGATGAAGCAGAATAATCTCTTTTGCAATATCTGGTATCCATCCCTCATCCTGCAAAGAACTGTAGCCAAATATTGTATGTTTCTTATATTCCAGTGCATCCTTTACATTCATATATGTTTCATTGGTATTCATATATGGAACTTTAATATATCTAAGTCCTATATCATGAAGAATTGCACCTATAGATATATTTCTTACCTGCTTCTCACTCATCTTTAATCTTAATGCCATGATAGTTGATAAAGCACATACATTTATACAATGTGTGTACATATCAGTAGAAATATTTCTCATCTCAGTTATATTTGTAATAACCTCAGGCTCTTCTATGACTGATTCTATTATCTTTTCAGCCTGCTCACCTATAATCTTTAAATCACTATTATGTCTATATATATGCTTCTCAAGTACATTTTTTATTATAGTTCTTGAATTAATAGCAGTTTCTTCTACCTTATAAATGTGATTTTCTATATATTTATTATTATACTCAGTCTTTTTTTCATTTTTTACATCAGCACATTCACTATCGCTAACATCCTGACCTTCATTATAAACATCATCATAATCGTCTTCTGAGGATATAACTATATGATTATAATTTTCTTTATTTATTACTTCCTCAGTGTAATCCTTTATATAAAGAGACTTTATTCCCAGGCGTATTGCTCTGTTTATAAGCTCCGGCTTCAACTCAACATCTGCATGTATAAGTACCGTGCCACCATCTGTCACTATAGGAAGGGCTAATATCTCATTCCCCTTAAGACTTTTTACCTTAACCTTTTTCATACATACTCCATTTCCGCTTGCGAGCTACTTTCCATTTAAACAACTTAATAAACTCCACACTCAATATTCCCCAGCTCATATATATTTATAAAGATAACACAAATCTCTCTATATATCAAATACCGTGTCATTATTTAATAATGGCACGGTATTTTTTCTGTTATTTTATTATCATGATGCAATGATTGCGTGAATTAAAAAGTAATGAAACAAACCCGATACCTCAGCCATTGCCAAATTCTACTTTTAACAATCACATTTTATCATGCATTTTAAATAATAATATTATACTTACTTGCTAAGTTCTGTCTTACCACCCATATATGGCTGAAGTGCCTTAGGAATCTTTACACTTCCATCTGCCTGAAGATTGTTCTCTAAAAATGCTATTAACATTCTTGGAGGTGCCACACATGTGTTGTTAAGTGTATGTGCAAAGTACTTATTCTTATCCTGTCCCTGCACTCTTATCTTTAATCTTCTTGCCTGTGCATCTCCTAAGTTAGAACATGAACCAACCTCAAAGTACTTCTTCTGTCTTGGTGACCATGCTTCTACATCTATAGATCTTACCTTAAGATCAGCTAAATCCCCTGAACAACATTCAAGTGTTCTTACAGGAATATCAAGTGAACGGAAAAGATCCACTGTATTCTTCCAGAGTTTATCAAACCACATTTTGCTGTCTTCTGGCTTACATACAACTATCATTTCCTGCTTTTCAAACTGGTGGATTCTATATACGCCTCTTTCTTCTATACCATGTGCACCTTTTTCTTTTCTGAAACATGGTGAATAACTTGTAAGAGTCTTTGGAAGCTCTTCCTCTGGTGTTATTGTATCAATAAATTTACCAATCATAGAATGTTCACTTGTACCGATAAGATAAAGATCTTCTCCCTCAATCTTATACATCATTGCATCCATCTCATCAAAACTCATAACACCTGTAACCACATTACTTCTTATCATATAAGGAGGTATGCAATATGTGAAACCTCTATCTATCATGAAATCTCTTGCATAAGATATAACTGCTGAATGAAGTCTTGCTATATCTCCCATAAGATAATAGAAACCATTACCTGCAACCTTACCAGCTGCATCTAAATCAATACCATCAAACTTCTGCATAATCTCTGTATGATATGGAATCTCATAATCTGGAACAACTGGTTCACCAAACTTTTCAACTTCTACATTCTCACTATCATCTTTTCCTATAGGAACACATGGATCTATGATATTAGGAATAGTCATCATAATCTTAGTAACTTTTTCATTCAGTTCTGCTTCTTTAGCTTCAAGCTCTGCTAATCTGTCAGCACTTGCTGAAACCTGTGACTTAACATCCTCAGCTTCTTCTTTCTTACCCTGAGCCATAAGTGCACCAATCTGCTTAGAAAGCTTATTCTTATTAGCTCTTAATTCATCGGCTTCTGTCTGTGCAGCTCTTGCCTGTGCATCAAGCTCGATAACTTCATCAACTAAAGGTAACTTTCTATCCTGAAATTTATTCTTAATATTCTGCTTTACGATGTCTGGATTTTCTCTGACAAACTTTAAATCTAACATACTTTCCTCCATTATTTCGTATTCATAATTATACTTTACTAATTATGCACCTTTTTATACATAATTTCCAGTACTTTATTGCATACTTTTTAATATACTTTTTATTCTCACGTTTTATTTATTTTTATAGTTATTTTTGTATTTTCATTGTATTCTTTTTATTTTTTATTACTTACGTTTTGTGTTTTGCTTTATATTATTATCAAAGTTTTTTTATTTCTGATTAACATTGTTCACTATATCATTTACTTCCTGGCTCAATTCTTCATCACCCATTCTTCCAGCTACTGCCTGCTTAAGTGCCTTTTCTTCTTCTCCACCAAGTTCTATAAATGATTCTCCGTTAATTATCTCCTTTACATATGCAAAACATCCATTATTACTGTGCATTACATTAACCAGATAACCATTGTTGTTATTATCGAGCATGCACAACGCAAAACTTAGTTTTCCACCCATCTCATGAAATGCATCATATTTGACAATTCCAATTTTCTGGAATGTATACTGCAGCTTTTCATATATATCCTTAATAGCAGCTGTGTTATCTTCATAAGTACTTTTAAGCAGCTTAACATCATCTGTATATTCTTTTATTATCTGCTCTATACTCTTTCCATCAGAGCCCTCCATCATTTTATTATATTTCTTTTTCATTGATGAAGACTTTGCTATAGCAACTATTGATAGAACAATAGCTATCACAAGCAATGCAATTATTCCTATTAATACATATAGCGTTTCAACGCTAAATAAGCCAAATACATCTAACATTTTTTCTCCTTCCTGTTTTTTATTGTTTTATTTTTTGTTTATTTATAATATATTTTATTCATAATAAGTAAGCAGACAAATAGATAAGTAAATAAGTAAACAAATATACAAGTAAACAAATATGCAAACAAACAAATATACAAATATGCAAATATGCAAATATACGAATAAATATACAAATATACAAATATACGAATATACGAATATACGAATAATTAAATGAATTAATGAATATCGATATACTTTTTATTCACCTTTTTCACTTTTTATTCATTTATTTTCTTTAATAAATCATATATTCTTTCAAGTTCTGCCTGCGAATAGTAATCTATTTCTATTTTACCTTTATTATTGCTCTTATTTTTTATAATAACTTGTGTTCCCATTATATTTTTTAATTTCTGTTCAAGATCTCTATATACAAAATCATTTGCTGGAAGTTTTTTTTCTTTTTTTTCGGGTGCATCAAGTGTTTTCATTAATTTTTCCACTTCACGCACACTTAACTTTTCATCAAATATTTTCTGAGCTATCATATACTGTTTATCTTTATCTTCAATAGATATAATAGTTCTTGCATGACCACTACTGATTTTCCCTTCCATAACCATATCCTGGACACGTTCATCTAATTTTAAAAGTCGTAAGGAATTAGTTATAGCTGCTCTTGATTTAGATACTTTTTCTGCAACCTCATCCTGTTTTAATCTGTAGTCTTTGATAAGTCTCTGATAAGCCTTAGCTTCTTCTATAGGATTAAGATCTTCTCTTTGAATATTTTCAATAAGAGCTATTTCCATAACCTCCTGTGAAGAATAATCCTTTATTACAACAGGCACTTCTTTAACACCTGCAAGTTTTGCTGCTCTCCATCTTCTCTCACCAGCTATTATTTCATAATAATTATCTTTTTTCTGAACAAGCAGTGGTTGTAAAACACCATACTGTTTAATAGATTCTGATAATTCTATCAAAGCATCTTCATCAAAAGCCTTTCTTGGCTGGTCTTTGTTAGGCTCAATAAGTGATAATTTTACTTTAGTTTCAGATGGGACTTTAACCTCTTTAACTACTTCCTTTACTACTTCTTTAACTACCACATTATCTTCTTTCTTTTCATTTTCATCATCAACATTAATAAGATTTGATATTCCTCTACCCAATCCACCTTTACTCTTTGTTTTTGAACCTGTTTTTGCTGGCATATTCATTCTCCTATCTTAATACATTTTAAATATTTTGCATTTTTTATTCTTGTCTTATATTTTCTTATCTCTGTCCATAACTTCCTGTGCTAGCAATCTATAACTTTCTGCACCAGTTGATTTTGTATCATACAGATTGATTGGCTTTCCATAACTTGGAGCTTCTGCTAATCTTATATTTCTAGGAATTATAGTCTTATATACATTTTGTTTAAGATTATCCTTGACATTTTCAACAACCTGAAGTGAAAGATTTGTTCTTGCATCAAACATTGTAAAAACAACACCTTCCATCTCTAGTTTCTTGTTCAGTTTCTTTTTTGCAAGATTAATTGTGTACATAAGCTGTGATAATCCTTCCAATGCATAATATTCGCATTGGATTGGAACAAGTACAGTATCGGCTGCTGTCATTGCATTAACAGTAAGCATACTTAAAGAAGGAGGGCAATCCATAATTATATAGTCGTATTTTTTTCTTACCTTTGAGATTTCGTCTTTCAACACGTACTCTCTTCTGTCTACGTCTATTAAATCTATCTCTGCACCAGCTAAATTCACATTTGATGGCAGTTCATCTAAATTATCATATACATTATGTATTATTGCATCTTCTATGCTGCATTCTCTTAAAATAACATCATATACTGTTTTATCAACATTATTCTTATCAATACCAACCCCACTTGTAGCATTTCCCTGTGGATCAATATCAATTAAAAGTACTTTTTGACCAGCTTCGGCTAGACACGCCGACAAATTTATAGCTGTTGTTGTTTTACCTACTCCACCTTTTTGGTTAGCTATTGCTATAATTCTCCCCATTTTTAACCTCTTTCCATTAAATAGTTAAAAGCTTTTTCTCTATTTTAATACAGACTTAATATAGAGAATTTTAATAACCACAGTGTGATATATACGCTTAACAACGTTTCACGTGAAACATTGTATTATAAAAATATAAAAGTTCTCTGAATCGAGAGCCCACAACTTTGATATCTTTGGATTATTTTTCATTACGTACTCCCATGTCTAAGCTATACTCCAGCCCGTGCTAAACATGTACCTCTGACACATAGCAGCCTACACAATATTCGTATAATGTGAGATTACCATCCCTCTTCTATATTCATATTGGGGCAGATCTTAAGGTTTCATATCTACCTATAAAGAAACTCATGTAGGTTTATGCCTTTTAACCCTGATATAATAATATGATGTCGGGGTCAAAAGTCCCCAACTTTGATACCTACGAATTGTTCCGTGCTACGCACTTCCACAATTTTCCCCCAATATTCGCATATCGTGGGATTATCATCCCACTTTCATGTTCATATCGTAGGGGTCCAAGGTCTAAACCCACCTATAAGCGAGCTCATGTGAGTTTAGACCTTTTAACCCAGGTATTATAATATATTATTTGTAAAATTTTCAGATGTTAGAGGATTGAATAAATTGCGTAGCAATGCATCAATCCAAGTTCGTATAATTAAATATTATAACATTCAAATCAGAAAAACATATCTCAAAATTGTATATAACTTATTAGATAAAACCATCACTATCTATCTGTTTCACGTGAAACATTACATTTTATTTTATAATACAAATACCAATTTTTCAAAAATCATTTCTGCTTATATAATAAAGCTTTTTATTGAACTTGCACACAACTCAATACTATAAGTAGAATTAAAATCATAAATGTGACTTTTTGTTAAAAATCAGACTATATAAAAATAAAAAATGTATAAAGATACATCAGTTAATATTTATCAATAATATTTGTTGAACCATTTTTCACATTATGTATAATAGCTGTATTAAGGTTATTTCATTAATATATGTTAAATCATTTAAATGTAATCTATTTATTTATCCACTATAATAGTCTAATACTAAACTATATTTTTTTCAATATTTATTGAGCGTTTTTCATATATTTTATTAATTTCAGACCGCAATATGCAGCAATTGCAGACTATTTTATTGAATATTATAATGTAAGTGTCAAAAGTATAAATTTCGTTTGTGTTTGAACAAATAAGCGATTTACACTTATTTACACGTCGAACACTGAAAGCAGAATAAAACGGTGTAAATACGCCATTTTATGTAAGTTTGAGGTGTTCGAGAATTGCATGAATCGCATAGCAATAAAGCAATCTGGTTAGATCAGTAAGTGGCAAAATTCACTTTTGACACTCACATCATATTATAATCACTATTTTTATAATTGATATTTTTACTATCATCAATATAATTATTACACTTAAATTATATTGAACACAAAAGAAAAGAAAGCGGCTGCAAAGCAGACATTTATTTTTCTTGTGCCATTAACGAATGAATTGTCATGCAACGCATGACGTAATAGGTCGAATGCGCAGATACATGAGTAAACAACGAGTGAAGCATAACATATTATATAATAGTAAATCATCTAATAACTAAAGTTAAATAAATCAAAATTTTATAGTTTCATAGTGTGATAGCTCATATTGCTATTAGTTTAAGGTATGTGATATACAGTAAAGCATTATTAAATCAAAGTGTAATAGAATAATAAAACATTTATAATTGAACTATTTCATTTCACTTTCATCCTGGTCTTACTTTGAAAACAAAAAGTTGTAAAACATGCCATTTATGAAAGTTTAAGATATTAGAGAATTACGTAAATTATGCAACAATGACAATATATAAATCCAATCGCATCAGTTAGCAACAATTTTTCGCTATGACATTAATTATGTTTCACGTGAAACATAATTAATTATAATATTTTATATAATTTATAAATATATATATTCCAATAATCTTACAAAATACATGTATTCAAAATATAGTGATACATATTAAATTCGTATAATTTATAAACAATCAACTTGTCACATAAATATTAGTGTATTTTCAAAGATTATTAAACTAAGTACAAATGTATATTTTGACACCAAATAATATTCTTAAATATTTTTTACTAAAGCATTTTTTAATTTTAATTCCTATAATATGTTTCACGTGAAACAAAAAGACTGATATAATAAATATAAAATTTATCATATCAGTCTAAAAACATTTTTTATTTAATCAAATCATTATTCAGCAAACATTTTCAATTTAATTTAATTCTATTTATTAAACGCTTTCAATTTATTTCAACGTAATTATATCATTTTTTATAGCAAACACCGCTGCCTGTGTTCTATCAGAAACATCAATTTTCTTAAATATGTTAGAGATATGATTCTTAACTGTACGTTCACTTATATTTAAAACCGAAGCTATTTCTTTGTTTGACGAACCTGCAGCTATCATCCTTAACACTTCTATTTCCCTTCTTGTAAGCTCATTGGTTCTGTCTTTCATAATATCTCTTTCTGCAAGTCTAACATTTAGTAAAGGAACGAGGCTTGGTTCTATATATGTTTCACCCTTATATACTGTCATTATAGCTTTTTTTAAAGTATCAAAATCTGAATCCTTTAATATATATCCATCGCAGCCCTTATCCAGAGCTTTTATTAAATAATCTATTTCATTATGAATTGTAAGTATTATTACCTTACACTTCATCTTCTGGCTTTTTATAATATCAAGTACTTGAAGTCCATCAAGATTAGGCATATTTATATCAAGAAGAATAATATCAGGCTGTGTTTTATTAGCATAATTAAGGCATTCATATCCATCATCAGCCTCACTAACAACATTTATATTATCATCCATTTCCAACAATTGTTTCAGTCCTTCTCTGACCATTCTATGATCATCTGCTAACAATATATTAACAGGCATATTACAACCATCCCTTCTAATGATTAATAAAAGTTTTCCACACATTCCAACATTACGCTTATATGAGCAGTATCATGTTGTCCACAGTTTTAACTCCTATCATCATAATCTATTTTAATAATGTACAAAATAACAAGTTATACACAGATACAACGTTCTTAATTTCAAGTCAATATCAATATATTGGGATTTTAAACTCTGCTCTGTCTCTGTCATATTCAATGCTTCCTTTAAGAAGTACTATTCTTTCATTTAACATTCTTATTCCGTATCCACTATTATTATTTTTAACCTTGCCTATTGAATTATAATCAAAACCACAGCCATCATCACGATAATCTATATATATATATTGCTCATCCGTGGATATATCTATGTATATATTAGAACAATCAGCATACTTATATGAATTACTAGATAGTTCATTTATAATTCTAAGACTCGATATACTTGCGATCTGTGATATATCATCACTACAATCAATAGTTGTGTGTATCATTATATTCTTATAGCTATCGTCTAATTTATCTATAAGATTAAGAAGTGCTTCATTAAAGCCTAGATCATCAAGTTCCATTGGTCTTAACTGATATATAATATTCCTAAGATCTTTAACGCTATCTTTTATTAATAACTTTGCATTATTTATTTCTATTTTAGCACGATTTACATCTTTATCTAATATCTGATTGATAAATTCTTCCTTATGTATAAGTGCAGTAAGATTCTGAACTACTGTATCATGAATATCTCTTGATATACGCTGTCTGTCTTCTTCTAATATCCACAATATCTCTGCATCAGATTCATTTAATTCACTTTCTGATTTATTATTATACACATTTTCACTATCTTCATCCGACGAATTGTTAATAACTTCTCTCATTTCATTAATTTTGTTAATAACTTCATCAAGATCAGATATTTTTTTCTTTTTCAAATTTTCAAGCGACTCTTTTTTATTACAAAGATTTTTATATTCTTTTTCTATGTATTTGTCACAATTAGTTGATGTGAATAAATCCTGTGTTTTATCGCCCGAATTTAATACTTCATTCATCTTATTGCATATGGATTTAAGTTCCAACTCTATTGAATTGATTTCATATTTGTATTCATCAACATTTTTTTCAAGTTTTTTTATCTGATTAATTATATAATTAACAGCTTTATCAGACTGAATATCTTTCATAATATTTACTTCCTTTTTATTCCATATACAACGTATTCATATTTAATAAAATTTTAACCCATTTGATAATAAAAATAAAGCATTTTTTATCATGTTTTGACTACACATATATTAACCTCGCATATTTTGTCTGATAAAACCTAATCTATAAAATACAGTTGTAGCTAATAATGCAATTATTTCTATATACTAAACTTATATAATGATGTGAGTGTCATAAGTAAATTTTACAACTAACTTAATAGCTCTCTTAATATTACATTTTATAAAGATACTCTTAATAATAGCTTTTATAAAGATTGCCACTTTTTATCTTATAGACTATAATATTATGATATAATGAGCGCAAGAGAGCCAGAAAGCTGCTTGCAGATTTCTGGCGAACGGCGAATGACGATCACGATAGCTGCGATAGCAGCGGCGAGTAGCAAAGCTACGAATCGTGATATAATGAGCGCAAAAGAAAAGGAAGCAGACATATTCTTTTCTTGCGCCATTAACGAACGAACAGCCATGCGAAGCAGGGCGAGATAGCGCGTAGCGCGGGTTCGTGAGTGTTTGGGTTAAGAAAGAGTAAATTTTGACATTTAACTATGTTTTATTTAGTGTCTATGCGCACATGACACATCTAATCTGTATAAAATATATGCGCAGAAATGAGGAATATTATGAATAAATGGCAGAAAGTAGGCCTGGCAGCCGGTATGGGAACAGCTGTTATTGCAACTACACATATCATAAACAAGTTTATATTTAAATACGCAACGATTAATAATTATACATTTGAAAATAAATCAGAAAATAGTTACGGCTGGAAATTTGGAAATATTACTTACTCAGCTTATGGTGATAAAAATGCTTCTCCTTTATTGCTTATACACGATCTGAATGCATATAGCTCTGGATATGAGTGGAATAACGTTATACAACATTTATCAGATACACATTATGTTTATGTATTAGATATGCTTGGATGTGGTCACTCTGATAAACCACACATCACTTACACAACATATATGTATACACAGCTATTAAATGATTTTATAACAAATGTTATAGGAAAACCAACAGATATAATGGCAACTGGAAGTTCTGCTCCAATAGCAATAGGCGCTGCCTTTACTAACAATGCCTTATATAATAAAATACTGCTGGTAAGCCCAGAGGCTGTCTCTAGAGCAGGAATCACACCAGGGAAAAGGGCTAATATAAGAAGAAAGCTTCTCTCTATTCCTGTAATTGGAACAACAATTTATAATATATGTGTAGGAAAAGGCCGATTAAACAAAATACTTGGAAATAAAGTATTCAGTGATAATCTTGTACCTATTGATTACCTGAATGCCTGCCACGAAAATGCCCACTTATCTGGTGCATCTAGCAAATATCTTTTTTCGAGCACAGAGTGTAACTATACAACAGTTTCTATATCAAAAGCCGTTAAAGAACTAAACAACTGTATATATATTATACATGGTGATAATTTTAATACAGAAACACTCAATGAATACAC
>OCHO01001448.1_pt1 | contig 14821 bp, 16 predicted proteins | sample 1538441 | NCBI WGS metagenome assembly OCHO01 (sample SAMN04571691, study PRJEB22368) | human gut metagenome | biome: human gut; material: stool | host: Homo sapiens | place: Luxembourg | collected 2012-06-29
GACTTACCAAGCGGAACCTAGCCTCATATGTGATTTCTGTCCGTCGGACCAGGTTTAGACGTCACTTTTGATACAAAATGGCGTGAGAAAAACTCCCGATTTCTCGGGGGTTTTTCTTTATGTCTGCACCAATTTTTCTAGGAACAATATAAACACAGGGTTAGAAAATGAGTGTTTTTCTAATCACTGCTATAGACTCAGTATCAGTCTGCACCAATTTTAATGATCTCTGTCTTGCTCAGAATTGGTGCATTACAAGCATAAGTTGCACGGATTCTTACATTCTGAAAAGAAATAAGCGCAAGCCGCACGGATTATCTTGGAGTTGAGGAGAATAATCATAAGCCACACGCCTTTTCACAGTTGCACCAATTTTATGAGAACTAGAGTTCTGTGAGGCTATATGAGTAGAAAAGAAGCAAGAAAAAAGAGCGGTCAATTGCTGGCCGCTCATATTTTGTGGTATATAGTTTGCCTGAGATTAGATTGTGATTTTTATCCTCTCGCCATTCTTAAATTCAAAGTCAAGCGATTCTGTCTTCACGACTGCACGCTCTACTAAGTTGTTCCATTCTTGCTCTGTAAATACCGTAACATCTTGGTAGTTTTCCAGCGTTTCTACAAATCGGTGGAGCTTCTCGCGCATACCTACCGTTTTAAGTTCTTCGGCTTTCAAGTCGGCTATACGTTTTTTCTGTTCATCAATTTGCTGGACGAACTTATTGAATTTAGCTCGGTATTTTTGCTGATCCTGAGACTTTCTGGCATTTTCATGGACTAACTCCTGAATTTCTACCATAAGGTTCTCAAGTGAAATCTCAGCCTGCAGGCGCGTTTCCTTAAGCTGTACTAATATATCTTCATTCTCGAGACGCTCCTGACATTCTGCAATATAAGAATCCTTGTTAGAAAGTAGTTTTTTCAAGGCTTCCAAATAGTATTTTTTAATATCTGATTCAGAAATGCTGGGAGATGCACATTTTTCCTCACCATCATACCGATGGTTACAATACCACACGACCTTTCGATGCTTTTTACTATTGCTATGAAGCACTTTCCTGCCGTAAAAATATCCGCATTCACCACAAATGATCTTCGTACTGAACACGCTGTTATCTCTTAGGGCAGACCTAAAATTGCTTCTTCGCTCAAGCTCTGCTTGTACCAGATTAAAAGTATCTTCGTCGATGATGGCATCATGCGAGTTCGACACATAGTACTGTTTTACTTCGCCATTGTTTTTTCGGACTGTTTTCGACAGATAATCTACAGTGTAGGTCTTTTGACGCAAGGCATCGCCTTTGTATTTCTCGTTTGAGAGAATACTTTTAATAGTACTGACTGACCACCTATCTTTTCCGCCGGGCGTCTTAATGCCATGTTCGGTTAAAGTGTCCGCAATGGTGCGGATCGTTTTTCCATCAAGAAACATTTTGTAGATATCTCTGATAATTTCAGCCTCTTCCGGTACAATTTCCGGCCTGCCGTCTTCGCCTTTTCTATAACCGAGGAAACGTTTATATGGCAAAGAGATGTTACCATCCTGCATACTTTTCTGCATTCCCCAGCGAACATTTTCCGAGATAGACCGGCTTTCCTCCTGCGCAAGGCTGGACATGATTGTCAGCATAACTTCGCATTGCTTATCCAAGGTTCGGATTCCCTCTTTTTCAAAGATTACTTCGATTTTGAGGGCGGAAAGCTCACGAACTGTCTGAAGCGTATCGACGGTATTGCGGGCAAAACGGCTGATCGACTTCGTAAGAATCAGGTCAATTTTGCCAGCTTTTGCGTCGGCGATCATACGGTTGAAGCCATCGCGTTTTTTGGTATTTGTCCCGGTTATACCTTCGTCGGCGTAGATACCGACAAATTCCCAGGCCGGATTACTACGGATATATTTGCCATAATAATCCACCTGTGCCTCATAACTGGACTGTTGCTCGTCCTGCTCCGTAGAAACACGGGCATATGCGGCAACTTTTAGTTTGGGAATTTCCGATTCTTCTTCACACATAGCTTGGATATCTATCGGTTCCCAAACAGTCACTCGTTTTGCGTTATTCATACAAGGTACTCCTTTCTAAGGTTCTATTTCGCGCTTGTTGTCGCATTTCCTCATTCCAACTGTCTTTTCGGGAATAGGGATGCCATATTGTTTTAACTTCCGCACCAGAATTCATGATATAAGTAAGGTCGTAATCTTTACCGCAGACAATCTCGGATATATAATCTTTTAGATCAATATCCTCGAGCGACGGCAAGCCAAGAACCTCCTTTGTCTTTGCTATCAATATTTTTTCTGGTATTTGCCGGTTATTGCAATATTTCTTTCCTTTCCTCATGAATGTTGCACATATCCAAGCGGGCTTCGCATATTTAGTGCTGGCATTCGCGACTCTTCTATTGAAATGCTTACCACAGCAAGCGCAGATAAGCATACCTGTAAAGATAGTTTTCATGCGTTTTTCGGGTAACTTTATCTTGGCTTTTCTGCGTTCTGCTTCGGCTTGCGCCCGTTCGAAAATTTTCTTTGAGATAATCGCCTCGTGGCTGTTTTCTACAAAGTATTTTCTTTTCTCACCTCGGTTAATGACTCCTTTCTTCGTTCGAAAATCCTCAACGTAGGTTTTTTGCAGAATCATATCTCCGGTATATTTCTCATTATGGAGAATTCGATAGATACTGCCTTCGCGCCAATCATCACAGCCTCGCACCGTAGGAACATGTATAGCATTCAGCTTTTTAGCGATAGCAAGCCTCCCCATTCCGGAGAGGTAATCATCAAAAATCATACGGACAATTTCCGCTTCTTCAGGAATAATGGTCAACTGCCCGTCTTTCAGGCAATAGCCTAACATGCGACCAGTATTTGGTCGTCCTTCCTCAAACATCTTTTGGATGCGCCATTTTTGGTTTTCGCTGGCCGAACGTGCTTCCTCCTCTGCATACATTGCTAGGAGCGTTAGCATGAGTTCCCCATTCACGCCGAGGCTGTGAAGGTTTTCTTTTTCAAATAACACATCAATATTTAGCAACTTTAGTTCCCGAATTGTATCAAGGAGCGTTACTGTGTTTCTGGCAAAGCGGGTGATAGATTTCGTAATGACGAGATCTATCCTTTTTTTGCGGCAATCCGCTAATAGGCGCTGGAACTCGGGACGTGAGTCCTTTGTCCCGGAAATGCCCTCGTCAGCATACACACCAGCAAACTCCCAGCCGATATGATTGGAAATATACTCGTTATAATAGCTGATTTGTGCGGATAAAGAATGTAGTGCTTCTCCTTTTTCAGAAGATACACGGGCGTATGCGGCGACACGTTTTATTCCGATATCCGGTAGCTTTGTTGCGTTAATCTCTTTAATTTGCATAAATTCCACCTCCTACAGAGATTCATCACTCTTTTAAGGAGAAAAGTCCAGTTGAAAATGGATTATTATTTTCCTTTTCTTCTGACATTTTTCCACCATTCTATGCGACAAGCATCGCAACAAAAGTATTTCTTATGGCTATTAGAACAATCCAAAATGCGACCACAGTTTTTACATATCTGTAAGACACTTTTCTCGGCCTTTGTCTTGAACTTCTGCTTAGGTACATAGCCGTTCCTGCGACAGATAGACTTTACGGTATTGGGCGAAAGTCCAAGTGTTTTTGCAATACAGGCATACGAATAGTTTTCTTTTCTAAGGGCTTCGATTGCCTGCTTGTCTTTTAAAAGCATGTTATTGATGCCTCCTTGTATTATAGAGTAGTAGTGATTAGAGCCCCTCTCCAAGGGCTGTATGCTACACTGTAAGGGATGTTGTGGATTGGTGGCCGCCTCCTACCACAAGATGGTTTCAGAAAGGTTCCAACCACAGTCCCTTGCATTTTTGTTAATTAGTTAAATACCGCCAGACGGTTGATGTAGAACAAGGCTACAAAAGTAAGGAACACTGTGGATACAGCATCACAAATTTACCGCCGGAGGGATTACTATGATTTCTGTTGGTATTGATGTCTCAAAAGATAAGCACGATTGTTTCATTGTCAACTCCGAGGGGGAAGTCTTGGCGGATGTGTTCACTATCCACAACACCATGGATGGGTTCAACTTCCTTTTGCAGAGAATCCGAGAGTGTACCATGCCACAGGACAAAATAAAAGTAGGGCTTGAGGCTACCGGACATTACAGTTACAATCTGCTCGGGTTCCTTCTCGACAACGGTCTACCCACCTATGTCTTGAATCCCTTGCGCACAAACCTTTACCGAAAAAGCCTCAGTCTCAGAAAGACCAAAACCGACCGGGTGGATGCACGAACGATTGCCACTATGCTGTTATCCGATGCGGGCCTCAAGCCCTACACAGATACAGCATACCACAACGAGGAATTAAAGTCACTGACCAGATACCGTTTTGACAAAGTGAAAGAACGGACAAAGCTGAAAAGCTCTATTTCCCGATTGGTCTGCATCTTGTTTCCTGAACTGGAGAAGCTGGTTCCCACACTTCACATGGCCTCTATTTACGCCCTGTTGGAGGAGTTTCCCGACGCAAAACAGATCGCCGCAGCCCATTTGACAAGGCTGAAAGCACTTCTTGAAACTGCCTCCAAAGGCCATTACAAACGGGATATGGCACTGAGGATTCGGGATGCCGCCAGAAACTCCATCGGAGCATTTATGCCCGCTAAATCTCTTGAATTACAGCACACTATCCGCCTTATCCGTGAACTGGATGCCGAGATTGCTGAGATTGAGGAACGAATTCAATCCATTATGAATGATCTCCATTCTCCCATTACTACGATCCCAGGGATGGGGGTTCGTATGGCTGCCATGATCTTAGCTGAAGTAGGAGATTTCACTCGGTTTGTCTCCCCGGACAAGCTGTTGGCCTATGCTGGGATGTCTCCGTCTACCTACCAGTCCGGACAACTCAAGAATTGCTACCCTCACATGGAGAAACGGGGCTCGCGCTATCTGCGCTACGCCCTTTACAACGCAACCAAATGTGTCTGCCACTGGAACCCGAACTTTGCCGCTTATCTTGCCAAGAAACGGGCAGAGGGAAAGCGCTATAATGTCGCGCTTTCCCATGCCACTAAGAAGTTGGTTCGGCTGATATTTGCTATGGAAAAATCCAAGCAACCCTATTCCCAGTTGGCAGCATAATCCCACCCTCTCATCCTACACCGGGGTTCTTTCGAACCTCTGCTTTGTCATGCACTTTTGAGCCAGCTGCTTGCGTTGCCACCACCACTCATTTTAAGAGTTGACATCTGATAGTTAATCTTTCTGTTAATGTGCGATAGTTTTAACTATAGAATTGCCAGCCCACAATGGGGCTGGCGTATAAGTGGGTATAGCCCTAAATTCTGCGGATAGTATCCTCGCCATAAGCAACACCGAGTCCGGAGCCACAATCCCAGTTGACAAAGATCGTTCCGATATCATCAATGAACTGTACGGTTCCTTGTTCTCCAGGCGTTAGCTTCGTAAAAGGATCGCTCATAGAAACAAGTTCTACGCGTGTCCCGGCTGGATATGTTTTTCGTAGTCTTCCAATCGTCTGTTTATTCGGAAATTCCTGCATCAGCTTCACCTCCTTCAGATGATTGTCCAATAGTTACTTCTGGTGCTTCAATTTCTGCTCGAACTTTACGGGCATCATGCCTTGCTTTCGCTTCCTCAGTTCGCCAACCACTGTTTCCAGATAGGTTGCGAAGCAGGAATTTACGGGCAAAGGCATATTCTGTTCCCTTGAAGTTCAAGGACACAAGAAAGAGCCGCATCGTAAATTTATCGTTTTCCGAGACGCTCTCTGTAGCTGTAACGCGAGTGAGCATTTTGGCTCTCTTCGCAATACCAGATACAAGCTGCATATATGCTTTCGCCTCTCCATCAATGCCATGATCAGTGAACCATGGAAAACAAATCTTATCCTCATTGCGCTCAATGGATAAATCGTCCGTTTCAAGCGCTTTTTTTAGAACAGACGCTTTACTGGCAACAATGGCTCTGACCCGGCCAAGTTCAGCCTCATCAAGGTAGGCGCCTGGCAGTTCAATTACGATTTTCTTTGGTTCGCTCACCTCCGGAATGGAAGTCTCCTCTGATGGTTTATCCGTTAATTCTTTCGTAGCTTCTATTGATTCAAAACTGCCTTCTGGTATAACAGGAGCTTCCGGTTCTTTGATGGACTCTGCTGATGTTTCTTTAGAAGCATCCGAATCCTCAGCAGCGGTGATTTTGTCTTCATCAACAACGGTTTCGTCTAAAACATCTTCAAATTCTTCGACGGTCGCTTCCACGGCATCGGATACATTTTCCTCAGTTGGATCTTCTGCCTTGAGAGCAGACTCTTCCAATGCAGGTGCGCCGTCGATTTCTTCCGCAGACCCGTCCAAAATTCTTTCAAAGCCATGCCAAGTTAGTTTCTTGACGATGGCTTCAATTTCTTCTTCAGCCATATTGTCCGGGAATTCAATATCCCCAGTACGATTAACAATGCATGAACCAACTTCATATCCATAGCTCGGAGCTTTGAGATATTTAGATTCACATCCAATAACCTCAGACAATGCGTTTACGAGTTGCTTCCTCTGTTCGCCAGATGCGGCATATTTCATAGTAGTCATAATAGAGACCTCCTTTAATTGTGTCGGTTTAACAAGATACAAAGAGCAAGTTCAGCTTCCTTAGTGGTCGGACAAATATCCCAGCCACGATCATAATTAGCAACAATCTCGCCATCTTGCCTTAATTCCAGTTTTGAAATCTTGCCATGGTTGATGCCGAATTCGCTCGGTTCATCATATACTTTTAAGGCGTAATGAATCGTTATGTAACTTTTTCCGGTTGCTTTGTCTACCGGAATGCCAATAGATCCTTCTCGCCACATAATTTATTCCTCCTTACACATTCATCACTCTCCAGCATTTTCTTTGCAAGTGAGATCGTTAGGCTTTTTAAGTGTAGCCTGCGAGATAACATGAGTGCCTCGGCGATAAATATATACACTATCGCTGAGCTTCTCTTGCGGCAATACAACAGTCCGATTCACATCCCGTACAATTTCAATGATTTTTGAGGGTTGTACGAGAGAAAGTGGAAAGATGAGAACCTCATGAATGCTTGACGGTGCGATACAGAGGTCATCCTCTATCTGCGCCGCAAGATCCTCAAGATATGTTTCATACATCAGAATGGAAGCTCCGAGTATGCGTTCCGGATTTGTTCCGACATACATCGGATAGGGGGCATCGCTAGGAAACTCTATTCCAGTAATCCCAGATATAGCATCTTCCATAGGCATGATGCTATATCCGGCTTTCTTGCAGTTCCCATTGGCAGCGTCCATGATTTCATTGAGTTTAATGTCCAACGAGACCATATCTACTGCGTCAATAACCTTATATCTCGGCCTGTTTGGATCGGAATGATCCATTAAAGCAAATGCAGCTACCACATCCAGAAATTCAGCAGAGACTACATCGTCTCGCAATGTTTTTGGATCAAATAGTGCGTATCTGACATTTTCAAGAACTACATCTTTGGTGTAGGTTCTATCATCGTTAAAGTCTAACGTCATAGAAATATCCCCCTTTCTACGCTTTTCAGTTACATTGCGCCGTCATCATTTTCAAGCCCTGGTGCGGCGCCTGTCATGATGAAGTTGCTATACTCTTTACGGTTATCCATCAGGTAAACGACCAATTCATAGTACCCTTCGCGGTTAGCGATATACTGAACGGCATTTACGTCAAACATGTTGGTTTCTCCGGTATCCCGGACGGCCAGAATCTGTTCCTTAATGGTTTGTGTCATCATTGTCATTTCCTCCTATCTCAAAGAATTGGATTTGTGCAGTTGCTCCTGCTGGTTACGGTGTTTTCTCAGAACGGTCTGAGACTACGATGTTAAGGTGCGTCCGATGTGATTTCGGATTTACGAGCATGAGATATCCACGAATCTCAACCTCCTTTCGGTGTGGCTATATACCTTTAATGTGCTGTCGTTTATTTTTTGGAAAGCGGCGAGGATAGATAACCAAACGACCTGAGCTATCTCCCCTTAATGCCGTAATTGTTACGACATACCGTTTTCCTCAAAGTTAAAATGTAATGTGTGATTCATAAGTTTCCTTTACTGATATGTTGTTATTTTCGAAGGTCTGAAGTATGCAAGCCGGAGGCAAACGCCTCAATTCACGAAAACCTTATTTTATTCTTGACTCTTTATCTTTACTGTCCTGAAATTCGATAATGCTTTTATAGCAACATTCCAGTTTATCTATAAATTCCCGGAGCTGCCCCGCTGTGCCGATTAGCGAGATGCCGTAACTATGCATGTCAATAACTGCTTGGTTAAAGTGTTCGCAAGCGTGCTCCAGCTCGCTGATGGCGTCGCGATGTTCGTCATATAGACTGACGAGTGTGTGGTAATCCATACTGATCCTTTCGTTAAAGTTAGTAGTCTGAAATAGATAGATTTTCGTTTATTGATTATGTTTGCCCGACTTGCACGCTTCAGGCCTCCGGCGACTTTTAAGAATGTTCTACTATGAGCTAGTCTGTTTTGGGGGTGTATAAAGTGCTTAGCCGGAAACGCCGACTAATCCGTTTTAATTCCAAGCAATTGCATTTTTGCCAAAGGCCTGGGGTATGCAAGCCGAGAACATCTTTTGCATAGACTACAAAAGGCTCTAATGTTTTGTTTTTGCTGTGTTTGTTTTAAAAGGTGCTTGCTACATACAAAGCTGCATGAATTCTTGAGTGAAACAGGCTAAGTCGTCTTTGATGGGCTTCGTATCCATATTGAGTATTTCTGCATCTTCCAATATTCTCTTGGATTGGATGTAGCAGATGGCAAGGCATTCTGAAATAGAGTTGTATTTGCTTTTAATTTCTTCTTCGGTGAGAGTTTTTCGCGTCATTCTTCATCCACCCCGTATTCGCCGCTATTCAGATCTTTCTCATCGAGAATCAGGACATAAATGAGATCCACGACGTATGGGCGGATGGTTCTTTTGATTTCAGCAATATCTTCCTTGGAATCAGCTAAGAGCGTTCTAAGTGAACAGATTGCCTTATAATCGAACTCCAAACAATTCGTGATGTTTCGGAGAATTCTTTTGTAGTCGCCCTTAAATTCTGCTAAGCCTTTTTCAATCTCTTCCTGGCTTGGTCTTTGTATCATGTAATTCCTTTCGTTAAAATTAGTAAAAACAGTCATCTGGCCTTTTTCGTCTCAGCGAGATGCCTCGACTTGCATGCCGCAGGCTTTTGACGTCTCTGCCAGAGGATAACCACTAGCAGAGATCTTTTGCGTCAAAGCCTTGCCGGATCAGGCGCTCAAATTCATCTGCCGTAATGACAATGAACAATTTACCACCCTTCGGATACGCCTCTTGAATAGCTGTGCGGAGCCGATCTCTGCGCCCAGCGTCCAATACCAACCACACAACCACCGGGAATACTCCGAATTGCTTCTGCTCCAATCCAGAACGATAGTAGTCGCGATAGCGATCACATTTGCCGATAACAGTAGATGGCGATTCCGTGCTTAAATCAATCTCAAAAAACCACCTGTCCTCGTAGCCATCGCTTTTCGTGGCTACGAACAGATCTGGCTTTAATGAGACGATTTTGCCGTGCTGGGTATATGGTCGCCAGCAATCCGGTTCCCAGTCAGCGGTAAGTAATGTCAGCCCCGGAGTCCTGCGACAAATCTCTACAAGCTGAACATAACATTCTGATACAGCCAGAGAGTGCCGTAGAAACATGCGTGAGGGTTCTAAATAGCGTCTTCGCGAATATTGCTTAGAACTTCCTATTGCCAGGAAACGCTCTCCAGCTTCTGTGAGATGCCAGATCAGAGAGCCTGATCCGGCACGAGTGCCACCAATCCTTCGCTCTAGCGTATTGACAAGACCATAATCTTTCAGCTTACGAAGCTCTCTGGCGGCGGCTCGCCTAGCAGCCTTCTGTGTAGATGCATTGATTATATGTAGACGCTGGATCTGCCCGGTAAGCAGAAACTTGCACTTTTTCAAAGATGCAAGAATCTCTCGGTCGCGTGTTGATAGCTCCTCGTTGTATTTTTCCAGTTGGTTTCTTCCGACTCTGACTCCTATGGGGATCACCTCCTCGCCGGGGGAATAGGCTACCGCTACATGGCGGTAGGGGCCGCTTCCCTTAAACGGTTTTTGTGCCGATATGTCGGGAGAATCATCTGCATATTCATCGCTTCGGAAAGTCGGGCGGTTCGTCTTCATAGTTTCCTCCGACCGATAGCAGAATCATCAAGATCTGGCCCGATCAGGCTTGGAGCTTCCTCAAACAGCTTGAGATATTCTGCCTCAACCTCACCGCTGGAGCGGCCATAGCGAGTCTGACTTTTTGCCTTGATTTCTGCTGCCGTATGAAGCGATGGCGGAGCAGGAATTGTCTTTCCCTGTATCCAGCCCGTCTGCCTGCCTCCCGACATGAAGTTTGTATAGATCTGGTATCTCGGTAAGAGCATGAAATCTAACGCTTCCAAACCAGGAGCCATCGTAGCAATTTCTCTGGCATCGCTGGCATTCAGTCCAAATATGATTTTGTTCCTTGCATTAGCATCGATACCAGCACGAATCTCGTAGGGGAGCTGTGCGCGATATTGATGCGCCATTGTAATTCCCACGCCCAGACCTCTGGCCTGTGCTAAAGCATCGGATAAATCCGTAGGCAAGGTCAGGTAATCTTGCAGCTCGTCGATATACAGGGAGACCAAATGGCGGCGTTCCGGCGCGACGTTCGCCCGAGAAAGGGCTAACGTCCAGGTAAGGCCTACCACTAGGCTGCCCAGCAGTCTGGCGCTTTCTGCGCCCACTGTGCCGCGATTCAAGGGGACAAGGACAATCTTACGTTGGGAGAACAAATCTGTTAGCTGAAACTTGGGATGGCTCTGCCCTAAAATACCTCTTAGTCCCGGTCGGAACAGAAATTGGCGCATTTTATTGAGCACAGGCGCAACCCATTGCTCACGTTCAGCAGGGCGAAGGTTATCGAAAGTGTTCCAAAACGGTTTGAGCGTAATCTTATCTTTGACGTCCTTTGTGATCTTATGACGGAAGTTCTCATCTGTCAGAAGCGGTGGCAGCCAGAGCAGTGATGCGCCGTCCGTCTCAACCAAGGTTAATAGTGCCGCACTCAGTACATCCTGACTTCGAACACCCCAGCTATCTGAGAAAATCTCCTTAAAGACCGCTAAGATAGCATCTGCCATAAGTGTGGGGTTGCCCGGCAAAGCCAAGGGATTGAAACCTACAGGGTTATCGTCGGAAGGGTCAATCACAACGACATCATCTGCACGGGAGGCTGGAATGCGTTCAAGGATACTTGTAACCAAGTCTGCCTTTGGGTCAATCACTAATACACTGCGCCCAGCGTAAATGTCAGATAATACCAGATTCAAAATCACTGTTGTCTTGCCTACACCACTTGGGCCTACAAGCCATGTGTGCATGAGGCTATCGTCAGGAGAAATACTAAGTTTCTGACCGTTTGCTGGATTTAGAGTTACTCCAAAAGAACGGCTATTAAACCTGTTTGTCGGTTCCCTATACCACGTCGGTGGGTACATTGCTCGAGGATGGACGCCAGACATTCCTGGTAGTTCCTCATCGCCAGATGGTAGCATTAGGAATCCTGCAAGCTCTTTAACGGATAGCCTCAGCGGAAAGTGCCATGGCACATGGGCGATGTTCAGCTTCGCAGGTTTTTCAAGTTCATCATAGATTCTGACGCCAGCCGCCTCCAAGGTGCGCAAAGCACTCAGAATGCAATTGGTGCGATACCTTGCGCTTGCGCCGGAAACACCGATACGAATTGCAGCTTGAAAGCTATGTTGCTCTGCTTTCTCCTTGACGGATTTTCGAGTTTCGGTGGAGGCCTGAGATACATTTCCAAGCACTGCCTGTAGCCATCCGGCATTTGGATCGGGAAGGTTCTTCGGAATTGTGCTCGGTGGATAAGCCGCGCCGAGAATGATCTGTAAAACCGCTTCTTCGCCACGGGCTGTGGCAGCCATAGCCGCCAGCCCTGCTCGAATCGTAGATTCCGTGATATCTGTACGAAGCGATAAGCTCGGATGAGATACTTTTATTTGCCTTACCGTATCAACTGCCTTACGGTTATGTTCGTCAACCGGATAGAATTCAATCTCTCCATGTACTTGGAGTGCTTCGGTGATTTTGTGGATACTTGCCGAGTCCGCTCCAAGAAGATGCCTAACAAATCCATCTCTTGCACGGATCTCCCAGATGACTGCTCCACGGGAGGATACGGTAGCCAGGTGTGCCAGCATCTCATGGACCTGTTCCAGTTTGAATGAGCGCCGCCAGACGAACTCTTTCCAGCATATGGTTTCTATTTGATGCCTGGTCATAGCTCGCCCTCCTTTCTTACCATTGTCCTCCATGACGGTTCTTCCAGACACGAAAAGCAACATAAATTCCAATGCCAATGGCGGCGAGGAGTACGAGTACCCACCAGATTTCCATGATGATACATACAGTCCAGCGGAGTACAATCGCAGCAATGAAGAGGGCAAATGCCCATTTGAGAATTCTGGCAATAAGGCTTTCTGGTGAATTCATACATGATCAGACCTCCTCACGTTCTTTTGCTTTATCGCTGTATTCCGGTACGGGGTAGCCGGGAATCATAACATCGGATGCAATTTCGTTGCCCCATGCATCCCAGTTTGGCTGTGGTCTTCTGGCAAACAGTTCCAAATACGGGCCGGGAGATACGCGCTCAATAATGGGGTACATTTCCTCCGGCTTATGGGAATGATCCTGAAGTGGCGCAAAGAGCCAGTTTGGCTGAGCTTTAAACTTCACAGGAGCTTTTCCACGTGTTCCAAACAGAACCGTTTCGCTTGCATTTCTCAGGTAGTTTCCTAACCCGAGACGGGGTTTAATCCAGTAAAAGGGGTCGCGATATTTAAATCCCCAGGCTTTCATGACATCCAGACCCTCTTGGAGCAACCCATTTGGAATCCACAGCCATAGATGTGCATTTTCTTCCGCTAGATCGGCGACGGGCATATTTTTAATATCTTCTAAAGACATGAGTTGATAATGCATGACAGCTCCTCGCTTCCCTTTTTGATTAATACTCCAAGGCGGATCGGCAAGGATGGTGGAATATTTTTTCGTAGGCATGATAGTTTTCCTTTCCGGGCGGTCACAGCGACCGCCCTAATCGATTTGTTAATGTGCCAGGCTTTGTCGGCCTTTGCAGTGAGTAAACCACAAAAGCAGGTTGACAAGAAGTCAATTTTGTTTTCACTTTTATAGCGATGTGACACATGCTAACAGAGGTAAAAGCGCATTTTGTGGCATACAAAAAACGATGTTGTAATATTTGCACAAGTGCTTGAAATGTGTTGTTTTACGGTATTACCTTGCGTGATTTTCGGCGATCATCTGCGGTTCCTCCAGAGAACCCTCCAGCCGGTAGGTTCGATTATCCATAACTTCTGCCCTTGCGAATACAGGAGCTAAGTAGCCTTCAATCACTGACTTGAATGAGCGCACCGTCAGGCTGTCGCCAGACATAGCTGCATCAATAAGGCCTTGCATGATATCAGGCGAAACGTAGGAGATGGCATGGGAATACTCGAAGCCCATCTCAATAATCTGTTTTGCCAGAATGCGGATTTTCGCTTCGTCCGAAAGGGGTTTAAAGTTAACGAAGCATTGGAATCTGGAAGCAATCTCCCGAAGTACCCCGACACCAACAAAAGCCCTTCGTGCCGATTCATTATTCCGATAAATACGCATAGGCAAGGATGTATCCGATACAGAGTGGTTCTGTTTATCCCGATAGCTGACACTTATTTCATTTTTCTTCAGACAAATATCCTCAACGTCATCCGATACAGCAAAGCCGATCTTCCGCTTCGCAGGTTGACTGGAGCTGAGATCATAATTGGAAGTAAAGAAGAAAATGCAATGTTTAAAGTCGAACTCCCTTGAACCATCGCTGAGTGCTTTTCGGGATGCGCAACGGCCTTCGTCCAAAATGGCCATAAAGGTTTTCAAAACCTCTGGATGCGCCTTATCCAGCTCATCAAAGATAAATATCGTGTAGGGATTCCTCTCGACCACTTCAAAAACAGCTTCGTCCTCGTAACCGACATATCCGGCAGGAGCACCAATCAGACGGTAGACCGAAAAAGCTTCGGTAAAGTTATTGAGATCTGTCCATGACACGGCATATTCCTGCCCGCAGTCTTGGGAGAGAATCTTCGCCAGCGCTTTTGCAGTTTCAGATTTACCGACACCTGGTGGCCCGGATGCCAGAATGGAGACAGGCTTTGTGGGATTCTTCTTGGCAAGGTGCTGTGCCACAATATAGGCGATAGCTTCGGTGGAATCGTCCTGGCCGATCACCATCTTTTGCAGACGTTCCTTTAGATGTTCAAAACTCGGTATCTTTGACTCGGATTGTTCCGGCACAGAAATAGCGTTCCAGTCTGTAACAGACGTTATATCTGTTTGTGATTCCAGTTCTTCATCGACTTCTAATTGCAGAGATTGCCCTGATGGTGAAGTATTTAATGATGGGGCGGGAGAGACATTGTCTCCCTCCCCAAGTAAACGAAGTCCATGTTCGAAGGTATTCCAACAGTCGAATTTCAGTGCATGGATATCCGACAGTGCCTTTATTAATAGGTTTCCTCCCGAGTATGCAAAATATGGTTCTGTAAATATACCGTAAGTATCTTTGGTTGGTTTACAGAATCTCAATATCAGCTCTCGCGGAGAACAGCTTTCCGTC
>OCHO01001461.1_pt1 | contig 14700 bp, 10 predicted proteins | sample 1538441 | NCBI WGS metagenome assembly OCHO01 (sample SAMN04571691, study PRJEB22368) | human gut metagenome | biome: human gut; material: stool | host: Homo sapiens | place: Luxembourg | collected 2012-06-29
TCTATTTTGACAATCTATTTTTGTCTGCGTGACAATTTAGGTTGCCCTTTGACATATAGCGGTATTTGAATCTAGCGCGTTCATATTATACCACATGCTGTCCCAATTGAAAAGGCTCAAAAAGAACCGGTACCACCCTTTGTTGGGCGGCACCGGGAAATATGTACATAGTAGTAATACGTCCGCCCCGTCCCGCTCGTGCCGGACACGCCCTGCAGGGTGTTCCCGCACTTCCCGCAATAGACCTTGCCGGTCAGCCAGTAACGCGGGGCGTCGTTCTCGTCAATGCCGCGCGCCCGCTGGGAACCCTTACGCTTGTTCTCGGCGAACTTCCGCTGCACCTTGTCGAAGGTCTCCTCGTCCACCAGCGCGGGCATGCCGCCCTCGACCACGATGTCGCCGTGACGGTACTCGCCGATGTAGGCGCGGTTCTGGAGCATCTTGTTCAGCGTCTTCACTCCGAACTTCGCGCCCCGCGTGGTGCGCAGCCCCTGGGCGTTCAGCTCGTCGCAGATGGTCTGCATCGCCTTGCCCTCGGCGTACTCCGCGAACATCCGCTGCACGAACGGAGCGGTGTCCGGGTCCACGATGTACCTCTTCGTGGACTTGTCCACCCCATAGCCGAACAGCTTGTGCCCGTTGTAGAGCGCGTGCTGGGCGTTGTAGTCCATGCCTCGCTGGATGTTCTGGGACAGCTGGCGGCTGTAATACTCCGCCATGGCGTCCATCAGTCCCTCAATGAGCACGCCCTCCGGCCCGTCGGTCGGGATGTTCTCCGCCAGCAGGCGTATCTCGTACCCGGCGTCGCGGATGGTGCGCTTCGCCATCGCCAGCACGTACTTGTCGCGCCCCAGGCGGTCGGTCTTCTACATGATGAGAACACGGGGACGGATTTTCGCGACCTCCGACAGCATCTGCTGGAACCCCGGTCGGTCCTCCGTGGTGCCGGATATGGCCGCGTCCTCGTACTCCTTCACGATTTTGAACCCGTGGGCGTCCGCCCACGCATGCGCAAGCTCCCGCTGCTGGTCGATGCTCGCCTCGTTCTGCGAGTGCGACGAGAAGCGGTAGTAGGCGATGGCCAGGTTGTTGTCGTTCAGCTCGAACTTCTTCTTGCGTGCCAAGCTCTTACCCCCTCCCGTAATTTCTGCTTATATGCATTCATTGCTTTCTCCTTTGGTTGGCTAATTGCGCAAATACGCATTTAATTATAAAGCCCGCCGCCCGATGGAACGGCGGGTTGCTGACGTTTATACGAACATCTGCTGGAGAAGGCCCTTCTTCAGCTCTCTCCATGCATCCAATTCGTCCTTCGCCTTCGCTATGACATCATCAAACGATGCGAGACAATCGGCAATCTTGCGCTGCTCGGGGAGGGAGGGCAACGATACCAAATACTGCAAAATAGTATCCGGCGTTACTCGTTTCTGGCTGTTCGATGAGCCAGATGAGCAATCAAGCAAATAGCCCGTGAAGCTATCTGTCATAGCAAGGTATCCCAAGAACCTCAAATCAAACTCAGCCGAAGTCAACGGTACGAATTCTGATGAGCACACCGCATTGTCTTCCGGGTGCTCAACAACCCAGATTCGCCTCTTCCTGACGTTCAGCTTGTTGATAAGAACACAAGGCGCTGACAGAATCTTCCTTGCACTGTTCATGCTTTGTCCTAAAACCGCTTGAGCTGCCATATGATTGTCATATGCCGGCATGCTATATTCAATAAACTGCTTCGTCGGATTATTACGAGGGTCAATCGACGCTTTTAGCTGCTCACATATCTCTCCCAGCGTCTTCTCCTCCCAATCCGGGAAGTCCGACCCGTCGTCAGCCTTGAACCTGACCTCCTGGCTGAACAGCTTCTGCATCACGCCCTTCTTGCGCTTCTCCCATGCGGCGACCTCCGCCTCCTGCGCGGCAATGACGTCGTCAACGGCAGAAAGCAGGTCGGCAATCTTGCGCTGCTCGGGGAGAGAGGGGACAGAGAACGAATAGGACGCATATTCATTCGCGTTAATCCCCGGCTGGCCAGACCTCATCGAAGTTGTCTTGACCCATTTCCCATATCTATCAGTAAGCGTTTGGGAATAAATGAAATAATCGTCTGAGCTTGGAAGTACATGCGCTTTAATCAGAAAGCCAGCATAAAATAACTTGCCGTCTTTCGGATGATACAAATAAGACTTACCTGTACTGGCGCCAGTCCTTGCCAATAAAATATCCCCTTTTTTAACGAGGTATTTATCATCAAGTTCACCACTCGGGGACACGACATCATTCGATAAAAACGCATGCGTTTCGTCATCAATATCGGTAATGCGAATATAACGATTTTCACCATCAAACTTCGTTGCAGCCGTATTCATTCCATAAGTCAGGGGTTCACAAAGTTCCCCCAGCGTCTTCTCCTCCCAATTCGGGAAGTCAGACCCGTCGTCAGCCTTGAACCTCAGTTTCGGTTCTCCCATGCTTACACCTCCTTCAGAACCAAATGAATATACATTTCAAATACTGCCAGTAGGAACAAATCTTCCATCGTATCTATGGTTTCCCCCGCATATCCTCCCGGTGCTCCATACTCTTTATCCGAATCGTCATCCCCGCTACCATATATTGCGACGTACTGCGCAAGGACCGTCGCAAACTGACATGCTTCGTTTTCCGGCGCCCCCTTGAACCCGTACTTGCGCTCAAGGGCAGAAATGGGGTGCTCGGGACCATCGCCCCGGAACGATTCGCTTAATACGTCCGTGATACAGTTTTCATAAGACGAGGTGCCGTCAAAGTTCGCGGCGAGCGGACCAGTCATATATGAAGGACGATAATTGATTCGCTCGACGGGAATCTTCTCTCCGCCGTAGTATTCGAGGCTGCGCAGCACGTACTTGCCTCCGTCATAGAACGGAGACTCATCTCCAGGAAAACGCGTGTGCAAGATTTCCTCCACCGCTTTAATGCACCGCCTAAAGAGCTCCTTTTCTTCTGTGACGCGCAAATCCAGTCCGCAGTATTCGAGAACACGGTTCTGTGTTTCGAGCGTCATGCAGCAAAACTCGCGGTACATCTCGCGCGAATAGTAATACAGGTCGTTATGCATTGCCGCCATCGCGCACAAAGGAATCAGGCCGCGGTCGGCGTAATGCTTCGATATGAAGGAAACCGCCTGCGACTTCACCTCCTCAGCATGGCGTCGCTCGTCGCGCTCGTCCTGACGCCGCTCGAATTTCTCCATGCGTCCGCTTTGCCACAGCTGCAGGCCCGCAATCACAATGGTCACGATGAGGGAAATCGAGGCGCAAATTATGCTTATCCAATCTGAACAGGTCAATTACGCCCCTCCTCTCACAGTCCTAACTGACGCAGCATCGACTCCGCCTTGTCGATAGCGGCCTTCTTCTCGTTCTCGATGCGCTTGAGGTCGTCACGCACGGCCTCAAGGTCCACCGGCTTCTCTTCCTCGAACGTATCGACGTAGCGGGGGATGTTGAGGTTCCAGCCGTTCGCCTCAATCTCGGCCATGTCGGCCACGTGGGCGAACTTGTCCACGTCCTCGCGCTTCACGTAGGCGTCGACAATCTTCTGGATGTGCTCGTCCTCCAGCGTGTTCTGGTTCTTGCCCGGCTTGAACTCCTTGCTCGCGTCGATGAACAGCACGTTGCCGCTGTTGCCGTTGCGCTTCGTCTTCAGCACCAGCAAGCACACCGGGATGGACGTGCCGTGAAACAGGTTCGGAGCGAGGCCGATGACCGCATCGAGCCTGTTCAGGTCCTTCACGATGTACTTGCGGATGACTTCCTCGGCACCGCCGCGGAACAGCACGCCGTGGGGCAGCAGCACCGCGACGCGCCCGTCATCGTCGTCCATGTGGTAAATCATGTGCTCCACGAACGCGTAGTCCGCATGGGACTTCGGCGGCAGCTTGCCCGCGCCCGAATACCTCGGGTCGTCCAGCAGCGCCGGATTCGCGTCGTACTTCAGCGAGTAGGGCGGGTTGCACACCTGCACGGTCATCTTCACGTCACCGTATTTGTCCTCGCGCAGCGTGTCGCCCTTGTAGATGTCGAAGTTCTGGTAGTCCACGCCGTGCATCAGCATGTTCATGCGGGCGAGGTTGTACGTGGTGGCGTTATTCTCCTGCCCGTAGAAATGACCGACGCGCCCGGTCGTGAGGTGCTTCTGCACCTCCAGGAGCATGGACGCCGAGCCACAGGTGCAGTCTCCTACTGTCTTCGCCTCATCCAGACCGACGGTTGCCAGCGTTGCTATCAACTTCGACGGTCCCGTAGGCGTGAAGAACTCGCCGCTTTTCTTCCCAGCATCCGATGCGAACAAACCGATGAGAATCATGTATGCCGTGCCCAGCACGTCGAACTGCGAATCCGACAAGCTGAAGTCAATCTCGCTGATTTTCACGATGACCTTCGAGATGAGCGCCGTCCGCTCGGCAACGGTGTCGCCCAAATCCGGGTCCTGCAGCTTCATGTCGTTGAACAGACCGCTGAACGCAGCCTCGGACGCCTGCCCCATAGTGGAACCAGTTAACTCGTTCACCGCACGCTCGTAGTCCTCGACGCTAAACTTATCAACATCACCCTCTGGGCGAACAATTTTGCGCACAAGCTCCCGGAACAAATTCTCGGGCTTGATGATGTAACCCAAGTGCTCGATGGACCACCGCTCGACAATCGGGCGGTAGTCCGCATCGGAGAACGCCTGCTCGTAGGTCAGCCCGTCCTCCTTCAGAATCTCCTGCATGTACTCCTCGGTGCGCTCCGACAGGTAGCTGTAGAAAATCGTCCCGAGGATGTAGTTTCTGAACTTCGTGGAATCCATGTTCCCGCGCAGGTCGTTCGCGATGGCCCAGAGCTTCTGGGAAAGCTCGCTCGCCTGCGCCTGATATTTCACAGAATCAATCATGTCTTACTCTCCTTCTGCCTTGTAGCGGCTATATGTGTTCACGACGAACTCCTTGATGGCGCCCGTCATCTTCGTAATCTTCAAAAGCCCCATGTGATACGCGGCCAGCCTCCTGCGGATTGCCTCCTCGGAAATGCTCCCGCCGAAGGTGTACTCCGAGAAGACCTCCAGCACGTCCTTCGCATCAAGCCCGTTGTCATAAGCGAAGGACTCAATCTCGGCCTGCAGGCTCTCGCGCTCGAACTGCTCGTATGCCTGCTGGATGTCCGCGTCCTCCGGCAAATCGTAGAAGCGCGTGCGGATGAACGCCTCCATGATGTCCTTCTTCGCGCGGAGCGCATCGTTGTCCGAGCGCTCAATCTCGCGCATCACCAGGTCGATGTCCCGCGCGCGCTCCTCGTCGGACTTCTCGGCGTCATGGGCCGACTTCAGCAGGCTCAGGATGTACATCACGTTGATGCGGTCCGTCCGCACCAGCTCCACGTCGAAATCGACGTCGACGGGTACGGGAACCTTCGGGTCCCTCTTCTTCGCCTCGTCGTGATAGTAGAGGTACCAGCTCTTGTATCCCTCGTACTCCTCCTCGTCCAGCACGACGGACAAATCGGCCCAGTCGAACTTGCCGAAGGTCTTGAGGGTCGCCAGGGTGCCGGACAGCGAGCGGAACGCCACGACGAACTGGCGGATGTCGCCCTCGCTCTGGAGCTGCCCCACATCATCGACGGTCTGCGCCGCCTTGCGCAGCACGGGCACCTGGTTCACCCACTTGTTCACGTAATACTCGTAGCTCTCCAGCAGGTACTCGTTCGGGTCCCCGTCGCCGGAGAACAGCCGCAGCGCATCGTCCTGCGCCCGCTTGATGTCGCGGTACGACACAATCTGCCCGAACTGCTTCGTCACCTTGTCCACGCGGTTCGTTCGGCTGTACGCCTGCACCAGCGTGTGCCAGATGAGATTCTTGTCCAGATACAGCGTGTTCAGCGGCTTGGCGTCGAACCCGGTGAGCATCATGTTGACCACCAGCAGGATGTCCACCTGCGGAAGGTCCTTCTGCTTCATGCGCCGCGTGATGTCCTTGCGGTACGCATCGAAGGAGTCCAGCGAGAAGGACGTGCCGAACATCGCGTTGTAGTCGTCCATGCAGCGCCCCAGAAGCTCCTGGGAGTGCTCGTCGCCGCCTTCGTCCATGTCCTCGTTGGCTTGGTACGTGAAGATTGCGGCCACGCGGTAGCGCTCGCCCTCCGGCCTCGCCTCGTTCAGTGCCTTGAACGCGTCGTAATACTTCCCGAGCGTCTTGATGGAATCGACCGCGAACAGCGCGGTGTAGATGTCCTTTCCCTGCGGATGGACATGCTGCTCATGGTGCTCGAAGATGTCCTCCGCGATGACGCGGATGCGCTCGTCGTCGTGATACAGGGCGTCCAAATCGAGGTTGTGGCGGCGGCAGTAATCCGGGTCGCCCAGGCGCTCGGGGTCGATGCCGTTCGCGGCGACCTGCTTCGCAAAAATCGTCCGCTGATACTCGACGGAGAACCGCAGGACGTTGCCGTCCGCGATAGCGTCCTTAATCATGTAGCGGTGCAGGCAGGCATCCAGCTTCGAGCCCGCGTAGAACACGTCGGCGGTCGTCCTGCCGTCCTTGCCCTTGTTCGCCTCGAAGATGGGCGTGCCGGTGAAGCCGATGTAGTTCGCGTTGCGGAAATGCCGCTGGATGTCGCCGTGCATCTTGCCGAACTGGCTGCGGTGGCACTCGTCGATGATGAACACGACCTTCTTGTCGCGGTACGAATCCATCAGCGCCTCGTAGTGCTTGCTCTTGACCGCGTTCGCCATCTTCTGGATGGTCGTCACGATGAGCTTGCGGTCCGCCTGCTTCAGCTGCTTTACCAGCACGGCGGTCGAGTCCGAGCCGTCAACGCAGTCCTTCTCGAACGAGTTGTACTCATCCACGGTCTGGTCGTCGAGGTCCTTGCGGTCAATCAGGAAGATGACCTTGTCGACCCTCGGCTCATCGCGCAGAAGCTGCGCCAGCTTGAAGGACGTGAGCGTCTTGCCCGAACCAGTGCATGCGAAGACGTACCCGTTCTGGTTCGACTCCAGCACGCGCCGCTTCGCCGCCTTCACGGCGAAAATCTGGTACGGCCGCATGACCATCAGCACCGGCTCGGTGGTCTTGATGACCATGTACTTGTCCAGCATCTCGGTGATGGTCGAGCGCCGCAGGAACTCGGCAGTGAACTCGTCCAGCTTGTTGATGCGCTTGTTGTTCTCATCCGTCCAGAAGAACACCAGGCTCTTCAGAATCGGATTGTAGACGCCGCCGTCCATCTCGTTCTCGTTGCAGAAATACTTCGTCTGCACCGAATTCGACACGACGAACAGCTGCAAATAGCGGAACAACCCCTTGAACGAGAACTTGCGGTAGCGGTTAATCTGGTTTATCGCCTCGTTTATCTCCACGCCGGGGCGCTTCAGCTCAATCTGGACCAGCGGAAGGCCGTTGATGAGAATCGTCACATCGTAACGGTTCTTGTACGAAACGTCGTACTTGTGGTCCTTGTCCATCGTGACCTGGTGCGTCACCTGGTAGATGTTGCGGTCGGTATCGGAGCTGAAGAAATCCAGATACACGGTCCGGCCGTTATCCAGCGTCAGGACGTACTTGTCGCGCAGAATCTTCGCCGATTCATAAACACTGTGGTTGTCCACGTGAATCATCACACGACCGAACTCCGCGTCCGAAAAAGACGCCTCGCCCTTCGCCTCGACCAGCTTGGCAGCGTTGAACACAGCGAGCTGCTCACGGAAGTTGGTGACGACATCATCGTAATCCGTCATTGCGACGAACTTATAGCCGATGCTCTCAAGCCTATCTATGAACAGGTTCTCGACATCGTATTCTGATATATGTGCCATATGCCGCCACCTCCCTTACTTGTCTTCTTTGTGCTCCTGCACCCACTCGTGGATAATCGCGGCAATCGTCGTCTCGCGCTCCGCCGCCATCATCTTCAGCGCCTTCTTGTCGCTCACCGTGAGCGACAAGGACAACGTGGTGCGCTTCTCGTCCTCGGCGGGCGCAGCGTCCGCCGAAACCGTCTGCTCTATCTTCTTTTGCTCGGCCTCGCGGTCGGCAGCATACTTCTCGAACATGTTCGCCATAGCTCGACCTCCTTTAATCATTTACGCATTTGTACAATTATACACCTTGTGTCTCGAATTGTCCATATGGAACACGGCTCTGACCTGCGGCGATGCCTATTTTGGTGTCTCGTCGGCGACCAGGGACTTGCCCACGCCGCCCTTCTGGTTGCATACCAGAATCGTCTTCATATCGCTCACCTCGCTATACATTTAATCAATTATGCAATTCCATATTTAATTATAATCTCGCGAAAAGCGCCGTTCAACTGCCACTTTCTGGGCTTCACCTGGGCTTTTCGTGGTCTCGAAACGGGCTTTCTCTCATCGCCCGGAACGGCTCGTTTCCCGCATCGCCTCGTAAACGAGCGGATGCCGAAAACCGCCGTCCTCCGCCCCTTGCGCGTACACCCGTCAAAAGCCCTTCTGCAGGTCTCTTCGCGTGCCGTTAGCGGGCCAGCACCCACACACTTTGACACACTTCGAAGTGTGTCAAAGATTTCCCGCATTCATCGGCCTCCGCGAGCGATTGCCCGTTTTTCTGACACACTTCCATTTTTTATAGTGTGTCGGTACTTTCGTGGGATTTATCGGCTTCCTCGGACGCTTGACACACTAAACACACTATTTTTCCAACCTACGCGTACAGAGAAATTTTTCCCCTATATATCTATATACTTATTTTTTCTCTCGCGCGCATTAGTTCAAAAAAGGTGTGTCAAGTGTGTCAGATGGTTGTACTCCCCGATGAACACGGGAAAAGTACCGACACACTAAAATTTTCGCAAGTGTGTCAGAAATCGACCACCTTCCCGTACTCCCCGATAAACTGGGGAAAGTTCTGACACACTATTTTTTCGCGATAGTGTGTCAGAACCCGAAATCGGACATGCCCGCCCCCTGCTGGACCCAGACTCAAGACCCGAGACAGCCGCCCGTAGGGCGGCCAATCCCAGCATCGAGCGGAAGCGAGATGCGCACCTGCATCCCGCTTTTGCTTCTTTGACGCCCTCAGAGGCGTTTTAAGGCGCAAAAAAGCCCGCCAGGGCACCGGAGTACCCCAACGGGCTTTAAACGTCTTAAAACGCAAAATACAGCGTCCTATGATTGCAATACGAAATGGGAGCGCCCCTATCTGGCGCTCCCAAATCTATACACAAGCGCGAACTCATTCCGAAAGAAGAATAGTTCGACGCTTCCTATTCTGGTGGACCTGACGGGAATTGAACCCGTGTCCGAAAAACCTATCTACTCATCATACTTACGCGATAGATGCTTGATTGCCATTTTGAACTGACAGCGCCTCATTCATCCAAGGTATAAACAGCGGTTGCCCACGCTTCTTTTTCGGTCTGGAGTGCAGACCATGAGGGAAGAAACTCAGACCCTAACCCTCGGTCCCGTTTTTTGTGTCAGCGGCGGTGCCTCTTATTTGCCGAATCTTTGAACCTCATGCACTTACCCGACAAAAGGTGTGCCGTTTTGGCCTCCGTCTGCAATCAAGCAGCGATAGGAGCAGCGTAACGATTGTTGTCAGTTACTTTGATTGTGCCCCGTAAGGTGGTTGCGTACCCGCGTGACAAGTCCTTCAGTTCCCCGTCGAAACCATTACAGGCCCATATAGATGCCGGATATAACCGAACTTCCCCGGCGGGTGCTTACACACTCCAAGTTTTCGGTTTCTGCTGATTAGAATAGTCGAATCATTTGATTCAAAGAGGTTTACAGTGACAATATACCTTGACACTAATAAACAACTGAATAAGCAATGACATTGACCATATACCTTTACCCTTACCATCCTAAGAAGCTTTTTGCAAAGCGTCCAAGCAATTAGAATGTGTGAAATACACAAAACCAACAAAAACCCGGAAAGAATAACTTAGTCCTCGATGTCGATTTCGATTGTGGAGTCCAGGTTGGCTTTGTCAAGAGCCAGCTGGATGGAAGTCAGTTCTTCCTCCGTCTTCTTATACTCGGCCTCGACATCCTTGGCGTCGTAGTTACGGTAGAGATATTCAGGTTGACTCTTGCCATATCCTACGCTCTGTCGTGTGACTGGCTGAATCCGCTTCATGTTAGCAAGACGGTCCCTCTTGCTGGAGAGCATCTTCATGCGGACCAGCGCGGCATCGATGGTATAGCCGAGACCAGGAAGTTCGGTCGTTGTATTGAAAACGTTGATTGCGTGCTTAAGCTTAATGATATCATCGTTCAGCGCATCCATCTGATGCTGTGTAGCGGAAAAATCATAAACTTTGCGCAGCTCGGTGACATCCTCATCGAGACACGCAGTGGTTGTTGCCGTTTCACGCTCCTGGCTCAGCAAAACACGCATCTGCTCATTTTTCTGCTTGACCAGTTTGCTGGCATATGCGGGAGAAACCTTAATCATGGTACACACTCCTTTTTTAGAAAGATGGCCACTCGCTCAGGTACGCGGCGCGGCTTTTATCTTGAGCTTCTCTTACCTGTTCTGGTGTTATCGGAAGTCGAAATGCTTTACAGACATATTCGTAACATCTGGGGTTAATACAATAGCGACTATTTTTTAGGATGATGTCTTCATCTATATTATACGCCTTCAGAATGGCAGCGGCAACACCTGCGCTACGGGAAATTCCCTGGTCGCAATGAACAATGATGTGTTTGTTGCCTTGTGCTACATTTGAGGAAACGAAAATGGAAATTTTGTGGGCATCCATCATGGAAATGCCGGTCTCGTCGGTCGTATCATTGAAGTCCAGATACAGGACCGGTGTGGCAATGTCCAAATGCTCTCTACCAGGTGTGTTGATGGAAATAACACATGCATATGGAATTTCTTCGTTAGCTTTGAGTGACATTTCATGACGGGAAAGCACTTCAACTTGGAAAGCTTTTTGCTTTTTTTCAACCCGTGCGTAATAAGCTGTCTTTAGGTTGTCGATAAAATCAATGAGTTTATCTATGAGATTTCGAGGTACGTACTTATGGAAAACTTCCTTTAGTGTGGACGCCATCTTAATTTGCCGTGCCGCTCCTTCGCTCCTTGTTTGCTTTACACCGTTAGGGCTAACATGTTTCGAACGACCAAACACATATGAAAAAAGCACAGCGCTGTCCTCCCCCGTTCTGCTGTGCCGCCGGGCCTTAACAACTCCACCACCTTGTTTTTGAGGAAAAACAAGGGAACCTTCTGGTGGGACGTGCAGGCATCGAACCTGCGACTACCCGGTTATGAGCCAGGGGTTCTACCGACTGAACTTAACGCCCCAAAAAAGCGGGCGAGCCCCTTACTCCCGCTTTTCGACTTCTTTTGCAAGCGCGACCCTGCATCCGTCGAATTTTTGGCCCGATATTTCGGTTTTGCGCTTTGATAGCATCTTGGAAACAAGAACCTATTCGTCGAACCCGGAAACTCTGAGCCACTTGCGAATTTTTGCGCGGGCAGGCCACATCTCATACACCCCCGCCGGTTGGCATATTGCCGCGCCGGTGGACCCGCAAACTCTAGGTGACGGGAAACTCCCCGCCTGCCGCGTTAATACACGCAGCATAGTTGCCGCTTCGCCAGTTGTCTTAGGAGAAAGTCGATGCAGAAACGGCTGGCAATTATCGACTGTATCGTCACTCCATACGGCCGGTTTTCACGACGGGCTGACTCATCGGCCCCATTGCTTGCTGATGGGATATATCCGGCCTTTTGGGCCTGCCCGTAATGGTTTCCGGGCCTTGCATCCCTGTACAATATCAGCTTTAGCAATGCTTCTTGACACCATCTTGCCAACGTCTAAGACCATTGACCCATTAGCTTGGGATGGAATCGTATACGCGGCACTTGCGGGAGGTGCATCCAAGGCAGTTTTTGATGAAGAGTTACCCCAACTCTTTGGGTGCGGAGACTGGACTCGAACCAGCGACCTTCGGCTTATGAGGCCGACGAGCTTCCATCTGCTCCACTCCGCAATATGAAATACACCTGCATCACCATAGGTGCAAATGCCCTACCGTATTGGGCTTATCCGCTCACCACTCATCGCTCACGGTTAGCGAATCCGGGTAGGGGGATGATGCTTCCAGGTCCACAACATGATTCCTGCGCCATTTTGCAGTTAAGGCTATCGAATCCGAATCTTTGTTGCTTCGTTGCGTTCTGGTTCCCCAACAACGTGTTTTAATGTCCAACGTCACGACAATGGTAGTGGTTATTTCTGCCCCAGTACCACCAAACACCTGGCATTAACTGGTCGGAGATGCGGGACTTGAACCCACGGCATCCTGCTCCCAAAGCAGGCGCGCTACCAACTGCGCTAATCCCCGAAATAAATGGCGACCCGAACCGGGTTCGAACCGGTGACCTCCAGCGTGACAGGCTGGCGTTCTAACCAACTGAACTACCGGGCCAGATGGAGGACCGCGCTTTGCAGGCGCGGCCCTTTTCTACACAGGAATCCTAACTGTGCTTGGCAAAGTTAACGCTGTTCTTTGCCTTTAATGCGACCATCGGGTGGGTGCGACCCTCTTCCCTGCGCACTGGATTTCCAGATGTGATGGCAGTTCCCGCCCGGTTTATGCGGCAGAGGAGGATTCGAACCCCAAACTGTTTCCCCATTACATTTCGTCCCGGTTTCCTGGACAACGTGTTTAACGTCCAACGTCACGACGGCTGGTGTTGATGGACGGAATCGAACCGCCAACCTCCGCCTTATCAGGGCGTTGCGCCACCTATTGCGCCACATCAACATATGTTAGGGACTTGCTGTATGTACAGCAAGCTGTCCAGGTTTTACCCTGTCCTGGCCCATTTGCACACTTGCATTCCTGAGCCCGCTATGTGCCTCGGTTCCGAAGAGGGAATGCTCTCGCCACCAGGTGTCGCAGGTCACTGATGGCCTATCCAGGAGCGTACGTCCCCTGCTGCAAGTTCTGGCTGCCAAAGTGGGGCTCGAACCCACGGCCCACGGATTAACAGTCCGTTGCTCTACCGACTGAGCTATTCGGCATCGTATATGCTGGGTGGTTGCAGTAGCGAGTCGTCACATTACTGTATTCTCTGCGTTAGCCTCGCGCAGATGTGATACGGTCTTGTGTCGAAGTGGACCGGTCTCTTCAAAAGAACTTCGCTACTGCATGGTGGCGGTTATTAGCCTTCCCAGGACCGCCAATCACCTGGCACCGTATACATTCCGCCTTTCAGCCGTACCAAGAGGGCGATAGCTGCATACCAGCATCCAGCATCAGACAGTGCGCTTCGGGTAGCTATTCCGAACGAGGCACTGCCGCGCATCTGCGCATTGGTGACCCGTACCAGAATCGAACTGGTGTTACAGCCGTGAAAGGGCCGTGTCTTAACCTCTTGACCAACGGGCCATATAATGCCGGGCATATCCCGGCGGGAAACCGATTTACTCGGCAGTCAGCTCGACCTTAGTGGTGTTGCCGGCGTCGTCAACGCAGTAAGCAGCACATTCAACAGTGTTGATATAGGCGGTCTTGGCCCCCTTGACAGCCTTAACAGCGTCTTCGATGTCCTTGAGCGCAATCTGTTTATCGCCCATTTCGAATACGAGAGCGGCCTTTTTGACAGTAGCCATTGGAGTATCCTCCTTTCTTACAAGATTTGTGGTGGACAATACGGGATTCGAACCCGTGACCCCCTGCTTGCAAAGCAGGTGCTCTCCCAACTGAGCTAATCGCCCATGAAAGCAAGCCAAGGACCCATTTGCCCAGATTAAGCAGCAGAAGATTACTGCTGCGGCTTGCTCAACTCGCTTTGGAGTGTCCGGCACTCGCTGGCCGGCCCATTGCGAAATCACCTGACCACTTGCATGGATGGCCAATGAGAGCCTAGAAGCTCACCATCAGTTCCAAATTCGAGATGAGCTGAACGTGAACTGAAAAGAAAAGCGCTCTGGTGGCGGTTATATCTGCCCCGGTACCGCCAATCACCCGGCATATGAGTCAAAAGAAAGAAAAAGAAAGGAAGAAGAAAAATGGTCGGAAACCCGACTGGAGCATCGAACGGGAATCGAACCCGCGTCCCCAGCTTGGAAGGCTGGTATACTAGCCGTTGTACGACCGATGCATAATGGTGGGAACAAACGGACTCGAACCGCTGGCCCTCTGCTTGTAAGGCAGATGCTCTCCCAGCTGAGCTATGCTCCCAAATGATGACTTTAGCCGAGTGCCGCGGTGACTCTGCCAATGAGCCAATACACTCGTTACCGCTGTTGCCACGTGGAGGCAGTCATCTGAAACAACAAGCGGACTTATTCCCCGCCCGCCACAGGGGTATGGCAGCCGCTTTGCACACCATACGTGGTTCTTCGATAAAACTCGAAACGGCTTGGCCCGAACAACAGAAAATGCACCCAACAAAGAAAGGCCTTCCGGCTGTCGTCCGGGCATCTCGTGCTCGCCTGTTGGCAGAGGAGTTCCGGAAGTTTAGTATGACTGCATACAGCAAACAGGGCCGTACACAATACAATGGCTTTGGCCGATGCCCGAAGAACATCGTTACCACCGCTCGCCGCGTGGAGGCAGCCATTCAGAAGCAGCAAGCAGATATTTCCCCATCTGCCAGAGGAGCATAGCAACCGTCTTTACACACCATGCAAATATTGCCGATTGTTCGGCACGGCTTGTCTTGCAATGGCCATG
>OCHO01001492.1_pt1 | contig 14450 bp, 8 predicted proteins | sample 1538441 | NCBI WGS metagenome assembly OCHO01 (sample SAMN04571691, study PRJEB22368) | human gut metagenome | biome: human gut; material: stool | host: Homo sapiens | place: Luxembourg | collected 2012-06-29
ACCTGAAATGGAGAAGAACGGAACATCTGCTTCACCAGCTACTGCTTTGGCAAGCATTGTCTTACCAGTTCCAGGAGGGCCTACAAGAAGCGCACCTTTTGGCATTTTCGCACCGATCTCGCGATACTTTTCCGGATTATGAAGGAAATCAACGATCTCCTGAAGAAGTTCTTTGGCTTCCTCCTCTCCGGCAACATCTTTAAATTTAATACCATCAACGGATTTTACATAAACTTTGGCATTGCTCTTTGAACCTCCACCCATGCCAAAGGTCATCATGCTCTCTCCATCGCCCATCTTGCTCATCATTTTTCTGGAAAGAAACCATCCCAAAAGAGCAAAAAGCGCAATTGGAAGAATATAGCTTAACAGCATATATTCAAGCATACCCATCTGCTGAACAATTGGCTTACTAAATACAGCACCAGCTTCCTCAAGACGATTTACAAGATCAGGATCGTTCATTGTTCCTGTCTTGTAAATATGCTCACCACTCTTGTCTGAGAAGGTAATCTGCGTATCTTCTACACTGACTTCTCCAATATTCTTTTCCTCGATCATTTGGAGAAATGTGCTGTAATCCGTCTGCTCTACCTGTCGTCTAAACAGATTCGGAAATACAAATGTATTTAAAAGCAAAAACACAATGATGGCAATGACCCAATAGGTCAGCATCGGTTTTTTTGGCCTGTTCGGCCTGTCATCTACTTCCATAAGCACCTCACATTCTGCCTTGGATTTCCAAAGCTTTCGGCATATTTTAGCCTATTCGTATCATACCCCTTTTCATTAGCACTGTCAAGGTGAGAGTGCTAAATTTTGTGTGAAATAAATATGAATTATTCTATTTTTCCGACTGTTTACGTGCTTTTTTTGAATGATCTGTGGCCATTTTTCTTTCGTAATAAAACATATATTGCTGCATGACACCGGCAAATCCTTCGTATTTTTCTACTGGGAAGCTTCCGTTATAATATGTTTTCTGGATTCGATCAATCCATACATCTACTGGAAATGCACCTATACGATGATATCCAAACAACGCCACACAATTTGCAACCTTTTCACCAACGCCATAACATGAAAGAAGTGCTTTATGCAAGTCGTCATCACCAAGCATAGCCCATTTTTTTATGTCTAATTCCCCGGATGCTACTTTTTGGGCAGCTTCATACACATATTTTGCCCGATATCCCAAAGAAAGATCCTGCAGATCAGACAAGCTTAATCCTGCTAGCTGCGTTGGCGTTGGAAATGCAAAAAACTCATTTTCCTTATCTATACATGTTCCGCATGTCGTCGATAAGCTTTCCACTGCCTGACGTATTGCTGGAATATTTTTTCTTTGTGAAATTATAAAGGTGATGAGCATCTCCCATGGATCCTGGTTCAAAATACGGATACCTTTTCCATATGCAAATGCAGACTTTAGATAATTGTCATCCGCATCAATTGCCTTTTCATAGCTGCGGTAATCAAAATCCAAATCAAAGTAATGACACCAGAACTGCTTGTATTCCTCTTTGCTGCAAAAGAATATCAGATGGACACCATTCTGGCAAACAAAAACTTTTTTATCTGCAGCCATGACTCGATACCATGCCATGCTTTCACACTTCTCCAAACCCTTGCTTTTGCAAAGCTTTTCCTGCTCCTGCAAAGAAAGTTTATAAATTCTAAAGCATTGTCCACTCTCCATGATCTGTTCAAGGTCAAAGCAATCTGCCTCAACATGAACACATTTTGATTCTATATACTCACATACATTTACATTCTCACTCATTGATACATTTCCTTTCTGCATGCGACTTTTCACATACAATACCATGATAAAGCAAATGCAAATATATGTCAATTGTGTTACAAACGAAGGGCACCGCCCCTGCATTTGTCATTGCCGAGGCGGTGTCCTGCTTATTACTTTACTGCGTGATTTGTTATGCCTTTTTGCTGCGCAAATACAGCCAGATCAGTGCTGTAAGCATAATTGCTCCGAATCCAGCTAGTGCCATACCAATGGTTCTGCTCATGTCTTCAATACCAAGAATTACTCTTTCAGATGAAGGCGTTGTTGTCGGCGTTTCACTAACCGTTGTTTCCGCAGCAGTTGTTGTTGTATTGGCTGCTGGAGTGGTAACTTCTGGTGTAGATTCTTCATCATCTGGTGAAGGCAATGTTGTTTCTTCTTCTGAAACAGTTGTCTCTTCCTCAGAAACAGTCGTTTCTTCTGGAGATGTTTCTTCCTCAGAAGTCGTTGTTTCCTCCGGTGTTGTTTCTTCCTCAGAAGTTGTTGTCTCCTCTGGTGTTGTTGTCTCAGACTGATGAGGATCTGTCGGTCCATCAGGTTCTGTTTCTTCTTCCTCTTCAGGGTTTCTGACATCGCGAATAAGGTAAATCACATTGCCTGCCTCATCTACTACTTCTTCAATTACATTCTTGCCATTCTCATATTTCCAATCCTGACCTTCTGTAATTTGAATCTTTCCATCGGCAGTCACATTAAACAGAATGTCTCCCGGAATCTTATGATAACCACCAGTCGCCTTATCTTCTCTTAAGATGTATGACTTTCCGCAAGAGAGCTTTAATCCAAAGTTATGAACTTCCTTCCATCTGGATGTCCAGCTATCTACAAGAACCTCACCTTCATCTGTAATTTCATATACACTCAGAATGGTATCATACAATTCATGATCATCTGTTGCACTTACCTTATTTACAATAAAGTCGATGCGACGGGTATCTTCTACTAATAAGACTCCTTCTTCACTTACTGTTGTCGTTGTCTTCTCTGTATCGATACTTCCATCTTCCTTAAGTTCAAAGGTGGTATCTGATGTAATGCCATAACCTTCCGGTGCTACTGTCTCTCTTAGGATGTATGTCTTTCCTGTTGTAAGACCTGTTACTTCGTGGGCTTCATTTGTCGATGTCCACTCTTCTACAACTTCTCCTGTCTCCTTATCGATGAGCTGAATAGTTGCTCCTTCCAGTTCCTCTCCATCGGCAATATCTACCTTGCTGATCTTAACTGATGTGATTGTATTAATCAGGTTGGTTTCACTTACAGTTGTGATATAGCCTTCTACTGGCTCTTCATCTACTGTATATGTGTAGGCTGTTGATCCATCTTCGCTGTATACTGGAAGTTCTGTAAACTCATAGCTCCAGTCGTCGGCTGCCGTTACTTTCTTTCTAGCAACTGGCTCGTCGTTACGATTTAGGATTACTGTGATGCTTTCTGGAAGTTCGGTTCCCTCTGGCACTCTCCAGGTCTTGGTTCCTGATACACTTGTAGTTCCTGTGATTGTGTTAATCAGGTTGGTTCCACTTACAGTTGTGATGTAGCCTTCTACTGGCTCTTCATCTACTGTATATGTGTAGGCTGTTGATCCATCTTCGCTGTATACTGGAAGTTCTGTAAACTCATAGCTCCAGTCGTCGTCTGCTGTTACTTTCTTTGAGTCAACTGGACTTCCGTTACATTTCAGGATTACTGTGATGCTTTCTGGAAGTCTAGTTCCTTCTGGTACTCTCCAGGTCTTGGTTCCTGATACACTTGTAACTCTGTATGTATTCGTTACAACTAAGGCTCTTACATCACTTTCAACTTCAGGTATATCTGTCATCACAATGTTATAATATACAGATGCTGTCAGCTTGCGTTCAGCATTCATAGATACCACTACTGTTACTAGGTATTCTGTTTCATCATAACTCATTCCAACAGTTGAACCCTTGGTTTCCTTTACAGTGTAGTAATATACGCCTGTATCCGTATATGTGATTGATCCGAAGCTTCCAGTTTCACCTGCCTTTATAGAAACCTTATTGCCAGTTTCTGTTGGCATTGGTGTGCCTTCTTCTGCTGCACTTAATGTAAATTCAAAGGCTTCATCTTGATTGTAACCAGTTCCGTCTACTATCTTCTGTACAGAGATAACTGCACTCGTCTCTGGTATCTCATAGATATTGGTCACAGTTACATTTACCGCTACAGTACCTGCTTCTTTATCAATTGTTCCTGTTGCATTTGTTGAAAGTCTTGATGTATATTCTTCCTCTCCAGTTAAAGCTGTTCCATCAAAATTTACCTCTTCCACAGTATACTTCGTTCCTAATGGAAGACCTGTAAATGTAATAGTTGCATCCTTTACAAGCTCATAGATAGCTGAACCATTTTCAAGTCTTATTCCATTGAAACTTCCTGTTAAAGGCTTATTTGCTGCATCTGTAAGAGTAACCTTGATATAATAGTGCATACCCTCTTCCATTTCATATCCTTCAACCTTTTTAGTAATAGAAAGAATACCTGGGTACTTACCATTCTCAATTATATATGCACCATCACTATTTGCCTGCAAACCATGCGCATCAACTACACAATCATTATTTACTGTAATTCTCCATGGTTCACTTGGTGTTACATATCCCGTCGGAGCACTTGTCTCATAAAGTAAGTATTCACCTGGAATCAGTCCTGAGAATACCACTCCAGTTCCACTAGCATTACTAATTGCCGTTGCAATTGGTAAACCAATTCTAATAAACTGATTCTGATCGTTCTTCACTGCACGGTACAGTGCAAAACTTGCTCCTTCAAGTGGCTGTGGCGTTGACGTTGATGCATCCACCTTGTTGATACTAAACGAAGCTGTTTTCACTTCCTCATCTGCCTTATTTATTACAACAATTGGATTTCCTCCAACACCTGCTAAAACACCATTATTCTGATAAGAAATCGTATAACCATACAAACTAAACTCTGTTACATAGTAATAAATATCTTCTCCGTCATTTTCCTTTGTCGGCAAATCAGATACTACTGCTGTCCAGTTATTATGACTATCAATCGTTACATTCCGGACAAATTCCATATCACCTGCGGCTAATGTTGCTATTGTTCCATTAACCTTGCCTGGCTTGCTATCATCTAAAATTGAATTATACGTATTGGCTGTAACTACGATACTAATCTTATTCAGTGTGCTGCTTACAATCTCGCTATGCGTTACTGAATATACATTTTCAATATTCAGCTCGCCGCGATCATCTCCATTGATATACAAACGTGCTGTCATTTGTGCTGAAGCAAAATCCCAGCCTCCCCAGTTTTTTCTCCAGCCTTCATTTAAATATCCTGTAACTGTCAGCTTTGTACCAATCCTATAGTATTCAGTACTTGCAAAAGCAAGCTTCGGACTGCTCATTCCGTTTCCTTTATAGGAAACTTCAACTTCAACTGGCTGAGCATCTGTATAACGATGATGTGTCTTATACAATCCCACTGATATACTGCTCTCAGATGCCTGCATTTCACTGCCATCATGATTCAGCCATACTTTTTGGATTCTGACTGCTCCATCTTCAATCTCATTCTCGATATTTACAATTGCATTTGTGTTGGCAAAATGTACATCGTCTACTGTAATTTTCGCTGCCTTTACTGCTTTTGCAACTGCAGCTTTTAAATCCTTGATTGATTTTCCGTATGTACCTAATGCAAAGTAAAACTTTTCATGTCCTGCTTCAATCTTATATCCACTTGGAGCCTGGATTTCTTCGAGATAATACAATACATTCTCTTCAACTGCAATATCAGTTGCAGCCATCATGTCTTCATCTGTTTTATCAGAAACAAACTTACATCCAGTAACAGGGATTTCAATATCACTCTGAATCAGTGAAAAACTACCATCATTATATTTATAGAGGTTAAATTTTGCACCACTCAGTTTTTCATCTTCATTTCCCTTTTCTACCTTATAAACAATTAAAGAATTATATTTTGCAACTGATCCGCCAGCACTCTGATTCTTCCACTGTGTACTGATTTCTTTTTTGTAAGAACCGACCAGTTCTACATTATTCTTAATCGTAATTGTTTGTCCTGCGTAATTTGATGTAAATTTAAAACGATATGTATACTCTACAACAAACGCTGCTGAATCAGGAAGTACCATACTAATATTATGTGTTTTCTCATTATACTGGTATGTATAAAAGTTTTTGCTTACAGGTGCACCCTTACCATCAGGTTTGCTCGCATCATATTCATACACAGAAACTATATTTCCTACCAGTGTAATGTCCTGAATCTTCGACTCATCTACATCACATTTCAAAACATCATTCAGTGTAATCTTATTCACATTTGGAATCAGATCTAAACGATTTTTGTTTACTACAATTGTATAGGTGATGTCACTGTCATTCTGGAAACCCTTCTTATCAATAACATCGTCCTCTTCAATTTCTTTTTCCTCAAACAGCACTGGAACAGTTACACTTGCTTTATCTTCTTCACCATAAATTGCTGTATTTGTAAAGTATACAAGCTCCTGCTGTGAACCTGACAAGTTTGCGTTGGAAATCTGAATTGCATAATGAATATACAGAACATCATGCTTATAGCTTCCATCTTCATTGACATATACTTCCTTTGGAATAGTAAAAGTCAAAGTTCTGCCATCTTCACTGACACTCATCTGGTTCAATGTTGTCGGACTTGCATTAAATGAATCTTCAACATAAACTGCACCCTCTGGAAGTTTATCTTTAACAGTAAATGTATCGTTCAGATTTCTCTCAGCTGGCTTTATTTCTAACTCGTAATAAAGCTTGCCATCTGTCAAATCACTTTCTTTTACTTCATCAATGCTCGTTTGATAACCACTTGAATATCTTGATACCTTTTTCAGTAAAAATGCGTGCTTTGTATATGTATATGAATCTGTCTTTATCTGATTGATTGAGCCACTGGCGAAAACTGCTACATTATCATACCTAAATGTTCCGGCCGGATAACTTGCAAACTCAGCTTTTACCTTGTACTCAAAGTTGATCTTTTGTGCCTTTTCAGGTGTAATCGCCTTAAATGTCACCTTAAAGCCAATCATTCCTTCTGCAAATTCATTAACTAATACTCCGTCTTTACCTAAATATTGAATTGTATAATCAGATGCTTCTATACCGTTTACATTAACTGGTGTTAATAACGACTGTATACGATCTGTTTTAAGTGTATCAGTAAGCGTTGCTCCTTCTGCAATACCATCATTCACTGTTACTGTGACTAAATATGGAACTTCAACATATCCGTCTTTCTTAACAACCTGATTTTCATCATGGGTTTTATCAAGATAACCGATGATGCCAATGGTGTCTTCTACTTCTCCCCAAGCATTAGGGCCAATCTCTATGCGGTTTACAAGTTTCTTCTCAGCATTTGTTTCATTAGCCGACGGATAATACCTATATGTAATCACAATTTTGTTATTAAAATCGTTCTCAAATTTATATCCGGTACTAAAGAAATTTTCCTTTGTGATTCCAGGATTACTTCCGCCCTGCACATCAACATAAAAACCTTCAATATCATTGATGTCAATTACTGTGTCATCTAACTTAAAAGTATCTTTTATAGTAAGACCCTTTAAATTTTCCTGACTTTCATTTATAGTGACAGTATACTTATAACTTCCATCTTCTTGTTTTTCAGAAGTCTTTTTAATAACATTTCTGCTATATTCTGCTTCTGCATATGAACTATGCTCATTTTTGCCGCTTCTTACATAGAAAATATTTTTATTCAGCTTAAGATTTGTTGTAGCTGATGTTGAAAGCAGCTGCTTATTTACTAACGCTACACACGTTATTGTATATTTTTGACCTGCTTCCAGCTTTGGAAGTGTTGTCACAAAACCACTATTTTCATATTGCTCAATTTGAATATTTTCTACATTGTTGCCGTTGTTATCCTGAATCGAAATACTGTTCAGCCGAATAACCTGTTTCGTCTGACTGCCTACAATATTATCATCAAAGTAATCGAAAACCTCAATATCTTTGCCTGTTCCTTTTTTAGATGAAATGGTCATTGTATAAGTTACGTACCATTCACCATCTCCATATTGAACTACTTCACTTGCCGTTTTCGTAGTCTTTATATCAAACGCTAAGGAAGACGGCTTTATAGTAAATGTTACCTCTCCTTTTCCTGGAAAGCTAAATGTTACCTCTTCTTGAGTTTTCCTTGAACCTACTTTACATTCAAAGAAAAAGTCTCCGCTAAATGATTTCTCATCTTCGCTAAATTCCTGACTGTATTCAAATGTAACAAGACCATTTTCATCAATACTGAATGTTCCGACTGGCTGCTCTGAAGAATCCTTCAATACACCCTCTAATGGCGGATTATCAATTTTAATTACGTCAGGAAGCTGATACTGGATTTTACGTGACTGACTTGTAATAAGTCCCTCTGGAAGGGTATACTTCAAATCAATTCTCGCATTATGGCCTGATGTAATTTCATTCACCTTGACCCATGAGTCTCCTCTTCTCTTACTTACAGTAACATCTGTAATGTAGTCATCTAACCTTGGAATTGCCCCTCCTGCTGTGAGCATTAACCCGTTAGCGCCCCTTAAGCCAAATGTTACTGGATCATTTGATAACAGATCATCCTCATCAGTCTCTGGCTCTGTTTCTTCTTCGGTCTCTTTTTCTGTTTCTGCCTCAGTTTCTTCTGTCTCTTCAACTGACAGAATAGTCTCCTCTTCGTCGGTTGTTTCAGCTTCCTCTATCGTAGTTTCCTCTACTGTTGGTGCCTCTACTACTGTCGGCTCTGGTGTAGTAGGTGCCTCTACTACTGTCGGCTCTGGTGTAGTAGGTTCCTCTGCTGCCGTTGGCTCTGGTGTAGTAGGTGCTTCTACTACTGTCGGCTCTGGCGTTGGCGCTTCTACTACTGTCGGCTCTGGCGTTGGCGCTTCTACTACTGTCGGCTCTGGTGTAGGTGCCTCTGCTACTATCGGCTCTGGTGTTGGTTCCTCTGCTGCTGGTGCCACCGGTGCAGGTGCTTCTGCTGCTAGTGCCGCTGCTATAGTGGATTCGACTGTTGTCTCTTCCTCTGTTGTTTCTGGTGTTTCCTCTGATAGCTGACTGGCAATTTCTGTCTCATCGGCATCTGTAATCACAGTTGAAAATCCTGGAATACTGACATTCAAACTAGATACGCCAACAAAAGCTGCTAATGCCGCTGCCGCTATACGCCTTTTGATTGACATTTTTTTCTTTTCTTTCCGCATACTTTTTCCTCCTTTTCCAACACCAAGGAGTTTCTCTCTGTCACATCATCTAATTTCCCATAAAGACGACACATAAAGAGTCTCCTAATGGTTACTATATTTTATACTGCTCAACCGAGTGTTTCATGTTAAATTTTTACACGTTTTTCATGAAACCTATTCTAATTTTAAGTATACGGTCACTTACACAAAATGTAAATCATACCAAAGTATGAAAAAAGGAGCGCACTTTCGTGCGCTCCTTTCAATAATCTAGTTCTTACACCAGATTTTTTATTTTTATATCTGATTACTCTACTGTATATGGCATAAGTGCGATATGACGAGCTCTCTTGATAGCTACGGTCATTGCTCTCTGATGCTTTGCACAAGTTCCGGTAATTCTTCTCGGAAGGATCTTTCCTCTCTCGGAAACATACTTCTTTAACATTGCAACGTTCTTGTAATCGATAACGCCGTTGTTCTCTCCACAGAATACGCAAACCTTCTTTCTTCTGCGAGGTGCTCTTCTCTTCATGGAGGAATCAGTTTTTTCTGCCTTATTGTAAGCCATGTTCTTCTCTCCTTTTTGATTTTCAATCTATCAAGCGATTTTCGCTTTGATTATGGACGTTTTCTCCGTCTGTCTTTGACATCATTAGTTAAATGGAAGTCCTTCGTCTTCTACGCCGTCTGGGATGTTCATAAATCCGCTTGCAACTGCGCTTGCCGGCTCTGGTCTGGACTGAGACATTGCCGGTCTGTAACCGCCATTGTCTGAACCTGCACTTGCTGACTTGCTCTCTGCAAACTCCTGATCCTCAACAATCACATCTGTCGTATAAACTTTCTGGCCATCCTTATTGGTATAGCTGCCGGTCTGAATGCGTCCGGTAACCACTAGCTTTGTTCCCTGATGAAAATATTTCTCAGCAAACTCTGCTGAACGGTCAAATGCTACACACTGAATAAAGTCAGCTGTCTGCTCACCATTGGATGTATTTGCGCGTCCTCTGCGATCTACAGCCAGTGTATATCTTGCAATAGCCATCTGGCGTTCTCCCTGTGAGTAACGAACTTCTGGGTCTCGGGTAAGTCTTCCCATTAAAATAACTTTATTCATAGTTAATAACCATGCCCTTTCTAAAATGCTTAAGCCTGATGCCTAAGCGCCCTGCTTACGCTTCCTGCTTAACGCAAAGATATCTGACAACCGGTTCCATAATGCGGATGTGTCTCTCAACTTCACCTGGACACTCTGCATCACCATCAAACTGGATGAAGTAATAGTAAGCCTCTTTAGACTTCTGAATCTCATAAGCCAGTCTCTTCTTACCCCAATCATCAACGTTGGTAACAACGCCGTTGTAACGGGTGATGTAGCCCTGTACCTTCTCGATTGCTGCAGCTCTCTCTTCTTCCTCAAGCTTTGCACTTAATACAACTGCTAACTCGTACTTATTCATGTTTTCTACCTCCTTCTGGTCTCTGGCCCTCCACCTACTGAAGAGCAAGGATATGATATTACATCACAGTTTTTAACTTTACCATATCTGCAAAGAAAATGCAAGCACTTTTTTATAAAAAAGTTCACTCGTTCAGATGTGTTCGTACAAATCCCATACTTGCATGAGGATTGGACGAATCAGCTGAACGAAGTGAACGCCCGTTAATGAACAAAACAAAGTTGCGAAGCAACGAAAGCACGTTAGTGCGGTTTTGTGAATGGGCGTTCCGTGAACTTTTCTTGGACTCTCATTCCGCCTTTTTAATACTTTTCGTGTTTTTCTCTACAAGCTTTCTAGGCACCATGATCTGGTGATCGCATCCACAGCAGCGAATACGAAAGTCTATTCCAACACGCAAAACTTCCCATTCCTTGCTTCCGCATGGGTGCGGTTTTTTCATGATAATTCTATCTCCAACCTCAAAATCCATTTTCATACTCCTAAGACAGGCCTGTAAAAGCTTACTCTACTGCCTCTGAAAGTGCCTCTCCTATCTTTCTTTTTATAATCAAATCTGCTATGCCATCCCTCACTGTCGCTGCCATATTGATTAAAACAAGCTTGTTTCCCCGGTAATAATCAATCAGTCCTGCCGCTGGGTATACTGTCAGCGATGTTCCGCCTACAATTAGCATGTCAGCCTGACTAATATAGCGCACAGATTGCTCCAATGTCTTCTGATTTAGACTTTCCTCATACAAAACCACATCCGGTTTAATGATTCCGCCGCAGTTACACTTTGGCACTAACTCTTTCTTTTCCATAAGATCTTCCAGGCTATAGAATCTGCCGCAGTGCTCACAATAATTTCGAAGTACACTTCCATGAAGCTCTAGCACTTCCCTGCTTCCTGCCTTTTGATGCAGACCATCAATGTTTTGTGTGATCACTGCCTTTAATTTTCCCTGCTGCTCCAGCCTTGCAAGCGCTTTGTGCGCTGCATTTGGCTGTGCATTTGGAAACAGCATTTTGTTTCGATAAAACCTAAAAAACTCCTCTGGCTTTTTTTTGTAAAAGCTGTGACTAAGAATTGTTTCAGGCGGATAGGCGTATTCCTGATTGTACAGACCGTCTGTGCTTCTAAAATCCGGGATATTGCTCTCGGTTGACACGCCTGCCCCTCCGAAAAATACAATGTTTTTGCTTGTCTTTATCCATTCTTTTAAAAGTTCCATCTCGTCTGCCATAAAATCACACCTTTCTTAAATCAGACCTTAATTTAACTTAAATCCCTTAAGCAGTGCGCCAAGACCTGTTGCTGCTGCACCGTTATCCTCGTACTCAGCTGGTCCTTCCTCCTCTACCTCACGGCTTGTAAGCTCAGCTGCCTCACGGATACTTAAGGAAATCTTATTGTTCTCGATCTTTATAATCTTTACCTTAACCTTATCGCCTTCCTTTAATACCTGACTTGGATGCTTTAATCTTCTGTCACTGATCTGCGAAATATGAACCAGTCCTGTAATTCCATCACCAATATTTACAAATGCACCGTAATCCTTTAACTGTTCAACTGTTCCTTCCATAACAGTGCCAACTGTATACTTGTTGATCTTCTTGTTCTTTTCTTCCATAACTTTCGCCAAAAGAAGCTCCTTTGCAGACAGAACTACTCTCTTTGCTCCCTCATCCACTGATATTACCTGAACATCAAGCTCCTTATTTAAGTAATCTGCCGGCTCCTCTACATATTCTAATGCAAGCTTTGATGCCGGGATGAATCCGCGCACGCCTTCTACATAAGCTACACATCCGCCATTTACAGCACCTGCCACCTTTACATGGTAAACCTTCTTTGTTTTCTGTGCTTCCTGCAGTTTATCCCATGCCAACTCCTCAGCTGCATCCTTACATGAAAGAAGCATATTTCCGGCACCATCATCTGTCTTTACAACTGTTGCAGTAAGTGTATCACCAACTGCGACATTTTCCAGTACATGATATGTAGGATCATCGCTTAACTCAGTCACTGGGATTCTGCCTGGTGCATAGTAATTAAAATCAATTGTCACATCCTGATCATTTACATCGATAACTGTTCCTGTCACGATATCACCTGGACGGATTCTGCGATAGGATGCCTCAAGTGCCTCCTTGTAATCCTCCATTGTTTCAGTTGTTCCCATAGTTGTATTCTTTTCTTCCATGATCTATTCTCCCTTATTATTTAATTCGTAATTATTCAAACCAGAAATAACTAATTCCCATAACACCCTTCATAGAAAGCTTCAATGTAATGATTTCATCCACATATCCCCAGACTGCCATTTCCTCAGAAAGGTTTATGCAAACCTCCTGAATCATGCCCTGCGTGTTTAGCGCAAACATCTGTGAATCTTTATCATTTATGGTGATTTTTAACTTACTGCCTTCTATCGCATAAAGCTTCAAATGAAGCTCGCTGCCAAGGCTGTCATTATCACCCATTGTGTACTCCATCATCGCTTCCTGCGCCTTATTGCTGATGCAGACAACTTGAACACCCTCCCGTTTTGAGATTCTCACATTTCTGCACTCATCATAAAGCCAGGCTCCTGTAATATTGGCAAAATCACGACGAATACGAATATCACCCTCAAGGCAGACAATAGCCTGCGCTGGACGCTTAGTGCCATCACTTTCTATTATCTGTGCCTGTGTATCTGCATCCTCTCCTATCCAGATTCGATATCCGCCATCGGAAAGCATCATGCTTTCTGTAATCACATCATAAATCATCAGCTCTCTAAATGGAATTTTAATTGTCACTTCCTCAGCTTCATTTGCATGGAGCATAACAAATGCAAAACCGACAAGCTTTTTATCTGGTCGTGTAAGTGACGCTTCCTCCTTTGCCGCATAAATTTGGATAACCTTTGCACCATCACAATTTCCAGTATTTCGCACACGAAGCACAGCCTTAAGCTGCTCCTTTTCCTGCTCCACTGCGAAAATATCATATACAAACGAGGTATAGGACAATCCATATCCAAACGGATATTGTTTTTTGCCTCTATAATATTGATAAGTCTGGCGCGTGCGAATAATATCACATTCATTTTTTGCCGGAAGATCTTCAAATGATGAATACCATGTCATATTCAGTCTTCCTGACGGATTATATGAGCCAGACATAACATCTGCAATAGCTCTTCCCAGTTCCTGACAGCCAGACGGCGTAAAGAGAATGGCTTTTGCTTCCTGTAACGGCATCAGATCATGCGGATAGTTGCTTACAACAACAACGATCACCTGCTCATTCACCTTTTTCACAGCTTCAAACAATGCTATCTGGGCACTTGGAAGTCCATACTTCTCCCTGTCCTGTCCTATCTGACCATTGATCACTGGATTTGTTCCAAGTACAATAACTACTTTATCAGCCTCTGATGCTAAAGTCACTGCACGAGCCGTACCATCCCAAGTCTGCTCAATTCCAAATAATGCACGATTTTCGCCTGGCCAGCCAATGCCAACCTGCTCATCTGTTGCTGCACGAAGCATACCCTCGCTGTCCCAATACACATCACGTCCACGCCATGTTGTCAGGCGAAAACGTCCATCTGACAGCATCTCCACACAAAAGCATTCTTTTACATGACGCCCAAACGCTTCACTGCGGTTTGCAAATAACTTTCCATTCTCATCTACGCTTGTCAGATAGCATCCTGTCGATGCCGCCTGCAGATTCATTTTTCCCTGTCCCCAGTCAGTTATAACAAATTCCTCAGCCTCTGAGCGCGAACCAAGCGCCAGTCGTCCTTCTTGCGTCAGACAGACAAACCTCTCTCCACAACGAAGACAAAGACGCTTTTTTCCATCTGTGTAAGTCACACAATCTTCACCAAATGCATCTCTTATTCCTTCATACGGTGAAATACGATATGGCGGGATA
>OCHO01001494.1_pt1 | contig 14445 bp, 10 predicted proteins | sample 1538441 | NCBI WGS metagenome assembly OCHO01 (sample SAMN04571691, study PRJEB22368) | human gut metagenome | biome: human gut; material: stool | host: Homo sapiens | place: Luxembourg | collected 2012-06-29
TCTACGCCGCAGGCCGCATTCCCGGCAGCTTTATGCGCCGTGAGGGCCGCCCCGGCGAGCGCGCCATCCTCACCAGCCGCGTGGTGGACCGCCCCATGCGCCCGCTGTTCCCCAAGGAGATGCGCAACGACGTGTGCATTACCATGACTGTCATGAGCCTGGACCCCGACTGCAGCCCTGAGATCGCCGGTATGATCGGTGCGTCTCTGGTCACTGCCGTGTCCGACATCCCCTGGAACGGCCCCATCGGCGGCGTGCAGGTGGGTCTGGTGGACGGCGAGATCGTGCTGAACCCCACCCAGGAGCAGCGCAAGGTCAGTGACCTGGCCCTGACCGTTGCCGCCACCATGGACAAGATCGTCATGATCGAAGCCGGTGCCAACGAGGTGGACGAGGACACCATGCTGAACGCCATCAAGGCCGCTCATGTGGAGATCAAAAAGACCATCGAGTTCATCAACAAGATCGTGGCCGAGCGCGGCAAGAAGAAGATCGACTTCCAGGTCGTGGGTCTGGATATGGACGTGTTCCACGCCATCCAGGACAAGTATCTGGACGACTTCAAGGCTGCCATGGACACCGACGACAAGAACGTGCGTGACGCCGCTCTGCTGCCCATCATGGACAAGATCGCCGAGGAGTACCCCGACCTGTCCGCTGCCGACCTTGACCTGGTCAGCTACAAGATGCAGAAGTTCGTCGTGCGCCGCTGGCTGCTGGACGAGGGCAAGCGCGTGGACGGCCGCGGCATCAACGAGATCCGCCCGCTGGCTGCAGAAGTGGGCATTCTGCCCCGTGTGCATGGCTCCGGTATGTTCACTCGCGGTCAGACCCAGGTGCTCACCACCTGCACCCTGGGCGGCACCAAGGACAACCAGCTCATGGACGACCTGACCGACGAGCAGACCAAGCGCTACATCCATCACTATAACTTCCCGCCGTACTCCGTCGGCGAGGCCCGCGCACCCCGCAGCCCCGGCCGCCGCGAGATCGGTCACGGCGCACTGGCCGAGCGCGCTCTGGTGCCCGTGCTGCCCTCGCTGGAGGAGTTCCCCTACACCATCCGCTGCGTGTCTGAGGTGCTGAGCTCCAACGGCTCCACCTCGCAGGCTTCCATCTGTGGTTCGACCCTGGCTCTGATGGACGCCGGCGTGCCCATCAAGGCACCTGTTGCCGGCATCTCCTGCGGCCTGATCACCGAGGGCGACCGCTGGATGACCATGCTGGACATTCAGGGCGTGGAGGACTTCCACGGCGATATGGACTTCAAGGTGGGCGGCACCCGCAAGGGCATCACTGCCATCCAGATGGACATCAAGATCGATGGCCTGACCTACGACATCATTGCCGAGGCCTTCGAGAAGTGCCGCAAGGGCCGCCTGTATATTCTGGACGAGATCATCAAGCCCGTGATCGCCGAGCCCCGTCAGGAGCTGAGCCGCTGGGCACCCAAGATGTTCAGCATGATGATCCCCACCGACAAGATCAAGGACGTGATCGGTAAGGGCGGCAAGGTCATTCAGGACATCTGCGCCACCTGCAACTGCAAGATCGACGTGCAGGAGGACGGCCATGTGTTCGTCTCCGCCGTGGATCAGGAGGACGCAAAGCGCGCTATCTTCACCATCAAGACCATTGTGGAGGACCCGGAGATCGGTGCCATCTACAAGGGCAAGGTCACCCGCCTGATGAACTTCGGTGCCTTCGTTGAGATCGCACCGGGCAAGGAAGGTCTGGTGCACATCTCCAAGCTGGACACCAAGCGTGTGGAGCGCGTGGAGGATGTGGTCGCTGTGGGCGACGCCATCGTGGTCAAGGTGACCGACATCGACCAGCAGGGCCGTATCAACCTGAGCCGCCGCGACGCCATTCTGGCACTGGAAGCCAAGCGCGCCGAGCAGGCACAGCAGCAGTAAGCGCCCGATCCAATCAGCAAAAAAGAGGACCCGATGCAGACGATGCATCGGGTCCTCTTTGTATAACGAGATGAAATTTATACCATGCGGCACCGACGGTCCAGTGCCCAGCCGAAGGCGAACAGCAGCAGGCCGCTCACGGCCATCACCGGCACGGGCCAGTTCAGCTGGCCGGTCTTGGGCAGGGCGGGGTTCGCCGGGCGGCCGGGCTGAGCCGGAGTATCCGTGTCGGCGGGAGTGGACGGCTCATTGGGGGCGTCCGGGGAATCCGGCGTGGCCGGGGTGCTCGGGCTGTCGGGGGAGACGGGGGTGCTGGGCGTGTCCGGCGTTTCCGGAGTCTCCGGCGTGTACGCGCCCACCTTCGGGCTGGCGTCCACATCGTAGAGCCACTGGCCGTCCTCTGCCAGCGGCAGGGAAACCAGGAAGGGGTTCACGGCCTTGTAGCCTGCGGAAGCCTTGGTCTGCGCCACGAGGTACAGGCCAAGCTCCAGATCTTCAAAGACTGCGTTGCCGTCGTTGTCCACGGCCTGCACCGTGCCTTCCGAACCCGGGGCCAGATAGTCCAGCAGGCGGCCTGCCAGAGAGCTGTCGCCCAGATCGTTCAGGTCGCCCAGCTCGATGCCGCAGCCGTAGAAGTCGCCGCAGTATTCAAAGCTCAGGTCGCCGTTTTTGCGCTGGACTTCGGCCACGCGGTAGATGGTCAGCTCGCCGCCGCGCAGGGCCTTCTGGCTGGCTTCGTCGTACAGGCGCACCCGGATGGTGCCGGTCATGGGGTCGCCGTTGCGGTCGGTCAGCTTGATGTTGGCGCTGGTGGCAAAGGCGGGCAGTGCGCTCACCGCCAGAAGACACAGCATCAAAAGCAGGGCCGCAGCGTGCTTTTTGAACTCAGTGCGTTTCATGATTTTCACCTCTTGAAGATTTGCGTTTGCGGGTGGAGAACAGCAGCCAAATCAGCAGTGCCAGCAGCAGCGGCAGGGCGATGATGGGCGCCGTGATGATAGGTTCGATCTTGGTGGCTTCGCTGGTGACGCGGATGTGCTTGAGCTTGTCCGGCGTCTCGATGCGTCGGCCGCGTACCAGCAGGCGGTGGGAGTTGATGCCGTAGGGGGTGCAGGTCATCAGGGTGACGTAGTCCTTGCCTTCGGTCACCTTCAGGTTATCAGTCTCGGTGGGCAGGACGATGGAGATCTGGTCCACCTCATAGGTGAGCACCCGGTCCAGCACCGTGATGGTGAAGGTGTCGCCCACTTCCAGCTGGTCAAGGTTGGTGAACAGCTTGGCGCTGGGCAGGCCCCGGTGGGCCGAGATGACTGCGTGGGTGCTCTCGCCGCCCACCGGCAGGCTGGTGCCTTCCAGATGGCCCGCGGCCACCTGCAGCACGCCGTCGCTGGTGCCGTGGTAGATGGGCAGCTCCACGCCGATCTTTTCAATGGTGATGTAGCCCATGATGCCGGTGCCGGTCACGTCCAGCGTGCTTTCGTAGCTGGGGAAGCGGTCCGGGTGGTACAGGGCGTCCGGGTCGGCGGCGATCTGGGCGTTGAAGGCGTCTGCGGCGTCAAAATAGGCGCTGTAATCGGCGTCGGTCAGCTTGTCCACATCGGCGGCGTAGGTGGCCACAGCCCGGGACTGGTGCCGCTGGTTGACGTAGTCGCTGAGGGTGGGGTATAACATCACGGATAGACCCACGAAAAAGACGAGGATCAGGATGATTGTGCTTTTGTTCTTTTTCATGGGCTACTCCCTAATGTTATAAGGATAGGAGCCGGAGGCCTTTTGGGCCCCGCGCTCCGGTGCTGTGGGGGATAAAGGAGAAATTACTTGTTCTCCATGCGCTTTTTGGTCACCAGCAGGACGATGGCTGCCACCATCAGGCCGCCGCCGACAACGTAGAAAATGGTGGTGCCGATGCCGCCGGTGCTGGGCAGCTCAGTACCGGCCTTGTTCTCAACGCGAACAGTGTAGTCGGTAGTCGTAGCGCCATCAGCCGTAACAGTGTAAGATGCGGTGCCGCCTGTAGGAGGCAGAGTGCTGCTGATCACAACCGTAATAGGAGCGGTCAGCTTGTTGTAGCCGGTGGGAGCCTTGGTCTCCTCCAGATAGTAGGTGCCAGCGTCCAGACCCTCAAACGTGATGTTACCATTAGCAGGGGTCTTGACCTTGGCGGCTTCAGTTGCGTTGTTAGTCCAGCCGGTCAGCTTGTAAATGCTGGTGTTAGCGCCAGTTTCGTTGAATGTTGCGTACTTCTGGGTTTCGCCGTCCATCTTGTACAGCTGGAACTCGGCATCTGCCAGCGGGGTGTCCTCTTTGCCAGAGCCGAGGTCAGTGTACTTGCGCACGCCCATCCCCCAGACGTAGGTGGTGGTGGTGTGTGTAACAGTGGTTTTGTTATTATTATACTGGAGGTAAGCTTCATTGGTATTGCCAGAACCAGCAATTACTGCCTTATTGTTGACAGTTGCAGTGTAACTAATGGTGACCATATCATTGGGCTTCAGCGTGCCATCATCAAACTTTACTTCAAAGGTGCAACCATCGCCAGGATGTGTATCCAACGTGTAGCCAGTTGTTAAATTACCAGAAGCGTTACCGTCAGAATGACGGAGAAGGGAAACCGAAACACTACCGCTGTTAAAGGTCAGACCTTCGCTCATTTTATCATGTACAACATAACCTTTGGGCTGACCATCTTTCACAACAATGTCGAGCTGGAAGTTTACCACATCGCCAATGCCAGCATTGTTAACACTTAAGAGTTGGTCACCCTCAAGAATACTCTTATCAAGGGTGGAATTGCTGTTCTTCTCTCTGATTTCTACGGTCGGGTCGGTGGTATCAATGGAGCAGAGAGCACCCTTGTCCAGGTCGACCAGGTCGGAAACCACCAGATACCAGCCGAGGGGCAGATTGCTAAATGTAAGAGTAATGCCGTTAGCCTTGGCAGAGCCATCTTCCTGGACATTATTGGGAGTATATTCAGCATATTTACCGGCACTGTTTGCAATTTGCTGAATAGCAGTGCCATTATTCTCAGGATTGGTATTGATCCAGGTAACAGCACCGGTTTCTTTGTCTAACTTAAAGTTATTGTTTTCTCTGCGAATGAAGTCTTCCCAAGCTCCATTCGCCGTATAACGGTAAGAGTTGGTATCTGCGTGGTACTCCAGATTCAGAATACGGTAAATTTTATAAGTCTGGTTCGTAACGGCGTTCTCAATGGTAATGCTACCAGTGCCAGTGGCAGCAGCAGCGGTAGCATCACCATCAGTCGCAAACGCCGGGATCGCCATGGCGCACACCATGGCAACTGCCAGCAGTGCGGCCATGAGTTTCTGAATGGTCTTTTTCATAGTGGGTGAAAGTCTCCTTCCTATTTTTTATGATTCCTCGTTGTGAAAGCGGTCCTGTCTGCGGCGCAGAGATTTTTGCGACCGCAATGGAGGGTGCAGCTTGTTTTAATCTGCCCTCCTCTCGCGTCTGCGCTTTTGACAGAAACCACACACCAGTGCGGCAAGCACCATGGTGCCGCCCACTGCTGTATACAAAGTGGTACCGGCTCCGCCGGTAGAGGGGAGTTCGTAGCCCCCGGCGGGGGTCAGCTTGTTGGTCACAGTCAGCAGGCCGCCGCCTGTGACGCCGAGAGTATTGCTTTCACTGTATGTAGCAGTGTATTTGCTGTTTTCCGGTTCTTCAATATAATAACTATAGCCGTTTGTAACATCGGAATAAACAGCAGTCCAGTTGTTATCCTTATTCAAGGTAATGGTCTGAGCAAAGCTGGTATCGCGCTCTGCCTTGGTGTGGCCGGTTTGGTAGCGGTAAAGGTTGACGGTGATGCTATCCACTGGGATGTCAGAACTGTTCGTAATCATTTTGCCGTCCTGATCCCGCCAGAACTTCTGAATCGTCAGCTGGCTGCGTTCGTTGGGCACATACAGTTCCGGCGAGGTGTGATACTTATATATGGATACCTCTGTCTGTGCCGGGACACTGATTGTGTTGTTGCCAACAGCTTTCTTATAAGCATCCTCTGCGGTCTGGCTGTCATTGTCCGTCCAGATAAAGAAGTATTCCTTATCCGACTTACGGTAGCCACTCGGCGGGTCTGTCTCCTTCAGCTTGTACAGGGTAGAAGTGTTGATGGTTACATTGTTTTTTTCTCCAACGTAAAGGCCTAAGCTGCCGTCTTCTCCGGTCTTTGGCAGTTCCGTACCGTTATCCCATTTGCCGGTGGTGGAATCGAATTTGTACAGCGTAAACACGGCACCGGGCAAACCAAGATTCTGGTTCGCACTGTCTACCTTATATAGGGTCAGCAGATTCTGCGTGATACCACCCCAACCATTGACAGCGTCTAGTTTGGTCTCTTTTTTACTGTCCTCATAACCGTCAATGTGCGCTGTGTTTTCAAGCGTGACCTTATCATTACTTGCGTCGGTCACATAGTCGTATTCCAGCACAAAAGCTTGTTCATCCGGAAATGTGAGCGTCATTTCATACACATTCTTGTTATTCTTGTCGGTATAGGAACGGAGACTAAGGCCGTAATAATTATCCGGCAGGGGAGTATCACCATCCTGCTTGGGGTAGCTGTACAGCTTGACCGTACTTCGGTCCAGATGAGCGGTAATACCCGCAGTGTTTACGGTCATTGTATCCGTCATGGTGACCGTTCCGGTTGTAGAAAGCTTTTTTGCGGCAGGATTGATCACAATGGAATAACTGGCACGCCTGTCCCCGTGTCCGTCGTTTTTCGTACCGGTTTTGTTCAGTACAGGGGCGGTAAAGGTGGCGTCTGCATGTGCTGTATTCTCACCCCATGCCGCTGCATTCGTATAAGTCTCTGTTTCCTTATTTGGGTCATCGGTCCACGCAGAGTCGTTAACCCTGACTCTATAGCGAATCAAAATGGCCTGTACGTTTGCAGCATCTTCAGCACTGAGGTTTTTCAGGTTAGCCAGAGAGAAAGTAATTTTACCGTCATCCACGGACCAGCTAAAGTTATCACTCAGATTATAATTGCTAAGTTTTTGAGTGACTTTCGTATCGCCGGTTTTGAAAACAGCATAGAAGGACTTATTGTTTGTGTTATCGGGAACTACACGGCTGTCCGGTGTATCGGTGACCGTAACAGAACTATTGGCGGAGAAAGACGCCCAATCCTCAACCTTCAGTGTCAGCTGGTAATAAATGTAATTATCCTTTTCTCTATTATAGTCTGTCGTAAGGCTGTCGTCATAGTTTCCGATTTTCTTACTACCAGGGTCGCTTGTAGAAACACCCTTGCTCAGCGTAGGGGTGGGCTTGGTCTTGGTGTAAGCGTACTTTGCCTCGTTGCCACCGATCTTGTTGATAAAATCAACCTTTTCACCCTCGGAGATTCCACTCACATTAATATAGGTGTGGTACCCATCAATGGAAAGGGATTTGATGGGGGATTCTCCGCTATAGTTATTGGTCAGTTTGATTTTAAAGGACTGAACATGCTTGGTACTGTTCGGAAGCGTGATTTCAGTACCACTTTTTGCGCTTTCAGAGGTGTAGTACGTGATTTGAACGTCGATATTTGCATCGGCGGCTGTGAGCACTGTATTGTCTGTACAGGTAAAACGCAGATTTTTGCGGATTTCTTCGTCCAGTTCATCGGCAATACCGTAGTGGTCGCCCGTTTGGGGCTTTTTGATAGTATCGGTGAATGTGTAGCTGTTCCATTCAGCAGGCACCGGGGTGGAAACACTCCATTTACCTGTATAGAGATCGTCGGTGCCGGTCTCAGTCAGGCTGTCGGGGGCAGTCTTCGTGAAAGACCAATCGCGTTTGGTCACCTTGCAGGTATCATCTGCACTGTAGGTATCGTCGCCGCGCTTGACTTCAGCATGGTTTTCTACAGAAGTTTGACCTTCTGGTACCGTGGTCTTGTAAGTAAAGGTGTAAAGCTTGTCAGTGGCAGGTTTATCGAAGGTGTACGTAAATTGCTTCTTGCCAGTTGCGCTAACGGTATCGAACGGCGTACCTGTGTCACTGGTTTTGCTCTTTGCGGTAACGGTAATATCACCCACGATCGTGGCACCATTGGTTTGAATGGTATCAGTCAGGGTCGTATTATTCAGGTCGCCGCCGTCCGGGTTGTAGACGGTAACAGTCCAGTAGATGTAACCATCTTCGGAATCGTACTGCGAAGATTTTTCAATGTACTTGCTATGGGTAGCTGGGGTTTCGTGCTTGTCGTCCTCTTGCACCCATGCGGTGTTGTAAAATTTGCCGGAACCGTCTGTGCTCTTGTTCGTGATCTCGACCTCGTAGGTCAGAGTGTACTTTTGGCCGGCAGCAAGTTCGGGCAGGTCCTTGATCTCAAAGCTGCTGCCAGCGTCGTCAATTGTCAATTTATAATTTTTGAGTTCACCATCCGGTCCCTTCAGGACAAAACTGTCCGAAACGTATTTGCCGCTCAGGCCGCTGGCGGCGTTAGAATTGTCCAGCTCATCGTGGATGGTGATAGAATCTTTCCAGCCATTCTTAGAGGAAACAGTGACAGTATATTTTGCATAGACCTTGCCATTCTTTTCCTCAAAGCCATTTGCCTTTTTGGAAAGGCTCAGGGTGGTTTTATCGTGGACAGTGATGACGGTGTCACCCGGAAATTCGATTTTTCCGCCGTCACCGATCGTATCGGTGGTCACTTTGGCCTCGAAGCCAAATGTACCGTCAAACGGCTGCGATACATCAAAGCTGTCGTTAAAGACAAGCGTGACCTCACCGTCTTTAGTTACAGATAGGGTACCGACAGGATTATCATTTTGCAGGATAGCTCTGCCGGTAAAGGGAGTGCTGAGGTAGATGCCGTCCGGCAGATGATAAGTCAGGGTGTGGTTGCCGTTTTTCTTGATGGTGCCAGCGGGAATGCTATAACTATAATCTAGTGTCAGCGTGTCACCGGCGGTCATGTCAAAGAGGGTGCCAGTAACATCTTTTTTGTTCACCGTAACAGTAACGCCAGTGATAGTGCCGCCGGGGGTCATGGTGCTCAGCTCCACGGGATCTTCGTCTGCCCGGAAGGTCTCCTCCTCCTGCACGGCAGCCAGCGAGATCAGGCCGGTGAGCTGCGAGATGTTCACCTGCACACTGTCCACCTTGCCGTCCACGTTGCCGGAGATCACGGTGAGGATGTCGGCGTCCTCATCCACATCGGACACGATGCCCACCGTCTCATAGGTGACCGTGCGCTGCTCGGTCTGCGGTTCCGTCTCGACCGGGTCCAGCGACAGCAGGGCAATGTCTGCATCCGGGGAATCGTCCTCGACCACAGCCGGAGTGTCGTCCACGGCCACGGTCTCGGTGACCATGGTGTTGTAGAACACGATATCGCCGGGCTGGATGCTGCAGAAGGACGATGCACTGTCCGCAAAGCCAAGGTCATCGGCGTCCGCATCGGCAAAGCTCTCCTCCTCCGGCAGTCCCTCATCGCACAGGGCAATGGCGTCCTGCTGCGCGGCGGGGATACTCTGGGGGTCCATCAGGTAGCCGGCACCGCGCAGGTCGCTGCGCAGGGCCAGCACACCGGCGCGCTGCGGGATGGCAGACTGGGGGATGCCCGCGTAGTTCAGGCAGTAAGAAAGGAACATCACGTCCCATTCGCCGTAGGGGTTGCCGTACCACTCGCCGTAGCGGGTGTAGTGGCGCACGGTCTGCCCGTCATCGGCATCCACTTCAAAGTTCTTTTCGCTCTGGGTGTAGCCCAGCTGGCTCTGCGCCACGGTCAACAGGTCTGCGGACCAGTCGCCGCTGAGGGAGGTGCTGGTCTTGGCCAGCCATTCGGATTCGTCTTCCACATCGGCCAGCGGGTCGGCCAGACAGTTCACGGTGTGGTGATGCTCCTCCAGGCCGCAGGTCAGCACTTCCTCATAGCAGTCGTCGGTGTGGTAGTGGATGGGTGCCTCGATCACCGGGCTCACGACTACGGGCTTCGCGGCCACCGGCGCCTCAAACGCCGCCACAGCCGTGTAGGCCGGGTTCAGCTCCTCCACCAGCTCGCCGTCTTCCAGGCCGCACACCAGTTCATAATCGGTGGTGTAGCAGCTGTCGTCGTGGACGTGCTCAAACTGTTCGCAGATCAGGCTGCCGTCCTCGGGGTCAAAGCAGTCGTCGCCATGGACGTGCTCCTCCTCGAGACAGGTCAGAGTCTTCACTTCCTGATAGCAGTCGTCGGTGTGCTCATGCGGCACATAGATGTACTCCGGTTCGGCAGAAAACAGCGCAATGCCGTCGTCTTCTGCGTCCACGCCAAAGCTCTCGTCAAGCGAAGCGCTGTCATCGAAGGTGGCGTTCCAGTCCTCGGGCTGGCCTTCCTCATAACCGCAGACCAGCACTTTGGTGTAGCAGTCCGCCGTGTGCGTGTGCTCCTCCTGGTTGCACTGGTACTGCGCGGTGGCCGCAATGCCATCGCTGTGCAGCTGCCAGTTCACGAACAGCGTCGTGATCATGGCCAGCACAAGCAGCAGCGCCGTGTAGCGCCGCAGTGCTTTCCGCTGCAGACGGAACCTTTCCCGATAATCTCCCACAATGTCTTTCATTGCCCCAAAGCCCTCCTAATTTAATGGATCAATGAGAAACTGGACAAGGGCCATACCCTTATAAAGACCTTGCCCACGATCTGATTTTTTTCTACGCAGCCAATGACGCTGCTGCGGCTGTCGATGGACGTTGCGCGGTGGTCGCCCAGAACGAAGTACCGGTTCTCCGGCACCTGATAGGGGAACTTGATGTCGCATTCGCCCAGGGCCAGCTCATCCACATAGGGCTCGTCCAGCACCGTGCCGTTCACGGTGACCACGCCGTTTTCATCCAGCGAGATGATATCGCCCGGCAGGCCGATGACCCGCTTGAGCAGGAGCTTGTTCTGCCAGTAAAACCCGCACAGATCGCCGGTTTTCAGGCTGCCGCTCTTGACAAGGACGATCACGTCCTTGTCCTGCAGGGTGGGGTTCATGCTGTCGCCGGACACCTGCAGCACCGGCAGGAACAGGGTGGCCAGCAGCACCGCAACGGCTGCCACCACCACCAGCGCATAAATCGTGCTGCGCAGCACCCGGGTGTAGCGGGAGCGGTAGGCCAGCCGCTCCCGTTCGGCCTTCACTTCCTCGGTGGAAGGAATGGCCGCGAATTTGATGTCGTGCTCTTTCATGTTGTGTGCTGACCCTCCGGCAGAAAGTCGATCTTCTGGTAGTTATCCAGCACCTCGCTGGCACGGCGGTCGAACTCGGCCCAGCGCGCCCGGACCTCCTGCTCGGCCTTGGCGACCATCGCCTTGCAGTCGGCTTCGGTCTGTGCACGCTTGCGCTCGGCCTCGTCGGTCATGGCCCGGCAGGCTTCTTCGGTCTGCCGCTTCATGGCCTCGGCCTGTTCGCGGGCCTGCGCCAGGGTCAGCTGCGCGTCAGCCGGGCCGTCCGCCGCAGCGGCTGCGCGGACCGATGCAAGATATTCGTCCGCTGCGGCCTGTGCCGCCTCGAAGACTTTATTCAGTTCCAGTGCCGCCTGCGCGATGGAACCGGCGTTCTGGATGTGGAGCTGCCGGTCCTCCAGCTGCGCGGTCAGCGCCGCGTTTTCGGCTTTGAGCTGGTCTTCACTCTGCTTGAGCGCAAAGATGATCTCGACCAGCTCGGTGCGGCTCATGTGCCGCAGCTCACGATCTGGCATAGTGATGTGTCTCCCTGTGATTCTTCGGCACGGCATCTGCACTGCAAAAATCGGTTTTTGCGACACCGGATAGATACATGGATTTTTAGGTCGCCTGCCGGAAGAACTGATATATCAATTTACGACCTGCCTTCGCAGATTTAGACTTGTCGTATCAAGTCATATGATAGCACAAAAGAAAGTATTTGTATAGGAAAAATTCATATATTTTACATCATTTAATCGAAAAAGATATACTTTTATCGAAAAAAGCGGAAACGCTCATGCCGTTTGTAAAATATGCACAAAACGGGCAGCCGAAAGGCAGCGGGCAACAAAAAAGAGCCGCCCCCGGCTGGGGACAGCTCTCAGAGAATGCTTATGAAAAGAGCAGGCTTAGGCCTTTGCGAAGCCCTTCAGCAGATCGTTCAGGCTCAGGAAGGACTGATAGATCACGTTGACGTTGTTGATGATGGAGCTTGCGCCGGAGAAGATGCGGGCGATGTAGTTGAACACCTTACCAACATTCAGGAAGTTGTTGTAAGCGTCGCTGGCACCACCGTCCAGGTAGACCATTTCTTCTTCATCAACGACAGCGTAAGAAGCGGGCAGTTTCATAGTAGACATAGTAGTATCCCTTTCCATTTTTAAAAATTAAAATTAAATTTTAAGAGCAGCTGTGGGTGAGATCAGAGCAGCGAAGCGATGGCCAGCGTGCCGAACAGCACACCTGCCACAACAAAGCCGCCCAGATGATCCAGGATCTCCGGGCTCTGCACAGGCTCGGTGGGAGCAGCAGGCGTCGTGGCCGAGGAGGCATTCTTGACCGTCCAGTGTGCATACACGGTGGTGTCACCGGTGAACACGGTGGAGGTGCTGATCTTGGTGCCGCCGACAGGCTCCGTGTACCAGCCGTCGAAGGTGTAGCCTTCCAGCGTGGGCTGCTCGGGCAGAGCCGAGAGCTTGCCGCTCAGGTTGGTGGTGACGACCACCACAGAGGTGGTGCCGCCCATGGCGTCCAGACCGATGGTGTAGATCTCTGCTTCCTTTGCGTCCGCAGCAAAGGCGGCGGGCACGGCGCTGCACAGCAGCACAACGGCCAGCAGACTGACCAGCAGCGTTTTCAGAACCTTTTTCATAAAATTCCTCGCTTTCCTGACAGAATCGGGCATGGAACCAGCGGTTCCAGAACAGACCTCTGCGTCCCGCAACGAAAGCAGACGGATCAGCCGGGGAAGGGAGGTTTATTCAATCTATTTTTACCATACGATGCGCAACAAAAGAGCAACAAAATGGGCCGTTTTTCCATAGGAACACAAAAAATCTTCATTTTTTTCTTAAATTTTTTCAAAAAAGCGTAAAGAACAATTTGCCCTGGAAAAATAGAAGAAAAAACCGGAAAAACCGGGAAAATTCATCTCCCGGAATAAGGGAAAGTGCACACGGATTCAGAAAAAATCCTGCCCCGTTTTCACAGGGCAGGAAGTAACTTTATTTGACGACTGTATTTTTAATATCCAAGTTTTTCGTGGACGGCCTGCGTAATAAGGTTGGCTCTATATTGTGTTCCATCCAGCTCGTTTACTTCCATAAAAACGCTTCCCCAAAGCATATAGCTGCTAACCGTGTTTCCGCCAAATCCGTTTTGTGCAGATACGGTAAACATCCATCTGCTGTTGGCACCTGTTCCTAAATGTGCATACCCGCGAACATCTGTAAATCTTACAGATTCAGGGTTCTTGAAGTTGTTCATATAGGGAAGCACATCATTCACAAAGGATTTTTCGTCAGCTGTCAGCTGCTGCCATACACTCATAGGCGTAACTTCGACAGAATATTGGGCACTTACACCATTTTCGGCCGTTGCAATAATAATGGTTTTTCCTTCGGATTTGGCTTCCACTTCGCCTTTGTCATTAACAATTGCTACGGACTCATCTGCAGAGGTCCAAGCAATACCATAGTCGCTGGCATCTGTATAAGTGTGGTGACAGATTTTACACTCACTCCCGGTATGTACCCAATCCGTAGGAACAACAAGCGCCAAAAAGATAATAATAGCTATTGCAATCAGGCATCCTTTTCCGGTGCTTTTCTTCTGAGTTTCCACCCGTTCCTCCTTGAAATCTTTGTATTGTTGCTCAGTAAACCTTAATTGTCACCTTCTTTATATTGAGATGATCATAGTAAGATTATAAGCTTTGTCTGACTGGATGTAAATAAAACTATACATATTTAGATAATTTAATATCAAAGGCTGTATAGTAAAGTAGATGCAGGAAGGTGAACGACATGATTTCTGACAACATCAAGCGTCTTCGGGAGAATGCAGGGCTCTCACAAGCTGCCCTTGCTCGTAAGCTGGGCGTTACTCGCGCTAGTGTCAACGCTTGGGAAATGGAACTTTCTGCACCGACTGCACAATACTTGATAGCCCTTGCACAGCTGTTTCATACGACTACGGATGATATTTTAGGGCTTGAATCGCAAGAACAGATCGTGCTGCGCGGCATGAACGAACAGGAAAAACGGCTGATGTACGATTTGATTTCTTATATCACGGAGCGAAAAGAAGAAGAATAAGACAAAAAGGCTACTGCATCAGCGTGACACTGGATGCGGTAGCCTTATGATAAGGTGACCATTTGGACAGAATTTAGAGCGAATCGTCTTGACACAATGCAGATGTTCAGTTAAAATAGCATAGTAATCTTTTGAAAGCGCGCATGATTCCTGCTAAATTTGAAATTATAAGGTGACCAATAAGGCTACCGAATGATTCAAAGCCAAGAAAAAGAATGATACTGCGCCATCGCCAAGCGGTAAGGCAGGGGACTTTGACTCCCCCATCGTAGGTTCG
>OCHO01001526.1_pt1 | contig 14181 bp, 9 predicted proteins | sample 1538441 | NCBI WGS metagenome assembly OCHO01 (sample SAMN04571691, study PRJEB22368) | human gut metagenome | biome: human gut; material: stool | host: Homo sapiens | place: Luxembourg | collected 2012-06-29
CTCGTCATGGGCGCAATCTGCCAGAAGCTGAAACTTCCGAGAATCATCGGAATGCTTCTTACCGGTATTGTTCTCGGGCCATATGTCCTTGATTTTCTTGACCCATCAATCCTTTCAATATCGGCTGATCTGCGAAAAATGGCTCTTATTATTATTCTTATCAAAGCCGGTCTGTCGCTTGACTTAAAAGACCTGAAAAAAGCCGGACGAAGTGCTATTCTCATGTCCTTCATTCCGGCTTCCTGTGAAATCATCAGTTATATTCTGCTTGCCCCTGTAATTCTTGGAATTAACCACGTCGAAGCTGCTGTGATGGGCGCGGTTCTCGCCGCTGTTTCTCCTGCGGTTGTCGTTCCACGAATGGTAATGCTGATTGAGAAACACTACGGAACTGACAAAGCGATTCCGCAGATGATACTGTCTGGGGCTTCATGCGATGACATATTTGTAATAGTGTTGTTCACTACATTTTTAAATGTGGCACAGGGCGGCAGGGCTAATGTTATGGATTTCGTAAATATTCCTATGTCTATTATACTCGGCATAATACTTGGCATAGTAACCGGATTGGGACTGTATCTGTTCTTTGAAACATCATACGCCCGCAAACATACCGTAAGAAACAGCATGAAGATTATCATCGTGCTTGGCTTCTCTTTCCTTCTTATTGCAATTGAGGGCTGGCTTGAAGGAAAAGTGTCTGTTTCAGGGCTGCTTGCTGTTGTCGCTATGGCATGTACTCTTAAGTTTAAATGTGTCCCCGCCGTATCAGCCCGTCTGTCCGAAAAATTTGGCAAGCTATGGCTCGCTGCTGAAGTAATATTGTTCGTGCTTGTCGGCGCGGCTGTCGATATCCGCTACACACTTAAAGCCGGGCTTCCAGCCTTACTCATGATTCTTACAGCACTTATTTTCAGGGCAGCCGGAGTTCTTCTCTGCACCTTAAAGACAAATCTTACATGGAAGGAACGGCTTTTCTGCATAATTGCCTATCTTCCTAAAGCAACCGTCCAGGCAGCCATCGGCTCTGTTCCTCTCGCCGCCGGACTTGCCTGCGGACAGATAGTGCTTTCCGTAGCTGTACTTGCAATCATAGTTACTGCTCCGCTTGGCGCAATTGGCATCGACTGTACTTATAAGAGACTGCTGACGGAGGACAAAACCCACTAAAAGCCATTATACACTCAATATAGTAGGTCATTTCCATAGTTTATGCATATACTTTCTGGCTCATAACCTACTATATTGTTAAATTAACATATTTTCGTAGGTCTTTTTCCACATTTTACTAAGAACTGTAAGCAATTTGCGAGTGAAAGACCTACTAATCATATCTTCCCTGATTGATTAGTAGGTCTTCTCACTTAAACAACTTATAATATTCTCCGCAGAAACCTACTAAACCAACAACTTGCTCTATATTAGTAGGCTTCATGTACCTGTGCATAGTCAGATTCGCGCAGCATATTCAACAAAACATTTTAATTAATCATATATCTTATCAAATATTCCGCCATCAGAGAAAAACTTCTGTGTAGCCGCTTCCCAGCCGCCAAAATACCCGATATCCGCCATGTCAATGTCTTTGACAATCCATTTACCATCGGAAGGTATTTCCTTAATATTCCTTGAATCGCTGGAAGACTCGTATTCATTCTGGATGTCTTTGTTTACAGGTCGGTAGAAATTCTGTGCCTCAAGCCTCTGTGCGTCATCGGTGTACAGGAAAGAAAGATAGGCGTCTGCCAACCCTTCTGTTCCATTCATCTGTGTGACCTCGTCAACCTTCGCAACCGTTGGCTGGCACAATACAGATGCGGACGGAACGACAATCTCATACTCGCCCGGATATTCCTGTAATGCGAAAAATGCTTCATTTTCCCATGCAATCAGAACATCCCCCTGTCCGTTCTCTGCAAATGTTGTAGAAGAACCTCTTGCACCTGAATCAAGCACTGCCACATTCTTGTAAAGCTTGGTAACACTTGCCTGAACCTGTTCATCATTCTGTCCCTGCTTCTTAAAATAATACCATGCTGCAAGGAAATTCCATCTGGCTCCTCCGGAAGTCTTAGGATTAGGGGTAATAACCTTAACCCCGTCATTAAGAAGGTCATCCCAGTCCTTAATATTCTTAGGATTGCCCTTTCTTACAAGAAAGACAATCGTAGAAGTGTAAGGCGAGCTGTCATCAGAATAATCATTGATATACCCATCATCAATCAGCCCTTCGTCTCTTATAACATTAACATCTCCCTCAAGAGCAAGCGTGACAACATCGGCACCAAGACCGTTAGCAACCTCTAGCGCCTGCTTTCCAGAACCGCCATGAGACTGGATAACCTCAACCTTCTCACCAGTCCTGCCATACCAGTAATCCTCAAAAAGCCTGTTATACTCCTTATAAAACTCTCTTGTGGCATCATAAGAAACATTAACAAGTTCCGTCTTCTTCTGCCCACAGCCAGAAAGTCCAATAAAAGCCAGGCTGAAAATCATACCTAAACATATTAACTTTTTAAAAAAATGTGTATTCATAATTATAGCCTAACTCCTACAAAATATATTCCAAAACCAAGCAAAGCAGCGAAGCGCCCTTTACCGCACGTCTGCCAACACTTCCAACCCTGAAGTAACCCCACGCAGCGGGAAAGAACCCCAGCAGCACTAAACTTATAAAGCAACGCAGGTGCTTTGGAGCCGCCGGCACTTAGCTCGTCAGGACAGCCTCACAAAGTGAGGCAAATCCTGACAAGCTTAGTACCGCTGCGAGCGACAAGCAGCGAAAGCGTGCCTGCGTTGCTTTATAAGTTCTAGTGCAGCGTCCGTTCTTCCCCCAGCCTACGCATTCTTCTTAATAAACTCAGCCACATCCACAGTAGTGACGTCAACCTCAGACTCCCAGCCTGCAAGCACTTCTGCGCCGTCAATCTTAAGATCAGCTGCCTTACTAAGTGCAAGAATAACAACAATACCTGCATTTACAAGGTGAGTCACAACATTTGTATAATCCTCGCCTTCTGCCGGAACATACAGATATACATGCTTGCTGTCAAGAAGAAGCTCCTTCTCAACCTTCTTTAAGAAATCAACATTAATCTTGTCTGAAAGAACTGTCTCTACAACAACAGGCTTCTGGTTGTTAAGCTCCGCTCTGAAAGCTGCGTCAACTTCCTTAACATCATCAGCTGCCTCATTAACTTCACGGACAACGCCGCAGGCACTAGTCATATTAGTAACACGGTCTATGAGGATAAGCTCGCCCATAGTCTTGTGAAGGTTAAATTCATCAACAACAATTACATCAGCAAGAGAAATCTTGCATACAGCAATTTCATTTTTCTTAAGGAGAGCTGCCGGCTTCTCCTCACCTGTATTAACATCAATAGTATTGACAATCTCAGTAACAACGCCCGGAATAAGTCTTGTTCCAAGCTTTACAAAGAAGTTCTTATTATTAGTAAGAACATCATCGTCCATCCAGAGGATAGTAGCAGTAATCTCAGTTGCAAGCTTAAGGTCTGCTCCTGCTGCAAGAACTGAACCTCTTGAGACATCAACCTCGCGGTCTAACTGGATAGTAACAGGCTGTCCAATAGATGCGCTCTGGGCTTCCTTATCACCAACATGGATGCTCTTGACATGAACATGCTCCTTAGTTGGAAGAGTGATAATCTCGTCACCAACAGATACGCTTCCTGCCTCAATCTGACCCTGGAAACCACGGAATTCATGATTTGGACGGCATACTCTCTGAACAGGCATGTAGAAGCCCTTTTCTTCCTCAGTATCATCAACATCAACTTGCTCAAGATAAGGAAGAAGTGCCTGACCCTTATACCAAGGAATATTTTCAGACTTAGTTGTTACATTGTCACCCTCAGTTGCCGAAACAGGGATAACAACTACATCTGCAAGTGAAAGCTCCTTAGTAAGCTCTGCTATCTGCGCATTAATCTCGTTGAAACGCTTCTCGCTATAACCAACAAGGTCCATCTTATTAACTGCAAATACAAAATGCTTAATTCCCATGAGTGCGCAGATTCTTGCGTGTCTCTTAGTCTGGATAAGCACGCCCTGCTTTGCATCAACAAGGATTACTGCAAGGTCTGCAAATGAAGCACCAACCGCCATGTTTCTTGTGTACTCCTCATGTCCCGGAGTATCAGCAACGATAAAGCTTCTGTTGTCAGTTGTAAAATATCTGTAAGCAACATCAATAGTAATTCCCTGCTCTCTCTCAGCCATAAGACCATCAAGAAGAAGTGAATAATCAATCTTACCTTCACGGCTTCCGACCTTGGAATCAAGCTCTAACGCCTTCTCCTGATCTGCATACAATAACTTTGAATCATATAAAATATGTCCGATAAGTGTAGATTTTCCATCATCAACACTACCGCATGTAATAAATTTAAGTAAACCTTTCATTCTAGAAGTACCCCTCTTTCTTTCTTCTTTCCATGCTTCCTGCTTCCTCATGGTCGATAACACGGCTTGTTCTCTCTGATTCAACCGCACTTAAAGTCTCTTCGATAATCTCGTCAAGAGTTTCTGCGTCTGACTCAACACCGCCTGTAAGTGGATAACAGCCAAGAGTTCTGAATCTTACCTTCTTCATCTGTGGCTTTTCGCCTGGAAGAAGTCTCATTCTGTCATCATCAACCATGATGATATTGCCGTCACGGTATACAACAGGTCTTTCTGCTGCAAAATAAAGAGGTACAATATCAATCTTTTCTCTCTGGATGTACTGCCAGATATCCTTCTCAGTCCAGTTAGAGATAGGGAAAACTCTCATACTCTCGCCCTTGTGAATCTTAGTGTTGTAAAGCTTCCACATTTCCGGACGCTGGTTCTTAGGATCCCATGCCTGTGCTGTATTTCTGAAAGAGAAAATTCTCTCCTTAGCTCTTGATTTCTCCTCGTCTCTTCGTCCGCCGCCAAATGCTGCTGTGAAGCCGTATTTGTTAAGTGCCTGCTTAAGAGCCTGAGTCTTCATGATATCAGTGTAAGCTGAGCCGTGGTCAAATGGATTAATTCCCTGCTTAACACCTTCTTCGTTAGTGTAAGTAAACATCTCAATTCCAAGCTTCTTGGCCGTCTCATCTCTGAACTTAATCATTTCCTTAAACTTCCATGTTGTATCGATGTGAAGAAATGGAAATGGCGGTTTCTCAGGATAGAAAGCTTTCATTGCAAGATGAAGCATAACTGAGCTGTCCTTTCCTATAGAATACAGCATTACCGGCTTTTCGCATTCTGCTGCAACTTCCCTTATAATATATATCGCCTCTGCTTCGAGTGCGTCCAAATGTGATAAATTACCCATGATATTCCTCCCTAATATTTATTAGATTCTTGTCTGTTGACCTCAAGCGTCTTAACTGTTCCGTCTGGCGAAGTCACCGTCCATGTATTGATACTTCCCTTCTGCCTGAATGAAAGTGTGCTTCCTTTGCCGCCTACATCGGCACCAAGGAAGAAATTAATCGCCTCAAAACGACATTCCTTAAGACAAGATGTACAGCCCCAGCAGTCCTTGACATGCTTTATAAATGCTTTTCCATCTGTATCTTTCTTGATAAGGTTGCCAGGACAGGCTTCAACGCACTTCCCGCAGCCAACGCATTTTAACTTATTTATCTGAATGCTCATAGCTGTCGCCTCCTCTCACAAGGTCTCTTATGATTATCTTAATCTCGCCATTCTCCTTGCGGGAGTTGACATATTTTAACCAGTCATCACTCTTAGCCGGATAATCCATATTCTCCGCAAAGCTGTGCCAACGGGTTTCTTTTCTTGCTTTCAAATGTGCTATAACACTTCTGCACACCGTAAGTCTTTCTCTTATCTCATAGATTCTAAGCAAGTCATCTGCATCCTGTGCCGCAAGATTATCAATGCTCTGCTCTAAGAATTTAATCTTCTCATCTGCAAGCTCAAGTCTTGCTTCATTGTACTGATAATCAGTGCTTATGCCACCTGCGTACTGGTCCATAATCTTCTGCATTGCTTCCTCAGTCTGCTCGATATCAACCAGTCCCTGCTTATTATTAAGAAATCTCTCATACTCGCTCTTCTTTGCAAATGCGTTCTCAGACAATTCTGAATCTGCCACCTCATTTACAACAAAGCCCTTTCCTGAGCCTTCAAGCCTTTCAGCTATTGCCTGTGCTGCAATCTCGCCCTCTGCCAGAGCTCCTGTTACATATTTCTGAGGACATCCGCCTGCAACATCACCCGCTGCAAAAAGCCCGTGAATTGTAGTCTCGCGGTTGTTATCAACCCAGTAACCACTCGCTGTATGACCTCCGACTATGTATGGCTCAGTTCCCTCTATCTCAACATTTTCTTCAGAAGGACCGCCCGCTGCCTCAAGCCACTTAAGCGTCTGGCTCGGTGCCATGTTAAGATATGCTTTGTAAAGGTCTTCCTCCTGCTCCCTGCTTATTCCCTTAGTTCCAAGATAGCAAGGACCTCTGCCCTCGCGGTTTTCCGTAACTGTTCCATAAAGTCTCTGTGAAGTTGTAAGACCATATTTGTTCTCATACACTTCGCCGTTGGAATTAAGCTGCTTTGCCGGAACTCCCTGTGCGATAGTTCCTGTCGGAGCAATCGTATCTTTACATCTTAAAGCAATGAATCTCATCTCAAATGTGGTCATCTCCGCACCTGCATTGATTCCCATTGCATATCCGGCTCCTGTATTGAACGGTGGATACCACATTTTATGTCTTGAAAATCCCGGATTGTTAGGTCTGTAAAGACCTGCCGCTCCGCCAGTAGCCACAAGAACTGCTTTCGCATTTATCTCATAGAACACTGCATCATTGACATCAAATCCGTATGCACCTTTAATCTTGTTATTCTCTACTATGAAATCTGTAATATTAAGGTGATTGATTACCGTTACATTGTCCTGCTTCTTAACTGCATCTGCCAGTATCGGCTTGATATTCTCACCATTTATCTTAATATTGCGGTTTCCTCTCGCAACATAATCTCCATTCTCATCTTTAAGGATTACAAGTCCTAAGTCCTCCATTACTTTAGTGACATGATTGAGTCTTTCCGACATTGAAAGAAGCAAATCCTCTCTTACAATTCCATCTGCATCTTTCTTACAATAATCAACATAGTCCTGTGGCACCCTGCCTTTAGTGATGTAGGCATTAATTGCATTAACACCTGCAGCAAGACATCCGCTTCGTACAATGTTCGCCTTCTCAACAATCAGTACATCAATGTCTTTCTTCTTTCCAAGCGTAATACCTGCAAAACACCCTGCCGTTCCGCCACCTATAATAAGTACATCTGTGTCAATAATTCTATTCTTCAACCTTCATGTACCTCCTCGCATATTTCTGCATAATCTTCTTGCAAAATCTATTTCCATATAAACATAGTATCTTGGTATGTAAATCATTATATTCTCAATTTCTTATTTGTCAATAGGGGTTTTGCAGATTATTGTTATTTGAATTGTGGGGGAGCCAGGTATTGGCTCGGTATTAGCTGAGTATGGGGCTGGATATTGGCCTAGTAAGGAGCTGGATATTGGCTGGGTGCCTACTAATCTCCCTCTTTTCTCAACTTTAATAGGTCTTTCTCGGTTGATTTCCTCTCTCCTGCTCTTTATCTTGCTTAATTTTGCCTACTAATCTTCCATTTTCCTCAACTTTAGTAGGTCTTTCACAACTATTTTCTTCCCATCCGCTCATCTTCTTGCTTGATTTCGCCTACTAATCTTCCACTTACGCTCTCTTTAGTAGGTCTTTCCCAGCTGTTATCCTCTCTCCTGTTCTTTATCTTGCTTGATTTCACCTACTAATCTGCTGCTTACGCTCTTTTTAGTAGGTCTTTCTCGGCTGTTATCCTCCCTACTGCTCTTTATCTTGCTTGATTTTGCCTACTAATCTTCCACTTCTATCAGCTTTAGTAGGTCATCCCCCAAAAAAGAACTTGATTTTATACGAAAAATATATACATAATAAAGCGGAGCAAATATAACACTTAAACAATTGTATACACCATGACAAAATGGTTATTATATATGTAGTGACTGATATGCGGCTGTCACCTACACAGCAGCAGATGACAGCCGTATATCCCCATTCTCAAGGAGGCTTTATGATAATAGATTTCCATACACATACATTTCCAGATGAACTTGCTGACAGAGCAGTTGGCACATTAGCCCACAGCGGAGGAATACACAATTATCTTGATGGCAGAGTACATTCTCTTACAGATTCAATGAAAAAAGCTGGAATTGATTACTCCGTACTGCTTCCCGTGGCAACCAAGCCTAATCAGTGCGACACAATCAATACACTTGCTTTAAAGACTAATGAAACAAGTGAGACAACCGGATTAATTTCATTTGGGGCAATACACCCGGCTTGTGAGAATTTCAGAGAAATATTGAACTGGCTTTCCAACAATGGTTTCAAAGGCATCAAGCTTCACCCGGTTTTCCAGAAAACCAATATAGATGATATGCAGTCATTAAGGCTTATCGAATATGCATCAGCACTCGGGCTTATAATACTTATACATGCAGGCTTCGATGTAAGCTTTCCGGGCTGCGATGAATCAAACGTAGACAGGCTTACAACAATGATTCAGGAAGTAAAACCAGAAAAACTCGTCCTTGCACACATGGGTGGCTGGGGACAATGGAACGAAGTTTTCTCCATATTAAAGGAAGATTACATGAAAAATGTATATCTTGATACCTCATCATGCATCAAGAAGCTCAATCACAATGCGAGCCTTCCAATAGAAAAATTCAAGAAAATGGTCAACATTCACGGTGCAGACCACATATTATTTGGCTCTGACAGCCCATGGGACGACCAGAAAGACGCAGTAGATTTAATAAAAGAGTGTGGATTTTCAGAAAAAGATACCGATGCAATACTCGGTAAAAATGCGGTTACACTCCTTAATCTATAACACAAATCAAGCAGGCTGTCCCACATAACAGCCTGCTTACAATTTAACCACCAATATAATCATCCCCACCACATGCACAACAAGCATAGCAGGAACCGTATACTTAAAATACCACTTTTTTGTCTTATGCCTGAACATCTGCATTGCAATAAAAGCTCCAAGCGAACCGCCGATTAGTGCTGTAATAAGAAGAGTCGCCTCCCTTATGCGCCATTTGTTGTGTATCGCTTTCCACTTATCAATTCCATACAAAGCAAATGTTACTACATTAATAATCAATAAATATATTCCTATAATCTTAAGCATTACTTTTCTTTAAATGCATAATCCCAAGTCTTAGCATTGCCTAACTTATTCTGCACAATCGACATCTGCCATTTTGCATCATCTTTATCCGTGCTGTCCTTAACAGTATAATATGGCGACTTTCCGCTATCCGACATATAGATTATGACGCTGTCTCCTTTCGCATCTGGTGTATCCATTGTACCATAGAATACGTAAGATGCATACGAATATTCCGTATCAATGCTCTTGCTGCTAATATACTGCGTATTCTCCTGCGGCTTATGCTCTTCGACATACATTTCGCGCTTCTCAATCACAACTTCCGGATACTTAGTCTTAAGAAATTCTTCCGCTTCCTGTGCCGTTTCCTGAGACACCTTTGCTGTGCGATTCTCCTGAACCTTAGACATTACTGGCTTGATAAGCAGTATTACTGCAATTACCACAACAATGAATACTGCAAATGCAATAGCAAGAGTCACCCTTTTCTTAACAACATTTTTATCATCCATAAATCTCGCCCTCCTTTTTCAATGTCTCTTATTAAAAATGTGCTTCTTTATTTACCACAATTATATAACACGAAACTTACATCCAGCTTACATTCACATATAATATACATTTGTACTTGCCAATCTCATGATAATCTGCTAAACTACACAGGCCGCTGTTATCGCAGCAATCTACGTAGTACTTGTAGTAATCTTTAACTACATCAGTTTTGGACCAGTCCAGTTTCGAATCGCAGAGGCACTTACAATACTGCCTTACTTTACACCTGCAGCAATCCCTGGATTATTTTATTTGTTGGATGTATAATTGCTAATATTCTTGGTGGTGCAATCGTATGGGATGTAGTATTTGGAAGTATTGCAACACTTATCGGCGCAATCGGAACATACCTGTTAAGAAAGCATAAGTGGCTTGCACCAGTTCCACCAATTGTTGCTAACACCATCATTGTACCATTCGTACTTAAGTTTGCTTACGGCTCAGAGGGCATGTTTGCAATGTTCTTCGTTACAGTTGGTGCTGGCGAGATAATCGTATGCGGAATCATCGGCATGATACTTTTATATGCACTTACACCAGTAAGACATGTAATCTTCGGTGATGCGGAATAATTCACACAACACATAAAACACAAGGCAGAAGAACTACCTGAGAAATTCAGGTAAATCTTCTGCCTTTTTCAATATCCTTATTCACCCTTTCACCATATACTCACATTTCCCATCACAGCCGCAATCACAATCACCGCAGCCATAAGAAGCACAGACACAACCCTTCCGCGCACCTCAGAAAAACGGCTGCACAGCACATATGTAACTGCAAATGTAATGAGCATTGCAATCAGTCTCACAATCAGTCTGATTATCATAAATGTTCCAACAGTAATATGAAGCCCGCAATCCCTCATAAATGTGAGACTCATAAGCGGTGCGTCCGTGTACGGCATGCCGTAATAGCTTCGCAAATGTATCATATCAATTCCATACACAAGAACATACAGGACTATGCACAACACTAGAGATGCCACAATCCGCTTAACCTTAACAGTGTTCTTTCCGCTTGCAGCATTGACAATATATTTAGTTCCTGTGCTTGTCTCAATTCCGATATTCTCAGAAACAATAAGCACAACAGACACAAGCAGAGCCATAAGAAGAACAGTCTCTCTTGCCTTTCCGTACTTGCCAAATATCTCCTCATATCCCCTGTCTGACATCATATAACCATCAATACCAGTCTCTTCCTTAAGATTCTCAAGATATTCCTGCTTCTGCTCAAATTCCCTCACCGCAGCATAACGCGACGCATATATAGACACAGTCGAATTAATCTGCGATAACTCGTCAATTCCAATCTCACCATTCTCATACTGTTCAGAAGCTTCCATACTTTTCTGGACAGCCTGCATATAATCAGCTCTGCGCTCATCAATCAGGGCGGATATCTGCGAATAATCAGCACCGCCCTTTTCAAGATATATCCTGTCACGCTCTCTGGAGTTGTCCGAGAAAGCCATCTTTCCATAACTGATAAAATACATAACAACCAGCAGAAGCACCACAATAACCGTAAATCCCCTGCTTGTCACAAGCAGCTTGTGAAGCTCCTTGAATACAACAGGCACATTTGCAAAAATATGCTGATATCCGGCATACAGCTTATCAGTAAGCCGTGTCAGCACATTTTTACCCTGACTCGGACGCATAAACACAGTTCCCACTACCGCAACTGCCACGGACACAACAAGAATCACCATAAGCGCCCAGAACATAATAGCCGACTCAGATATGACAAAGCTTCCCCTTCCGCGGTTCGCATATGTGCTGATGACCGCGTTGACCTTCATAAGACGCACAATATTAATCTGTTTAAATGCACTGTAGATGCTGTGAAGTCCTATCCTGTAATACATAAGCACTTCCAGCCCCACAACTACTCCAGTCAGAATAAGCGCATGATTTCGCTTCCTGTTGACAACGAATACAGTCCATAATGCCACGCTAAGAACCACTACCGCCAGCGCACTGTATACATAATTGTATAGCACGAACCCAATCTGGCTCATCGGCATAGCAAATCTTTCAAATGCCTGTATAGACTGAACCGGCGCATTGAGCGCACCTGCTCCGCCGTATAACAGCAGCGCTGCTGCAAATGTTGTAAAATACAGACCCGCTGTTATAACCACGCCAGAGCCTGCGATAATAAACAGTCTGTGTAACGCAAGCCGAAGCCTTCCGCTTCCTGCCGAATGTACAATCCCCCACATTCCATTATCACGCTCACCCGACAGACCATATATTATGAAAACCATCATAATCAGCGCGAAGTAAAATGTGTAATAATAATTCACAAAACTGCCTGCTGCTTTATTATTAACAAGATAAAGCGATACATCAGCTACTTTTTCAAAATCCTTGCCAGTCTTTACAATATTATTATATGTAAAGCTGTTCTTATCTGAAAATATAGAGAAAGTCATAAGCTGCTGTGCATTAGTCTGAATCTGCTTCATGTCTTCAGGATACTTCTTTATATATTCCAACTGGCTTTCTATATCCCTTAATACCGTCAGAAACAGAAGCTGTTCCCTCTCAGACAGCGCCTTATATTTTTCCAAAACCTCGGTCTCCGCACCAATCTGAACATCGGACTCTTCCCCAGTCTCCGCATCAACCTGTACCTCAGATTCCACAACAGTCCCCTGCTTATCCGCTTTCCTGTAACTTAATATCCCCTCTATATCTGAATTCACCGCATTTATCGCAACCTCAATATCATAATTGCCATAGTAATCAACACACCACTGCCGCTGCGCGGTTTCAAACCTTAATTCCTTAATCCCTGCGCCCTTTGTCTGCTGATACACATACAACGATACATTAATAATAAGTAATGCGATAAAGCCAATGACAACTTTCCTGTTAATCAGTCTCCTAAACTCGTTCATATTCCGCCCCTCACTGTGTAAGCCCACTTCAAAATCACTTAACAGGAACTATCTCCACACTGCTGCTAATATTGCTCTTATCAATATACGACAGCTTATTAGAGTAGCCTATGAACAGGTACTTGTCGTCGCCGTAGTACAGATTACTCATTTTCCTTCTGTCGAGTTCTATAGTATTGACAAGTGTTCCGTCTGGATTGAGTACAAATATTTTTTCATCAATAAAATTAGTAATCTGGGTTGCACTTCCTGCACCACCGTTACACATATATATGTACTTTCCATCATATGACAAGGCTGCCATTACTATTGAATCATCAGCCTTATACAACAGTTTGCCATCATTTTCATTAAGCTTTCTTGAATAAAGCCCCTTATCTATCACGAAATAGTACAGAATTCCATTGTCTGTATCAACATAATAATCAGATATATTCTTATCAGATACCAGTTCTGCGCTGCCTGTGGCATAATCATAACAATAAAGCTTGTAATTAACGTCTGCCGTTAATGTTTCTTTATCAATTGAATTATGATTTATCAGGAAAAACAGCTTATCACCGAAGCTTCTTGCCTCGTTAATAGCGTTATTTGCTCCCTCATATGAGAACACTTCACTTGTCTTTCCATTTGCAAGTTCTGCCTTTACAATCACTACTTTATCAGTATCTTTGCTCTCAACTGCCCCCATGTGTCCAATTCTGTCATATGCATATACACAATCATCATGGAATACTAAAGACACTGTTCCATCATCACTGGCAAACAGATCTGCAACATCCTCTCTGCTGCTTCCATCTTTCGCAATTCTTTCTAACTTAGCCATACCGCCTTCCACTTTAACAACATATAGACTTCCCTTATAGTAATGAAGCGGAGAATTGTCGTAACTGCTGTCTAATACTGCATTACAATCTGATGAATTATGCTTACATTCAGCTTTGGCACACACTGGAATAATCTTATGTGTACTGTCATCAAGATACATAAGCATTGTAGTCGAATCAGTATCACTCCAGTCCAGATAATAATATCCCGACTCCGCTTTAGCCACACGATGTCCGTCAGTTCTCCAGCTGCTCATCTCGTCTGACTCTGTTGCATTGCCGACATTAATTGTTTTGTCTGATTTCCCTCTTCTCATCCCCAGAACTACTGCCACCACGATTCCAACAACTACAACTGCTGCAATAATACCTATAATAACCTTTTTCTTACCCTTCATATGAGACACCACCCTTCTTCAATTCATAACTATAATTATAGCACTTTTAGTTATCTATTAAAAGACATATTGAACGAAATAACATAAATACTGCTTAAAATGCATCATTTTGATTAATTATCCTGTAATCTCACCACACAGACTATTACCCTAAGCGGTGGGTACTCTTACCGCTTTCCAAAGTTACCCGGTAAACCTACTATTTCATCAATTTTCACAATCTGGTAGGTCTTTTTTACATTGT
>OCHO01001564.1_pt1 | contig 13964 bp, 8 predicted proteins | sample 1538441 | NCBI WGS metagenome assembly OCHO01 (sample SAMN04571691, study PRJEB22368) | human gut metagenome | biome: human gut; material: stool | host: Homo sapiens | place: Luxembourg | collected 2012-06-29
AGTTCAAGCCGGTAGGCAAGATTGATTTGGACAAACTGAACCGTAGACCTGCTCCTGCTCAGGAAAAAGAGAAAGAAGCGGAAAAAGCGGTAGAGGAGAAGAAGGTGGAGGAACCGGCAGTTGTAGAAACGCCGAAACCGGAACCTGCTCCTGCTCCCCAACCGGAACCACAGCCGCAACCGGAGGTACAGCCGGCATCTGAGTCCGAGCCGCAGCCCGTTTCGGAACCGCAGCCACAACCCGTTGTCAAGGAAGAGCCTGCTCCGGTTGTAGAGGCTCAACAAGAATCTAAAAAGGAAGAAATGATAGAAGCGCCTGCTCCCGTACCGGTGGCTGAAGAAGCACCGGTTGAAAAAGAGGGGAAAGAAGAAGGAGAAGAAATCTTCAAGATACATCAGCCTGAGTTTGTTTCGAAGATTAATGTCATCGGACAGATAGACCTGGCGGCTCTGAACCAATCCACACGCCCGAAGAAGAAATCGAAAGAGGAGAAACGCAAGGAGCGTGAAGAGAAGGAAAAGATTCGCCAGGATCAGAAGAAGCAGATGAAGGAAGCTATCATCAAGGAAATCCGCCGTGATGACAGCAAGTTGAAGGATACCGCTGCCGGCGATGCCAACGGCAAGAAGAAACGTGTCCGTATCAATAAGGAGAAAGTGGACATCAACAATGCTTCCAACTTCCAGCGTGGTGGCAACGACCGTGGACACGCTGGTGCCCAGCAAGGTCAGGGTGCCCGCCCGCAAGGTGGAAACCAGCCTGGTGGAAACAATGCCAATAATAACCGCAACCGCAATAAGGACCGCTTCAAGAAGCCGGTCATCAAGCAGGAGGTTAGCGAGGAAGATGTAGCAAAGCAGGTAAAGGAAACTTTGGCACGCCTCACTTCCAAAGGAAAGAACAAAGGTGCCAAGTATCGTAAGGAAAAACGTGACATGGCTTCCAGCCGTATGCAGGAATTGGAAGACATGGAAATGGCAGAAAGCAAGGTACTGAAGATTACGGAATTCGTGACGGCCAACGAGTTGGCAAGCATGATGGATGTTTCTGTTACTCAGGTCATCGCCACTTGTATGAGCATTGGTATGATGGTATCCATCAACCAGCGTCTGGATGCCGAGACCATCAACTTGGTGGCTGAGGAATTCGGCTTCAAGACAGAATATGTAAGCGCAGAAGTGGCGCAGGCCATCGTAGAGGAAGAGGATGATGAGGAAGATTTGGAACCTCGCGCTCCGATTGTAACGGTGATGGGTCACGTAGACCACGGTAAGACTTCATTGCTCGACTATATCCGTAAGGCGAATGTGATTGCCGGTGAAGCGGGTGGTATCACACAGCACATCGGTGCCTACCACGTGTCGCTGGACGACGGACGTAAGATTACATTCCTCGATACTCCGGGCCACGAGGCGTTTACCGCCATGCGTGCCCGTGGTGCCAAAGCTACGGATATTGCCATCATCATTGTGGCTGCTGACGACAACGTGATGCCGCAGACAAAGGAAGCCATCAACCATGCCATGGCTGCGGGTGTTCCTATTGTATTTGCAATCAATAAGATTGATAAACCGACTGCCAACCCCGACAAGATTAAGGAAGAGCTGGCTGCCATGAACTTCCTGGTGGAAGAGTGGGGCGGTAAGTATCAGTCGCAAGATATCTCTGCCAAAAAGGGTATCGGTGTACCCGAGTTGATGGAGAAAGTGCTGCTCGAAGCAGAAATGCTGGAGTTGAAAGCAAACCCGAACCGCCGTGCTACCGGTTCCATTATCGAGTCCTCATTGGATAAGGGTCGTGGCTATGTGGCTACGGTACTCGTTTCCAACGGTACCTTGAAAATGGGCGACATCGTGCTGGCGGGTACCAGCTACGGTAAGGTGAAGGCTATGTTCAATGAGCGTAACCAACGCATGCAGGAGGCTGGTCCTTCTACACCTGCCCTGATATTGGGCTTGAACGGTGCACCTGCTGCTGGCGACACGTTCCACGTAATCGAAACGGAGCAGGAAGCACGCGAGATTGCCAACAAACGCGAACAGTTGCAGCGTGAACAAGGTTTGCGTACGCAGAAGATGCTGACGCTCGACGAAGTGGGCCGCCGTCTGGCGCTGGGTGACTTCCATGAGCTGAACGTGATTGTGAAGGGTGACGTGGACGGTTCTGTGGAAGCGTTGAGCGACTCTTTAATCAAGCTGTCTACGGAGCAGGTGCAGGTAAACGTAATTCACAAGGGTGTCGGTCAGATTTCCGAATCGGATGTCTCGCTGGCTGCCGCTTCGGATGCGATTATCGTCGGTTTCCAGGTACGTCCTTCGGGTGCTGCCGCCAAGATGGCAGAGCAGGAGGGCGTGGATATCCGCAAGTACTCCGTCATCTACGATGCCATCGAAGAGGTGAAGGCTGCCATGGAAGGTATGCTGGCACCAACATTGAAGGAGCAGGTTACAGCAACCATCGAGGTGCGCGAGGTGTTCAACATCACGAAGGTGGGACTGGTGGCAGGTGCCATGGTCAAGACCGGAAAGGTGAAACGCAGCGACAAGGCCCGTTTGATACGCGACGGTATCGTAATCTTTACGGGTGCCATCAATGCCCTGAAGCGCTTCAAGGACGACGTGAAGGAGGTAGGTACCAACTTCGAGTGCGGTATCAGCCTGACAAATTGCAACGACATCAAGGTGGGCGATATTATCGAATCTTACGAAGAAATAGAAGTGAAGCAAACATTATAATTGAATAATGTGCAAATATGCTAATGTGCCAATTGGCTGCGCGTACAGAAAATGCCGCAGGGCAATTGGCACATTTTGCATATTAGTTATTTGCTCATTGACCCATTAGCATATTGGCACATTAGCATATTGTCACATTGGTACATTAATTTTATGGCAATTATAGATATCATCATATTGGCTGCTTTCGGCTTGGGCGCAATCATCGGCTTCATGAAAGGTTTTGTGAAGCAATTGGCCTCTCTGCTGGGGCTGATTGTCGGTCTGCTGGCGGCAAAGGCTTTGTATGCCTCGTTGGCAGTGAAGCTGTGCCCCATGTTGACAGACTCTATGACAGTGGCGCAAGTACTGGCATTTGTCTTCATCTGGCTGGCTGTTCCTTTGCTCTTCTCCCTGGTGGCTTCTCTGCTGACCCGGGCAATGGAGGCCGTCTCGCTGGGCTGGCTCAATCATTGGTTGGGGGCTGGTCTAGGGGCTTTGAAGTACCTCCTGCTGACGAGCCTGCTGATTGGTGTCATCGAATTTATAGACGGAGACAATACGCTGATTAGCAAAACAAAAAAGAAAGAATCAGTGTTATATTATCCTATGGAAGAGTTTGCCGGGATATTCTTTCCCGCAGCAAAGGCGGTTACGGAGCAGATTGTAAACGGAGACTTTGACTGATACCGTGAACCGTGATTTTGTAATTCATAATTTGTAATTATAGAAGTGATGCAACAAGAAGAACCCAATAAATATGTAAAGGAACTCACTCAGGAGAAGTATAAGTACGGTTTCACGACCGACGTGCATACAGACATCATTGAGCGCGGGCTGAATGAAGATGTAGTGCGGCTTATCTCTGAGAAGAAGGGAGAACCGGAATGGTTGCTGGAGTTCCGCCTGAAGGCATATCGCCACTGGCTGACATTGGAGATGCCTACATGGGCACATCTCCGCATTCCCGAAATAGATTATCAGGCCATATCCTACTATGCCGACCCTACGAAGAAGAAGGAAGGACCGAAAAGCATGGATGAGGTAGACCCTGAGTTGATAAAGACTTTCAATAAGCTGGGCATTCCGCTGGAAGAACAGATGGCGTTAAGCGGTATGGCTGTGGATGCCGTTATGGACTCGGTGTCTGTAAAGACTACCTTCAAGGAGACACTGATGGAGAAAGGAATCATCTTCTGCTCGTTCAGCGAGGCTGTACACGAGCATCCCGACTTGGTACAGAAATATCTCGGTTCGGTGGTGCCTTATCGTGACAACTTCTTTGCGGCACTGAACTCGGCGGTGTTCTCCGACGGTTCTTTTGTCTATATCCCGAAGGGGGTACGCTGTCCGATGGAGTTGTCCACCTATTTCCGCATCAATGCCCGCAATACGGGGCAGTTCGAAAGAACCTTGATTGTGGCGGATGATGATTCGTACGTTTCTTATCTGGAAGGGTGTACGGCTCCGATGCGTGACGAGAACCAGTTGCACGCGGCCATTGTGGAAATTGTAGTGCACGACCGTGCAGAAGTGAAATACAGCACCGTGCAGAACTGGTATCCCGGTGATGCCGAGGGCCGGGGTGGTGTCTATAACTTTGTGACGAAGCGTGGCCATTGTAAAGGGGTGGACAGTAAACTGTCTTGGACACAAGTGGAAACAGGTTCGGCCATTACCTGGAAGTATCCGTCTTGCATCCTTTCCGGCGACAATTCGACAGCGGAGTTCTATAGTGTGGCAGTAACCAATAACCATCAGCAGGCAGACACGGGAACAAAGATGATTCATCTGGGCAAGAATACCCGGAGCACCATTGTGAGCAAAGGCATTTCTGCCGGAAAGAGCGAAAACTCTTACCGCGGCTTGGTGCGCGTGGCACAGAAAGCGGACAATGCTCGTAATTACAGCCAGTGCGACTCCTTGCTACTTGGTGACAAATGCGGCGCGCATACTTTCCCCTACATGGATATTCACAATGAAACGGCCATCGTGGAGCATGAGGCCACTACCAGCAAAATCAGTGAGGACCAGATATTCTACTGCAATCAGCGCGGTATTTCTACGGAAGATGCCGTGGGGCTGATTGTGAACGGTTATGCCAAAGAGGTTTTGAATAAACTTCCGATGGAGTTTGCCGTAGAAGCGCAGAAATTGCTTGCCATTTCGCTGGAAGGAAGCGTGGGGTGATTTATAAATAGTAAATTGTAAATAGTCAAATAGTAAATATAAAGATGTTAGAGATAAAAGACCTGCATGCCAGCATCAATGGCAAAGAAATATTGAAAGGCATCAACTTGACCATACGTGATGGAGAAGTACATGCACTGATGGGACAGAACGGTGCTGGTAAAAGTACGTTGAGTAATGTGTTGGTTGGCCATCCTGCTTACGAAGTGACGCGCGGCTCAATTACCTTTAATGGCAAGGACTTGCTTGCCATGAGTCCTGAGGACCGTGCACATGAAGGAATCTTTCTTTCTTTCCAGGCTCCGGTAGAGATTCCGGGCGTGTCGATGGTGAACTTCATGCGTGCGGCTGTGAATGAGCAACGCAAGTACCGCCATCTGCCTGCTTTGTCGGCCAGTGAGTTCCTGAAGCTGATGCGCGAGAAGCGTGCCATTGTGGAGTTGGACAACAAGCTGGCCAACCGTAGCGTGAACGAAGGTTTCAGCGGCGGTGAAAAGAAGCGTAACGAGATATTCCAGATGGCGATGTTGGAACCGACTTTTGCTATTTTGGACGAGACGGATTCCGGATTGGATGTGGATGCTTTGCGTATTGTGGCCGACGGTTTCAACAAACTCAAGACTGCGGAAACCAGTGCTATGGTCATTACCCACTACCAGCGGTTGTTGGACTATATCAAACCCGATACGGTACATGTACTGCTGGGTGGACGTATCGTAAAGACCGGTGGACCGGAATTGGCGAAGGAGATTGAAACACGTGGCTTCGATTGGATAAGGAAAGAAGCAGGTGAATTATAAACTCATAATCTGAAAACATGAGTGTAGAGCAACAATACATAGACCTTTTCTCCCAAACGGAGGCGATGATATGCCGGCATAGTGCCGAGGTGCTGAATGCGCCGCGTGCCGCTGCTTTTGCTGACTTTGAGCGCTTGGGCTTTCCCACCCGTAAGGAGGAGAAATACAAATATACGGATATCAGCAAGTTCTTTGAGCCGGATTATGGCTTGAACTTGAACCGGTTGGAAATTCCGGTGAATCCTTATGAAGTGTTCAAGTGCGATGTTCCCAATATGAGCACTGCTCTTTATTTTGTGGTGAACGATGCTTTTTATGGCAGGGCTTTGCCTAAGTCCCATCTGCCTGAAGGGGTTATCTTCGGCAGCCTGAAGGAGGTGGCCGAGAAACATCCCGATTTGGTGAAGAAATATTATGGCAAGTTGGCTGATACGGCAGAGGATGGGGTGACGGCGTTCAACACCGCTTTTGCACAAGACGGCGTTCTGTTTTATGTTCCTAAGAACGTGGTGGTAGAGAAACCTATTCAGCTGGTGAATATCCTGCGTGGTGACGTCAATTTTATGGTGAACCGCCGTGTGCTGATTATTCTGGAGGAGGGTGCACAAGCCCGCTTGTTGGTGTGTGACCATGCGATGGACGGCGTGAACTTCCTGGCAACGCAGGTGATAGAAATCTTTGCCGGTGAGAATGCCATTTTCGATTTTTATGAACTCGAAGAGACACACACCAGTACGGTACGTATCAGCAATATGTATGTAAGGCAGGAAGCCAATAGTAATGTATTGCTGAATGGTATGACCTTGCACAACGGAACTACACGGAATACAACCTGTGTGACGCTTGCCGGTGAACATGCGGAGCTGAATCTGTGCGGTATGGCCATTGCAGACAAGAATCAGCATGTGGACAATCATACGACAATCGACCATGCCGTGCCCAACTGTACCAGCAATGAGCTTTATAAGTATGTCCTTGACGAGCAGGCTGTAGGTGCCTTTGCCGGTCTTGTTTTAGTGCGCCCTGACGCACAGCACACCAGTTCGCAACAGACCAACCGCAATCTTTGTGCCACCCGAGATGCACATATGTACACCCAGCCTCAGCTGGAGATTTATGCAGATGACGTGAAGTGCAGTCACGGCGCTACGGTGGGGCAGCTCGATGAAAGCGCTCTCTTCTATATGCGGCAGCGTGGTATCCCGGTGCGTGAGGCGCGCCTGCTGCTGATGTTCGCTTTTGTCAACGAAGTCATCGACACCATCCGTTTGGATGCTTTGAAGGACCGTCTGCATCTGCTGGTAGAGAAGCGTTTCCGGGGAGAACTGAACAAATGCCAGGGATGTGCCATCTGCAAGTGATAGCTTATAATTTCGATTCATTATGAACAACGATATAAATAAGAGTAGTATCTTGGCTCCCCTCCCTATGGGAGAGGGGCTGGGGGAGAGGCTTCGAGCTGATTTCCCTATCCTTTCCCGTGAGGTATATGGCAAGCCGTTGGTCTATCTGGACAACGGCGCGACTACGCAGAAACCTCGCCAGGTAGTAAATGCCATTACGGACGAATATTATTCGGTGAATGCCAATGTGCATCGCGGAGTGCACTTCCTGTCGCAGCAGGCTACAGAGCTGCACGAGGCCTCGCGTGAGACGGTGAGACGTTTCATCAATGCTCGCAGCACGAATGAGATTGTCTTCACCCGTGGTACGACGGAGAGTATCAACCTGCTTGTCTCCAGCTTTGGTGAGGAATTTATGCAGGAGGGGGATGAGGTGATTCTTTCTGTGATGGAACACCATAGCAACATTGTTCCCTGGCAGCTGCTTGCCGCCAAGCGTGGAATTACCATCAAGGTGATTCCGATGAATGACAAGGGCGAACTCTTATTGGACGAATATAGGCAGTTGTTCTCCGAACGTACCAGGATTGTCAGTGTGGCGCATGTTTCCAATGTGCTGGGTACGGTCAATCCCGTCAAGGAGATGATTGCTTTTGCCCATGAGCAGGGTGTTCCGGTGCTTGTGGACGGTGCCCAGTCCATTCCCCACATGCCGGTAGATGTGCAGGATCTGGATGCCGATTTCTTCGTTTTCTCCGCGCACAAGGTGTATGGTCCTACGGGGGTAGGGGTGCTTTATGGTAAAGAGGGGTGGCTGGATAGGATACCTCCCTATCAGGGCGGTGGAGAGATGATTCAGCATGTATCTTTTGAAAAGACTACCTTCAATGAATTGCCCTTCAAGTTTGAAGCCGGTACGCCGGATTATATCGGTACTACCGGACTTGCCAAAGCTTTGGACTACGTTTCGCTGGTTGGGATGGACAAGATTGCCGCCTATGAACACGAATTGACCCAGTATGCCATGCAACGGCTGAAAGAGATTCCCGGTATGCGTATCTTCGGCGAGGCAGAAGACAAGGGTAGTGTCATATCGTTTCTGGTAGGTGATATCCATCATTTTGATATGGGTACATTGCTCGACCGTCTTGGCATTGCCGTACGCACGGGACATCACTGTGCCCAACCATTGATGCAGCGTCTTGGCATCGAAGGAACAGTGCGTGCATCTTTCGGGCTTTACAATACCCGGGAGGAGATAGATGTGCTGGTGGCAGGTATAGTTCGTGTCAGCCGGATGTTCTGACCAAAGCAAAGCTTTGCAACCTTTCTTTCATTCCTTGCGTCTAATATGTCAACAACTAAAAAAATGAATTATGTTAGTAACAACAACCCCGACTATTGAGGGTGGACGTATCACCCGCTATTATGGCATCGTTTCCGGTGAAACGATTATCGGTGCCAATGTATTCCGCGATTTCTTTGCCAGCATCCGCGACGTGGTGGGTGGGCGAAGTGGCTCTTATGAAGAAGTGCTGCGCGAAGCTAAAGATATAGCCTTGCGCGAGATGCAAGAACATGCCCGTGCTATGGGTGCCAATGCCGTGATTGGTGTAGACTTGGACTATGAAACGGTAGGAGGCAGTGGCAGCATGTTGATGGTTACGGCATGCGGTACGGCTGTAACGGTGGAATAAGTTCGCTCTACTATATTACAACATAGGAAGATATAAGAAATGGCAACCCTGTGAATGGTTGCCATTTTCTTTATAAGGAGTATCTTTTATCGGTTATTTGTACCAATCCTTATAATCTGTTCCATTGGAATTGACCCAATCCATAAAATGTTCAAAGCTCTTGTCTATCGGCTGGGTTTCAGGAGTATTGAAGTTTGTGGCTCCACTTAGATGAATGGCAAAAGGATAGTTGCCATTGGCTACATAATAGCTTGTCGGTACAGAGGACAAATCCTCTTCGGTATGGAATAGAGCCATGTCTGCCTTTTCAGTAGGAGGATAGTTGACCAAATGCACTTCGATGCGTGATTCTTTCAATTCGTCATGTACCATGATGAATGGATTATAAGGGGGAATTCCAAGCGTTTCGTGTGATAGTGGAGTCTTGAAGGTGTTCTTTATCTTATATGTAGCGGTTTTTGTATTTCTCTCTGTTACATCGAGCGCACTTAGAAATACATTGACGGTAGCTTTGGAAAGGTCTGTATCCAGTCCTTGTCCGTTGAAACTTGTGGGGGCTTCCAATATTTCAGTTGACATATTGCTGCGTTCTGTATTCAGTTGGTAAGCGAAACCATTTTTGAAAGTGGCACCGGACCAAAGCAACTCATAGGTGTCTTCTGTAGAAAGGGCCTGATTGGCATCATTGAAGTTCAATACGGACTGGTATTTTACAATAACATCATTCAAGTCATAGTCACCCTTTCTGGGCCAATTATCTTCGAAAGCGATGATTCCTTTGTATTCCAGACTGTATTTCTTATCCTCGTTGCCACCGTCAGGTTTGATATCAGGAATATCCGGATTGATGATGGCTTCGATGGGGTTGGACCATACGTTGAATTGTATATCATTATAGTCTTGGTCTGTCCAATCTTCAAAGGACAATACGACAAAATCATCGATGCGGAATGCGGCTGTATGTGTACGGCCGTCCCCATTCAGCTTTGTAGTAGAGTAGAAAGGCTTATTGTTTCCGCCATAGAAGCTGTCATTCAATAGGAACCATCCGATTTTTACTCCATTGGGAAATACGGTGCCTTGGTCCACTCCGTCGGGGTCTATGTAATGAAGCTTTACACTTTCACCGCCTTGTAGTCCGGAAGCCTTTTTATTATAATAATTATCCATCAGAGTGTTTGGAAAAACAATGCATTTGGGGGCTTTTTTAATTTCACTTAAAGATGCGTCTGCCCTATAGCAATAATAGCCAAAGGCGCTCGCTGCACCGCTGGTTCCTCCAATTATCCGGATGGATACTTCCGCATTGCGCCCTTCCGGATCATTGATTTCAAAATCTATGGCTTGTCGGTATTGCTTAGGGCATGTGCCTCCTTCCTTCAAGGTCGTATTGATGATTGTCAATACATCACCGGGAATTGTGATTTTGTTGTCTGTGTCTAAATAATGAGGATATCCTTTGGAGCTCCATGTTCCTAATACATGGTATCCTTTGGGTGCCTGCCATCCCTCCGCCCGTGTTTGCGGATTATCATCGGTGGAATCCCATTTGATGTCGGCAGTAATGGCATCTCCTGCAATAACTGTTTTGAAGAGGGTGGGGACCCCTATATAAGAAGTATAGATATATGCTTCGTCCCCATGGTCCGAATTGATGATTTCCTTGCCGCTATATGCACCGTTACCGTCTGTCATGCGTCTGATGACCGGTTCCAGGTCTGTGCGTTTTATAATCTGGCCATCTTTGTCAATCGTGAACGGGTCTTCAAGATAGATTTCAAAAAGTACTTTATAGCCTTCGGGGACATCATACTTTACGTTTACTTGGATGGAAGATGTCGTAGAAAAATCAAAAGAGTTGGGAGTCTTCTCATCGTCTTTTCCATTATCGGGATTGTAGACGTCATGTTCGCATCCTATGGATAGGAATGCCAGCATAATGCTGCATAATGTCAAAGCCAGCATCTTGCATGTCAGGTTAGAATAGATTGGTTTCATAATGCCTTTGTTTTTAGCTTGTTTACTTGTTGCAAAGGTACTATAAAAGTTGTAATATATATCTATATGTGCTCTGTTCTTCTCATTAAATACAAAAAATAGGTAAAAAAGGGTACTGCTTGTTGTTTTATTCGCCAGTATAAATACATGCTTGCTTGGATTTCTTTTCTTTTTCATTTGCTTATTTCGTTTCAAATCAATATTTTTAGGCTTTCGTTCAACCTTTTAATACGAATAAATGCTATGGACCAAATCCTATTCTGGCTGGTTCCAGCCGCTTCTATTATGGCACTTTGTTTTGCCTGGTATTTCCATCGTCAGATGATGAAAGAGAGTGAGGGTACGCCTCAGATGATTAAGATTGCCGCTGCTGTGCGCAAAGGTGCTATGTCTTACCTTCGCCAACAATACAAGATTGTGGGCTGGGTATTTCTGGGGCTGGTTATCCTTTTCTCCATTATGGCATACGGTTTCGGAGTGCAGAACTCCTGGGTACCGGTTGCTTTCCTTACCGGAGGATTCTTTTCCGGACTTTCCGGTTTTCTGGGTATGAAGACGGCCACCTACGCATCGGCTCGCACTGCCAATGCGGCACGCACATCGCTGAATGCCGGACTACGCGTGGCTTTCCGTAGCGGTGCGGTGATGGGACTGGTAGTGGTTGGCCTTGGCTTGCTTGATATATCTTTCTGGTATCTGTTGCTGAATGCTGTAATTCCGGAAGATGTAATGACTCCCACCCATAAACTCTGCATCATTACCACTACCATGCTGACTTTCGGTATGGGCGCTTCCACGCAGGCATTGTTTGCACGCGTAGGTGGCGGTATCTATACAAAAGCTGCCGATGTAGGTGCCGACCTTGTGGGAAAGGTGGAAGCCGGTATTCCCGAAGACGACCCGCGTAATCCTGCCACGATTGCGGATAATGTAGGCGACAATGTAGGCGACGTGGCAGGTATGGGGGCTGATTTGTACGAAAGTTATTGCGGTTCTATCCTTGCTACGGCTGCCCTCGGTGCTGCGGCTTTTATCCACTCGGGTGATACGCTGATGCAGTTCAAGGCCGTAATCGCTCCGATGCTGATTGCAGCCGTCGGAATATTGCTTTCCATTATCGGTATCTTCTCCGTGCGTACCAAAGAGAATGCGAAGATGAAGGACTTGCTGAACTCACTGGCTTTCGGTACTAATCTCAGCTCTATTTTGATAGTTGTCGCCACTTTCTTTATCCTGTGGTTGCTGAAGTTGGACAACTGGCTGTGGATTTCCTGCTCCGTGATAGTGGGTTTGATAGTAGGTATCATCATCGGGCGGTCTACGGAGTACTATACTTCCCAATCCTACCGTCCTACCCAAAAGCTGAGTGAAAGCGGAAAGACTGGTCCGGCAACAGTTATAATTTCCGGTATAGGCTTGGGAATGCTATCTACGGCTATTCCGGTGATTGCCGTGGTGATGGGTATTATTGCTTCTTATCTCTTTGCTTCGGGCTTCGACTTCTCTAATGTGGGTCTGGGGCTCTATGGTATTGGCATTGCCGCAGTAGGTATGCTTTCTACATTGGGCATCACGCTTGCTACAGATGCTTACGGACCGATAGCTGACAACGCGGGTGGCAATGCGGAAATGTCCGGTCTGGGTGAAGAGGTGCGTAAGCGTACCGATGCGCTTGACTCCTTGGGCAATACTACAGCCGCTACGGGCAAAGGCTTTGCCATCGGTTCCGCCGCTTTGACGGGATTGGCTTTGCTGGCCTCTTATGTCGAGGAAATCCGTATCGGGCTGACCCGCCTCGGGACTACCGAACTGTCGCTTCCTCATGGCGATGCCGTGGCTCTTCAAGATGCCACTTTCTTCGACTTTATGCATCACTACGATGTGACGCTGATGAATCCGAAAGTTCTTTCCGGTATGTTTCTGGGCTCGATGATGGCATTTCTTTTCTGTGGATTGACGATGAATGCGGTAGGGCGTGCAGCGGCCCATATGGTAGACGAAGTGCGCCGCCAGTTCCGCGAAATCAAGGGAATCCTTACGGGAGAAACGGAGCCTGATTATGAGCGTTGTGTGGCAATCTCGACGAAAGGGGCGCAACGCGAGATGGTGATTCCGTCACTGATAGCTATCATTGCTCCGATTGCGACGGGACTTATTTTCGGTGTTCCCGGTGTGCTCGGCCTGCTGATTGGCGGATTGAGCAGTGGTTTCGTGCTTGCCATCTTCATGGCAAATGCCGGTGGTGCATGGGATAATGCCAAAAAGTATGTGGAAGAAGGCAACTTTGGCGGCAAAGGCAGTGAAGTCCACAAGGCTACAGTCGTGGGTGACACCGTAGGAGACCCGTTCAAGGACACATCCGGTCCGAGCTTGAATATCCTAATCAAGCTGATGAGCATGGTAGCCATTGTGATGGCAGGGCTTACGGTTGCGTGGAGTCTGTTCTAGAAAGAGTTTTTCCCCGTATCCCACCAAAGGCGGGTGGCGCCGTTATCTGCGCCACCCAGTTTTTCCGTGAGGGTGGCGTATTGTGCCGGGTCGGCAGTGGCGGCGTCCGTTGAGAACGGAAGGCGGCGGATCATGATATCCGTATCAATCACTTTTCCGGTGTTGTTTTGGACCTTGAAAAGTTTGGGGTATCCGGTACGGCGTTGCTCAGCCCATGCCTCATAACTTTCGGGCCAGCATGCCAGCCACTTCTGGGTAATAATCTTTTCGAGTTTCGTCTCTATGTCTGCATCTTCTTCCCATTTGGGGGATATGGTAATCAAGGCTTTCATGTCCTTGCCTACCTTGCCGCCTGAGACTACATCTTTATAATCGGCAGGGGTTTTGTCGCTTTCCAGATATTCGGAGGCACCGGCACAGTCCCACTGTGTAAATGAAGTACTTACCCCGTATTCATAGCATGTGCGGGGATTCTCTTTGGTATAGCCACGGAGGGCTGCTTCGGCCCTGAGCAGCCAGACTTCTGCCGCACTCATCAATACGGCTCCGGTCTTTTCGCCGATGGTACTTGTGTTGAGGGAAGAGCAAAAACTGTAAATGTTGGCGTCACCGTCTTTCATGGGTAACCCGATGGGAATGCCTAACAACTGTTTTTGATAACCTTCGAGAAGGGCGGTGTTATACCATTTCTTGCCACGCGGGTCCTCATAACCGTTGATAATGGATTCCATCGAGGCATTCATGTAGACTTCACCCCAACCGGCAACGGCACAC
>OCHO01001589.1_pt1 | contig 13783 bp, 9 predicted proteins | sample 1538441 | NCBI WGS metagenome assembly OCHO01 (sample SAMN04571691, study PRJEB22368) | human gut metagenome | biome: human gut; material: stool | host: Homo sapiens | place: Luxembourg | collected 2012-06-29
GGGCGGAGGTGGAGCCGTCCGGGCGCAGGGCACCGGTGCCCTGCACGGCAAGGATATCCACCCCGCAGGCCACCAGCTCGTCCACTTCCTTCATGGTGACGGTGATGTACATGGGGGTGCCGGGGTAGTCCTTTTTGATGATGCCGATGACCGGCAGGTCCACCACCTGCTTGATCTGGGTGATATCCCGCACGGTGTTGGCGCGGATGCCCACAGCTCCGCTCATGGCGGCAGCTTTTGCCATCAGAGGCATCACGCCGCCCTCTTTCGTGTAGAGCGGTTCGGTCTCCAATGCCTGACAGGAGACGATCAGACCGCCTTTGATCTGAGCAAACAGTTTTTCCTTATCCATTTTTTCAGCCCTCCATTTTGATCTTGACAACAGCCTTGCGCACGCCCACACAGCCGTGCTGGACAAGGCCGGGTTTGTGAAGCTCGGTGGGGAAGAACAGTACGAACCGCCCCTCGCCCAGAGCGCCGGTCACGACGCTGGCACTGTCCTGAAAACCGCAGTCGCCGGTAAACTCGCCGATCTCTTTGCCGGGAATGTTGGTGTAGCCCCAGCCCTCGCCGCCGGTGATGTCGATCTGAAGATCGGCATAGGTTTTGTGGTACTCCGGGTGGAAGCCGTGGTCGGAGTGCAAGGTGGCGTCCATCATGTTGATAAACACGTTGTCGCCGTCCACTTCGGTGCGGCCATCCGGCAGGGCGGCAAGGTCGTGGGTCTGTAGGTAGTCAATGGCAGTGTCGAGGTTTTTGTTAAGCCCCTGATAACGTTTCAGGTGCTTCAGATCGTCGCAGATCATGTGTGTTTCCTCCGTCAAAAAGAAGCGCCCGCTCTCCCCTCTGCGGCAGAGTTGGAGAGGGGCGCTGTTTGATTTTACAGTTTTGCGATGGCGGCTTCGATCATAGCCTGTGCTTCGGCAATGATGGGCTCATCGCTGGGGATCAGTCCGGGCATGGGCTCGCGCACGCCGCCCAGCTCCAGACCGTACATCCGGCGCAGGATCTCCTTCTGCACGGCGTACAGGTTGCCGTGGGCAGAGCACATCTTGTAGATGATGCGGTCGGCATCGTACTGGATGGCGCGGGCGGCTTCGATCTCGCCCTTGTTGATGTGGTCATTCATAGCCAGGTACAGCTCCGGCATGACGGCGTAGGTGCCGCCGATGCCGCCGTCTGCGCCGATGACGCGGCCGGAAACGAACTGCTCATCCGGGCCGTTGAACACCACGAAACCGCCTTCGCCGCGGGCTGCGATGCCGGCATCTTTGAACATCTGGATGTCCTGCGTCGGCATGGAGCTGTTCTTGACGGCGATCACGTTGGGGTTCTTGAGCATCTCACCCAGCAGGCTCATGGTCAGGCCGGTGCCGGCCAGCTGCGGGATGTTGTAGATGACGAACTCGGTGTTGGGAGCCGCCGCAGACATGTCGTTCCAGTATTTGGCGATGGCGTACTCCGGCAGGTGGAAGTAGATGGGCGGGATGGATGCGATGGCGTCCACGCCCACGCTCTCGGCGTGACGGGCCAGTTCCACGCTGTCGGCGGTGTTGTTGCAGCCGACATGGGCAATGACGGTCAGCTTGCCTTTGGCTTCGCTCATGACGGCTTCCAGCACAGCCTTGCGCTCATCCACATGCTGGTAGATGCACTCGCCGGAGGAACCGCCCACATACACGCCCTTGACGCCCTTGGCGATCAGGTGGCGGGTGAGAGCCTTGACACCCTCGGTGGAAATGTTGCCCTCTGCGTCGTAGCAGGCGTAGAAAGCAGGAATAACACCCTGGTATTTCGTAATGTCTTTCATGATTCACCCTTCTTTGCAATAATTCATTAAGCTTTGTATGCATTTTGAACGGGAAATAATGGGGTCCTCTTGCGGTGCCCTGCGTCTGCAAGGCCCTTGGTGCGGGCCTTGCATCCTGCAGACCGCGGAGCCAAAAATTTCTCCCGGTTTCGGCCGCTGGCGGCGGTCAGGATTTTAGCCCTTGACAGCACCCATTGCGATGCCCTTGGTGAAGTACTTCTGGAAAATGAGGAAGATGATGATGATGGGCACAGCAGCCAGCGCGGCACCGGCCATGATCAGGCCGAAGTCGGTACTGTTCTCTGCCTGCAGCTTTGCGATGCCCAGCGAGATGGTCAGGTTGCTGGTGCTGGACAGCATGATCAACTGCATGAAGTAGTCGTTCCAGCTGTTGATGAAGGTGAAGATAGCCAGTGCGCCGATGCCCGGTTTGACCATGGGCAGCACGATCTTGACGAAGGTGCGGGCCTCGCTGGCACCGTCGATGCGGGCGGCTTCCAGCATCTCGGTGGGGATGCCCTCACTGAACTGCTTCATCAGGAATACGCCGAAAGGCCAGCCCACGATGGGGAAAATGACGGCCCAGATGGTGTTGTACAGGTTCAGGCTGCTCATCTCGCGCAGCAGGGGAATCAGGATGACCTGCTTGGGCAGAGCCATTGCACACACGATGAGGGTGAACAGCAGCTTGCGGCCCACAAAACGCTTCTTTGCCAGTGCATAGCCTGCCATGGCGGCGGTGATGCAGGTGAGGATCATGGACATGACGGCCATGAACACGGTGTTCACCATCCAGCGGATGGCGGCAGGCACGGTGGGGCCCACCAAGAAGTAGATGGGCTCGCCGTCGGCGCTGAAGTGACTTCCGAAGGGCACGGCCAGCTGCCACAGCGGCGCGCTCTTGCCGGCAAACAGCTTCTGGTAGTTGGTCAGCACCCATTTATCCGGCCACCACACCGGGGTGGTGGAGTTGATGGCTGCGCCGGTCTTGAAGGAACCGGTGATGATCCAGTACAGCGGGAAGGCGAACAGCACCGCAAGGATGCTGATGAGGATGATGGCCAGAATGGCATAGGCGCTCATCTTCTTGAGCTTGCTGGGGTGACGCTTCAACGGTTTCTGCTTTTTTGCAGCGGCTGCATTTGCACTCATTGCCCGGCACCTCCTTTAATTATCCTGGTTGCCCAGCTTGAACTGGACAGCCGACAGAATGGCGATGATGACCGCCAGCACCACGCCCATGGCGTTGCCGTAGCCGTAGCGGTACAGCTTGAAGGCGGTGTAGTAGATGTAGTACATGATGGTATCGGTGCTGTGGTTGGGGCCGCCGGAAGTCAGCAGCTGGATCAGCGCAAAGCACTGGAAGGAGTTGATGGTGGTAATGACCAGAATGTACAGGGTGGTGGGCATGATGGCAGGCCACTTGATCTTCCAGAAGCACTGGAAGTCGTTGGCACCGTCCACTTCGGCGGCTTCCACGATGGACTGATCCACATTGCCCAGAGCCGAGACGTACAGCACGATGGGCTGACCGACGGAAGTCGTCAGCAGAATGAGGATGATGCAGCCCAGTGCAAACCGCTCGTCACCCAGCCAGTTGATGTTTTTGTCGATGATGCCGAGGGTCTTGCCCAGGTAGTTGAAGATGCCGTAGTAGTTGTTGTACATCCACTTCCACACCACCGTGACGGCCACCGATCCGGTGACAACGGGCAGGTAGAACACACAACGGAACAGGCTTGTGGCCCACTCGGGCAGGTCTACGATGGCGGAGGAGACCCACAGCGAGAAGATGCAGGTGATGGGCACCGAGACCACCACGATGATGATGGTGTTCTTCAATGCACCGAGGAAGATGGGGTCGGTGAACAGCTCTTTGTAGTTTGCCAGACCCACAAAGACATCGGCGCGGTTCATGGTGGAGTCAAAGAAGCTGGTCACCACGCACAGCACCATGGGGTAAATGACGAAGCCCAAAAAGAAGATCAGGCTGGGCAGCAGGAAGCAATAGGAAGCAAAGGTCTCGCGCCGGACCAGCGCACTGCTGCGCTTTGGCTCCTTGATCGCCGTTTTTGCAGCCAAGAAAATCACCAATCCTTTCGATTGCAGCGTTTTTTTTCACAAATAAAGCCCCTCCCTCACCCGGAGGAAGGGGCACGGTTCAGTTTTTGATCGAATGATTCAGCTCAAAGAGCGCTTATGCCTCGGCAGCAGCGGCTGCGTTTGCGTTGTCCACGAAGGTCTGGACGGCAGTGGTGACGTCCTCGCCGGTGCCAACGCGCTGCAGCATGTTCCACCACTCGGTACGAGCGGTTGCCCAGCCCGGAGTGATCTGGTAGTAGTCGCCCAGATAGTTCATGAACTTGCTGTACTCGCTCATGATCTCGTTGCCTGCGTAGATGTCGCCCACGCTGGTGCGGACCGGGAAGTAGGTGGAAGCCAGCACGCTGTCCTTGACCTGATCGGGGTCGGCAGCGATGAAGTCGATGAAGGTCTTGGCGGCTTCGATCTTGGCCTCGTCGCCGTTATCGAAGATGCCGAAGCCCCAGATGCCGCCGCACAGCTTCGGGTCGCCGCTTTCGGTGGGGAAGGCCATGGGGAAGATCTCGTCGCCGCTGTTGGTCAGGCCGGCGTCGTTGTTGTCGGTGTTCAGCTGCTGTGCGATGTTCCAGCAGAATGCCATCTGCAGGGTGCCGTTGCGGAACAGGGTGATCTCCTCGCCGCCGTTGATGGAAGCGTCGAAGTTGATGCCGTCGGCGTCGTACAGAGCCTGAATGGCCTTGATGTTCTCGGGGGAATCAGCGGTGTACTTGGTGTGGGCTGCATCGGTAAAGGTGCCGCCGTACATGTTGTTGATGATGGCGCGGGTGCCCTGGTCGCCGCCCTGGCCGCTGCAGTAGATGGCTGCCACGTTCTCGTAGCCGCCCTTGTACAGTGCGTCAACGGTCTTCAGGAAGCCGTCGGTGCTCCAGGTGTGCTTGTCGGTGTCGATGTACTGGTCTGCGCCCACTTCCTTGACCTTGGTCATGTTCACGGCCATGCAGTGTGCGGTCATGCACAGAGGATACTCGTAGTAGTCACCGGCGTCGTTCTTGCAGGCAGACTCAACGGACTCGTAGATGTCCTTCTTGGCGTCGTCGGTCCACAGATCGTTCAGCGGAGCCATAACGCCCTTTGCGCCCCAGTTGGCCACCAGACGCTCGGGACCTTCCATGATCAGGTCGGGTGCGCTGCCGCCCTCGATGGCGGTGTTCACCTGGTCGTCGCCGTTGGTGTAGTCCAGGTACTCCACGGTGACCTTGATGTCGGGGTACTTTGCGTTGAAGCTGGAGATCAGGCCCTGAACGGTGTCGTCATTGCCCCAGCCGCCGATGGGGTAGGTCCACAGCTTGATGCTGGCTGCACCGCCTGCAGTCTCAGAAGCTGCCGTACTTGCGGCGGTGGAGGAAGCGGCGGTAGAAGTGGAAGCGGAAGAACCACCGCAGGCAGCCAGAGCACCGGCTGCACCCAGAACGCCAGCGGCCTTCAGGAACGAACGGCGGGAAATACAGTTTTTCATAATGGTTTTCTCCTTCGCATTCAATGCTTCACATTGTGGCGGCCTGCCGTGCCAGCAGCCGCTCTTGATGGCTCTATTATAGAAAAATATTTTCATTTTGTCCATTTGCGCTTTTCATAAGTTTTCAGAATAGGGCTGTACATCTTGCACAAAAATGTGGGATATATGTTAAAATGTCAAGGATTTACCATTTTGTAACCAAAAAATATTACAAAAATGGTACAAACCCATCAAAACGATAGTGAAAAATAATTTCGAAAAATGAAACCATTTTGAAACACTTTTTCACAAAAAGGGCCGTTTTTCTGCCAAAACTGGAAACTCTGCACAGAAGCCGGGCACAAAATGTGGGCAATGCGTCTCTTGCGAAGCGCAGGCAATTCTTTTATACTTTTTATAGAAGGTAAAGAACCCGGGCGGCGGGCGATTTGGGGCTGCCGCACCGGAAAAAGGGGAAAAGGAAAAATGGCAACGAATTTTTGGGAACTGCTGCAGCAGCATCAGAGCGACCTGACAAAATCGGGCCGTACCGTGGCGGATTATCTGCTGCAGCATCCGTCGGAAGCGCAGTATCTGTCCATCTCGTCGCTGGCGCGGGAGTGCCGCGTGGCCGAGGCGACGGTGTTCCGCTTCTGCCGGTCGCTGGGGTTTGAGGGCTACCACGAGATGCGCATCGCGCTGGCGCAGGCCAACGCCACCGGTGCGCTGGTCAACCAGCGGGAGCCGGACCCGGACGCGGACACCGCCACCCTGTGCGAGCACGCCAGCGCGCTGTTCATGACTGCCATCAACGGCACCCAGAACAGCCTTTCGCCGGAGGCAGTGGACGCGGCGGTGGCCCTGCTGCACAAGGCCCGGCAGGTGTTCTGCCTGGGCCAGGGCGGCAGCATGTTGATCGCAAACGATATCTGCGCCCGGTTCGCGGGCATCTCCACGAAGTTCCGCACGGCAGGCGACAGCCATCTGCAGCTTATCACGGCCAGCCTGATGACGCCGGAGGATGTGGTGCTGTTCGTCTCCTATTCCGGCGCCACACGCGATATGCTGGAGACCCTGCGCGTGGCCAAAGCGGCGGGCGCGAAGATCATTCTGCTGACCCACTATGAGGACTCGCCCGGCGCGAAGCTGGCGGACATCGTGCTGCAGTGCGGCGCGCAGGAGAGCCCGCTGGACTCCGGCAGCATCCCCATCAAGGTGGCGGTGCTGTATGTGGCCGAAGTGCTGGTGCTGCGCTATATGCTGGACGACCCGGCCAACGCCAACGCGGCGCAGGACCGCACCAACGAAGCCCTGGCCGTCAAGATGCTCTGAGCAGCGCGCAGGCTTGCCGCTTCTTAAAAAACGAAAACGTCCCCGGGATGCAGCTGCCAACGCGGCGCATCCCGGGGACGTTGTTTGTTTTGGGAAAGACGGGGGAAAGGGGACCGCCCTGCTGCCAACGAAAAAAGCCCGCAAGCATCCACTTGCGGGCTTTTTATGCCGGTGGTGGGGGTCGAACCCACACGATGTTGCCACCAAGGGATTTTGAGTCCCCCTCGTCTGCCATTCCGACACACCGGCCAATGATTGAACAAAGTTATTATACAGGATTCGCCGGGTAAAATCAAGTGCGGATTTTGCCGCACGGGCGGGTGCGGAAGACTCCGTATTTTGCGTCTTTTTGCACCGCGGGACGACGCATTTGAAAAAGTAAAACGAAAAAACATGCAGACAACGTGGATTTTGTAAAAATGGGGGCCCGGCGGGCGTGCCCGGGCGAGGAGGCGCAAAGATTGACGCAGATAAAATGAAAATGGTATCATGATAGGGAAAATTCCGCAGCGGAAAACAGGGGAGAAAAAATGGCAAAGGAACAGACTGCGACCCGGGAACAGGTCGAAGAAGAAATGCGTCAGCTGCGCAAGGTGTTCAGCTCGGTGCGGCTGATCCCGGCGGAGAATGTGCAGGGCAGGAAGGGCCGCAGGCCCTGCTATGCGCACTGGAAGCGGGACCGTCCGTGCGAAAACTGCGTGGCCCAGCGTGTACTGCTGGAAAAAAGCCGCAAAAGCAAGCTGGAATATATGGGCAGAAACCTGTATGAGGTGACGGCCAGCTACATCGAGGTGGACGGAAAGCCCTGCGTGCTGGAGCTTTCCCAGAAGATGGACCGCAGCCTGCTGCTGGGCCCGAACGACAGCGAACGGTTCATCACTGCCATTACCAGCGAGCGGGAGCGCGCCTACCGCGACCAGAGTACCGGCGCATACAACCGCCAATACTATAATGAAAACTACCACGGCCGTGCCATGACGGCGGGCATCGTCATGCTGGATCTGGATGACATGATGCTTGCCACGGATGTCTACGGCCGCCGCGCCGGAGAAGCCGTGCTGGAAACGGCGGTCAATGTCATCCGCCGCAGCCTGGAAGAAAAGGACCGCATCATCCGCTTTGACGGCGATATGCTTTTGCTGCTTCTGCCGGACATCGGGCAGGAGGACTTCAGCCAGAAGCTGGAGCAGATCCGTCTGCAGCTCAACACGACCAGCGTGCCAGGGCGCTCCTACCTGCGCATGTCGGCAAGCATCGGCGGCGTCTGGGTGGAAAATGCGGATCTGGACGACGGGGTAGAGCGTGCGGAACAGCTGATGAACTATGCACGCATCCAGAAGAACCGGACGATGGTCGAGCAGCAGCCCCAGCAGGCGGCCGCCGTGCTGCCGCACTGCCGCCAGAGCGCGCTGATCGTGGACGATTCGAGCATAAACCGCATGATCCTGTGCCAAATGCTGGGAGACCAGTTCGACACGGCCCAGGCGGGCAGCGGCGAGGAATGCATGCGCCTGCTGGAGGGGAACCCCACCGGTGTTTCCGTTGTGCTGCTGGACATCTACATGCCCGGCATGGATGGGTTTGAGGTGCTGGAAGCCATGAACAAGCGGGAACTGCTGGACGATATCCCGGTGATCGTGGTCTCGACGGAGGATGCCAAGAGCGCGATGCACCGGGCCCTGCTTCTGGGTGCGGCAGATTACATCGTCCGCCCCTTTGATACAGATGTGGTGTACCAGCGGGTGGTCAACACCATCCACATGCGCGCAAAGCACCGCCGCCTGAGCGCCATGGTGGCAGGGCAGGTGTATGCGACCGAAAAGCGCAGCGAGATGATGACCGCCATCCTGAGCCGGGCCATGGAACGGCTCGGCGGCGAGAACCGGGATCATGCCCGGCACATCCGCATCCTGACCCAGATGTTGCTGGCGCAGCTGGTCCGGGCGGACGATGCCCACCCGCTGACCCGTGAGCAGTGCCAGATCATCGGCATGGCGGCGGTGCTCCACGACATCGGCAAGATGGAGCTTGCCGATCTGCGCCCGAACGGCTGCGATGCCGGCACGCCGGAGGATGCGGCGCGGATGCAGCAGCACACCCTGCTGGGTGCACAGATGATGGAGGAACTGGAAGCCTACCGCGACGAGTATTTCGTCCAGACGGCATACCAGATCTGCCGCTGGCACCACGAGCGGTACGACGGCTCCGGATACCCGGACGGCCTTTCCGGTGAGCAGATCCCCCTTGCAGCTCAGGTGGTGGGCCTGGCGGATGCCTATGAGACCCTCGTCTGCAGCAGCCCGGAGGTGCCGTGCGGCACAGCGGTGAAGATGCTGTGCGAGGGTGCGTGCGGGGCTTTCAGCCCAGTGCTGCTGGGCTGCCTGCAGAAGATCGCGCCGGAGATCGACGAAGCTCTGCGCGACCCGCGGGAAGCACCGTGAGCAGAGAAAATGATACAGACGGAGGGCAGGCCGCAGCGGTCCGCCCTCCTTTTTTGCGCGGCGAGATGTGAAAAGACAAGTCCGGTCCTTGCCCGGGGGCACGGCCTGTGGTACACTGAAGAAAACTGTGCCTGCACCGGGCACAAAACAGGAGGGACCCACCTTTGAAACATCTGCATCGGTTCGCGCGGCAGGCGGCGGCACTTGTGCTGGCGCTCGTGCTCTGCCTCACACTTGCGGCACCGTCGGCGCTGGCGGCCACCACCATCGGCGGGGCGGACACCACGCTGATCCCCGCCGAGGAGGAAAACTGCCTGAGCTGGCTGTTCGGCTCCGGCGATACCATCACCATGCCGTATCTGAACATCAAGGGGCAGGGACTGCGGCGCAACGTGACGCTGGACCTTGTGGATTGTCTGGTGGGCATCACCTACACGGAGCTGGGCTCCATTGGCAGCTATGTCAGCGCCAGCGCGGCCCAGCAGGCCTGGAAGGCGCAGGCGGTGGCCGTCCACTCCTATCTGGAGTACCAGAAGCAGTACGGCTCCTCGGCCAACGCCCTCATCTACACCCCGGTGGACCAGATCCCCTCCGCGGCGCGGGAAGCCATCCGCAAGGCGGTGGAGCCGGTCAAGAACGAGATCCTCACCTACAACGGCAGCGTCTGCGACGCGGTGTGGTCGGCCAGTGCAGGCTACAACGCCCAGACCGGCGTCTACGGCACCTGTTCCAGTCTGGACGCCTGGGGCACCGATGTGCCCTACCTGCAGAGCGTGGAGAGCCCCTATGAGGAGCAGTACCACAACAAGCTGCGCCGGGTCATCGGCAAGGATTATACCTATACAGAATACAACGACAGCCGCACCGGCGAGCCCTACGTCAGCGCCGACACCACCCACAAGAGCCTGGGCGGCTTCGTGCAGTACAACACCTTTGTCTCCAACGGGAACAGATACCGCTACATCGGCCAGTTCGTCTCCTCGCGCTACTGCTTCGATTTCGGCGCGGACGAAAGCGGCACCCCCTGCATGACCTACTATGGCTACGGCCACGGCGTGGGCATGAGCCAGTGCGGCGCAGTGGGCTATGCGCAGGAGCAGGGCATGAACTACAAAAAGATCCTGCAGCATTACTACCCGGGCGCCGGCATCTCCACCAGCGGCTCCGGCGGCGGCTTCTTCAGCTGGCTGCACAGCCTGTTCCACTGGTAAGCAGTGCCAGCAAAAAGAATTGCAGGCAAAACCTTCTCAAATCCGGCCGGATTTGGTATACTATACAATGTTTGTGATTTTGTGAGAGATCATTGAAGATAAAACCCCATAGGAGCAGAGAGCAGAATGGATCAGGAAAAGGAAACCAGACAACAGGCAGAGCGCAGCCGTGAGCTGGCGCAGCGCATCATGCGGGAGCTGACCCCCGCCGGGGTGCAGGTGCTGGGCGGCAGCGGTTCGCTGGAAAAGGCACTGGAAAAGATCGGTGCCCGGATGACGCAGCAGGCCGAGGGCGGCGCGCTGCTGGTGGCGGAGGACCCGGAGTGGACCGAGCTGCCCGCCGTGCAGTGCGATCAGGTGCTGCTGGTGTGCGCAGACAGCGCAGTGCTGGCCGGCTGTGCGCAGCAGCTGGCAGGGCAGGGCTTTGCCCGTGATTTTGGGTGGAAGACCCGCGGCAAGGCCCAGCAGACGGCATTGTTCCGCCGCAGCCCGGCGGCGCAGGACCCGCAGGAAATGATGCTGGATTATGAGCGGGCGCTGGACGACCTGCGGGAGCGGATGCTGCAGGCCGAGCGCACCGAGGCTGAGCAGGCCGCCCAGCTGGAACGCCTGCGCAGCGATCTTTCGCTGAGCCGCAGCCACGAGCAGAATCTGGAAAAAACGCTGAACAGCGTGGTGAACTCCAGCTTCTGGAAGGGCACCTGGCCGCTGCGCTATCTCGTCAGCAAGTGCCGCAGCCTGGCCCACACGCTGCCGCCGCTGGTCTTTCTGGGTAAGCTGCGCCGGGTGGGCATCTCCGGCGTGCGGGCGCAGGCAAAGGCCAAAAAGGAATACGCAAAGCTGTTCCCGGGCAAGACCATGCGGGCCGACCGTTTTGCCAGCGCCGAGCTGCTGGTGAAGCAGGCGGCCAGCCAGCCCGCCGCGCCGTGCATCAGCATCGTGGTGCCGCTGTACAATACGCCTCAGCAGTTCCTGGTGGAGCTGCTGGATTCGGTGCAGAACCAGACCTATCAGAACTGGGAGCTGTGCCTTGTGGACGCCGGACAGGATGAGACCGTGGGTCAGACCGTGCAGGCACGTGCCGCTGCGGACCCTCGTATCCGCTACCAGAAACTGGAGAAAAACGACGGCATTGCGGGCAACACCAACCAGGGCTTTGCGCTGGCCACGGGCGAGTTCATCGCCCTGCTGGACCACGACGACATCCTGCACCCCTGTGCGCTGTGGTATGTGGCGCAGGCCATCGCCGAGCAGGGGGCCGACTTCGTCTACACGGACGAGGTCACCTTTGAGGGCGACATCGACCATCGGACCGTTTACCACTTCAAGCCGGATTACATGCTGGACAACCTCCGCTCCAACAACTATATCTGCCACCTGAGCGTGTTCAGCGCAAAGCTGCTGGCGGCAGTGGGCGGCGACGAGCGGGCGGAGTTCAACGGCAGCCAGGACTACGACCTTTACCTGCGCCTGACCGAAAAGGCACACAAGATCGTGCATATCCCGCACCTGCTGTATTATTGGCGCTCCAGCCCCACCAGCGTGGCCAGCAATATCTCGGCCAAGACCTACTGTCTGGAAGCAGCCGTCAAGGCCCTGTATGCCCACTATGAACGGGTAGGCGTGCCGGTGGACGCCGTGACCATGATCCCGGACACCCCGGGCTTCTACAAGACGGATTACACCATCACGAAGCCCGGCCGGGTGAGCATCCTCATCCCCAGCTGCGACCATTCCTCGGATCTGCGCACCTGTGTGGAATCCATCTACCGCAAGAGCACCTACGAGGATTTTGAGATCATCGTCATCGAGAACAACAGCAAAGAAAAGGCCACCTTCCGCTGCTATGAACAGCTGCAGAAGGAGCACAAAAACCTCAAGGTGATCACCTGGCAGGGCACCGGCTTCAACTACAGCGCCCTGAACAACTTCGGCGCCAAGTACGCCACCGGCGAATATCTGCTGCTGCTCAACAATGACACCGAGGTCATTTCTTCGCGCTGGATCGAAGAAATGGTCATGTATGCCCAGCAGCAGCGCGTGGGCTGCGTGGGCGCAAAGCTGCTTTACCCGGACAACACCATCCAGCACGCGGGCATCGGCTTCGGCTTTTTGACGCTGGCGGCCCACATGCACAAGAACTTCCCGGTGGGCCACCCCGGCTACATGGGCCGTCTGGTCTACGCACACGATGTGTATGCCGTCACCGCTGCCTGCCTGATGGTGCGCAAGGAAATTTATGACGCTGTCCACGGCCTGGACGAGAGCTTTGCCGTGGCCTTCAACGATGTGGATTTCTGCGTGCGCGTGCGGGAGGCCGGCTACACCAACGTGTTTACCCCCTTTGCCCAGCTGTACCACTACGAGAGCAAGAGCCGGGGCCTCGACGAGGACCCGGTCAAGCGCAAGCGCTTCGTCTCGGAGGTGGAGCGCTTCCAGAAGCGGTGGGCAAAGCAGCTGGCCGCAGGCGACCCCTGCATGAACCCGAACTTTGACCTGATGAAAGAGGACTTCAGCTTTGATATCAAGCCGCTGGAGTAAAACCCTCTCAGTCTGCTGCGCAGACAGCTCTCCCGAAGGGCGAGCCTTATGAGGGATTTTTGATTGAAAAGAGGAACCGCAGTGGAGCTTTCTGCCTGCATTGTAGTCTATAACGGCGCGGAAGAAGCGCTGAAAGCGGCCCAGACCGTGCTGGAATGCACCCGCCGCCACCCGCTGACCCTGTATCTGGTGGACAACGCCAGCCCGGATGGCAGCGGCGACCGCCTTGCCAAAGCGGCAAAGAACGGCACTTTGCACATCCGCGAAAACCAGAAGGTGGAGGTGCTCTGCCGCACCGAGAACGGCGGCTTTGGCACCGGGCACAATACGGTGCTCAGCCTGCTGCAGAGCAAAGTGCACTTTATCCTGAACCCGGATATCCAGCTGACGGCAGACACCCTCAGCGACCTCGCCGACTGGATGGCGGCGCACCCGGACGCCGTCATGGCCCGCCCGGCACTGACCTTCCCGGACGGACAGCCCCAGATGCTGCCGCTGCGCCGGTGCAATGTGCGGGCCATGGCCTATCGCCAGCTGCCCTGCCTGAAGTTCTGGGCCAAATACAACGAGCGTTATCTCATGGCAGATAAGGACCTGACAAAGTCCACCGAGATCGAGTTCTGCACCGGCAGCTTCTCGGCGGTGGACACGGCCGTGTTCAAGGCTGTGGGCGGTTTTGATGAACGCTACTTCATGTATGTGGAGGACGCCGACCTCACCCAGAAGATGCGCACCAAAGGCAAGGCGTATCTTGTGCCCCAGTATACGGCCATCCACGCCTGGCACCGTGCTGCCCACCGCAGCCTGAAGCCTTTTTTGTGGCAGCTGCGCAGCCTGATGCGCTACTTTTCCAAATGGGGCTTTGCGTGGTAAGATAAAAAATTTTTGCAACGGCTTTTCCGGAAATTTT